>OJMI01000130.1_pt1 | contig 104027 bp, 79 predicted proteins | sample 1597131 | NCBI WGS metagenome assembly OJMI01 (sample SAMEA2452116, study PRJEB22498) | human gut metagenome | reverse complement strand
CTTCATTCAGCGGCTTGCTCAGACTTCTTGTAACATCCAGCTGGGCTTCAATTTCAAGGGAATACCTTTCCATGTGCTGATGGCAGACACGCTCTATGGCACTGTTACTTATGGGGCGTGTTTCATAAGCCTGTATGCTCTTTTCTATTTCAGTTTTCAGGCTGTTGAGTATCAGGGTGTATTGTTCTTTTTGCCTGTCAAGCACCAGTTCAAGGATGGCGGCTTCAAAAGATTTCATGTCATTGTACTGCTGACAGAAATCGGAAATAAATTTCTGCCTGTCAAAAGAAAAAGTGCTGTTGTCTATATAGTCCCTGTATATTCTGTTGAGTTCCCCGTATCGGGGAATCATCGTCTGTATATTGTCTGCCATAGGTGTCCTACTTTTGTCTGTTCTTTTCATTGTCAAGAAGCATCGTCAGTTCTTCTTCCACCTGTTCTATGCTCGGCAGTGCCGATTTCAGGTTTTCCGGCACAGCCTTGCTGAGCTGATAATCGCTGATGCCGATAGGCTGGTCATAGCCGGTCAGCGCATATTGTGCGACAATCTCATCCTTGCCTTTGCACAACAGCAGCCCGATGGTCTTGTTGTCATTCTCTCCCCTAAGTTTGTCGTCCACCACATTGATGTAGAAGTTCAACTGCCCGGCGTATTCCGGTTTGAACAGGGTAGCTTTCAGTTCCACGACCACATAGGCATGGAGTTTTATGTTATACAGGATTAGGTCGGCATAGAAATCGCTGTCGCCAATCTGGAAATGCTTCTGCCTTGCGACAAAGGCGAATCCGTTGCCCATTTCCAACAGGTAACGGGTGACGTGCTTCACCAGTTGTTCCTCTATGTCCCTTTCGTCCGCACGTTCTTTGGCTCCCGCCAAGTCAAAGATATACGGGTCTTTCAACAGGTAGTTGGCAAGGTCGCTTTGGGGCACAGGAAGCGTGGCGGTAAAATTATTGACCTTGTGGCTGTTGATTTGCCTTTCGTACAATTTGCTTTCAATCTGCGTTTTAAGAGTATTACTGCTCCAACCCATTTCCACGGATTGCTTCATATACCAGTAATCGACACCCAACGGAAGGGAACTGTTCAGCAGAATCACATGGCTTGCCCAATTGATTCTTGCAACAGGTGATGCCAGGAACAGTTTTTCTATGTCCTCAATCGCTATTTGGTAAGCGGCAGCGACTGTTTGGGCTACATCCTGAATTTGTGCAAGAGGTTCTTGCACAATTGCAACTTCCTTGTTGTCTGAAGATTGAATTTGCGCAAGAGGCTCTTGCGCAAATGTCATATTGTTCAGGCTTTGAAGTTCATCCGTGATTTTCTGCACACTTGGAGTAAGTAATTTCGTATCGGTTTCTATAAAACTCCGTAATGCGCCCAATGGATAGGAGCGTGCGAACTGGCACATATAAGCCAAGTTCCTGACCGAATATCCTTTCTTTTCGGGATAACTGAACCGTATCGCCTGCGCCAGTCTCTTGATGACCTTGCCGCCCCAGCCTTGTCGGTTCTGGTGGTACAATATGTAATTGCCCATCTTCCAGTAGTGGAACAGCATCTGCGCATTGGCTGCACTGATGAGCCGGACTTGCGCCTGCTCTATTTCCGAGCCGATGGCATTGACGAAAGCCTCGAAACTTCTTTTCTCTATATTGTTATCGTTGTTGCTCATTGTTGTATGTATTGAAAGTTACAAAGGTAAGCCCAATTACAGGTTTTCCATGAAACTTGCTGATTGTTTTTACAGTTGGTTGAATTTGTTCATTGCATTTGCCTTGATGTCATCTGCGATGTCAATGTAAGGTTTCATGGCTTTATAATCGCTGTGTCCCGTCCATTTCATTACAACCTGTGCCGGAATACCGAGAGCCAGCGCATTACAGATGAATGTTCTTCTTCCTGCATGAGTACTGAGCAATGCGTATTTCGGGGTAACTTCATCTATGCGCTCATTTCCTTTATAATATGTTTCCCTTACAGGCTCGTTAATTTCAGCAAGCTCGCCCAACTCCTTCAGATAATCATTCATTTTCTGATTGCTGATGACTGGCAGCGCCATGTTGTTCTCAAAGTGAATGTCCTTGTATTTTTCAAGTATGGCTTTGCTGTATTTGTTCAGTTCTATATTTAGGCTGTCCGCCGTTTTGACGGTAGTAACTTCTATGTGGTCAGATTTGACATCACTTCGTTTCAAGTTACGGACATCTGAATACCTTAGACTTGTGAAACAACAGAACAGAAAAACATCCCGAACACGTTCCAAATATTGTTTGTCTTTGGGTATCTGATAGTCTTTCAGTCTATTCAATTCGTCCCATGTCAGAAAGATTACCTTCTTTGAAGTTGTTTTCAATTTCGGCTTGAATGTATCAAATGCAATGTTTTGATTATATCCTTTCTTGAAACTCCATCGCAGGAACCATTTGAGGAATCCCATCTGTTTGCCGATGGTACTGTTTCTCATGTCTTTCTTGTCACGCAGGAAGTTTACATACTCGTTTAGTCCGAACTCATCGAAATACTCAAAAGTCACATCTTCTTTGAACTCTTTCAGGTGATTTTTTACGGCTGAAAATTTTTCGTATGTGGATTCTGTCCAGTTGTTCTGATTACCACATTCCTTAACAAACTCATCAAATACCTCCCAAAAACTTATTTTAGTATCTTCTTGTTGCTCCTCGCTGCCATTTTTCATTCTCAGATTGAATGCTTCTTTCAACTGTTGGGTGGTCGGCATGGTTTCCTGTACCTCAAATTCTTTGAACACGTTTTGAATTTCAGCATAGTATCTTAGCAAATCAGCATTGATTTCAGATGCGCTTTGCTTTAATTTATTGGTACATCCGTTCTTTACACGCTGCTTGTCGGTATCCCACTTGGCTATATCAATGCGGTAGCCGGTTGTAAACTCGATGCGATGGCTTGCGTATATGACACGCATACGGATGGGTACGTTCTCCACGATTGGAACGCCGTTCTTTTTGCGGCTTTCAGGTGCAAAAATGATGTTTCGTTTGATGTTCATGACTGGGTGTATTTGAAATTCTGCACCCAAATATACACCCAAAAATTGAAATAACGAGCGATATTCGATAATATTTAGATTTAATTATGATTGTAATAATCTGGTTATTAATAGGCATTTGCGATTGTGTGATATTTTGAGATAATACAGGTTCAAGAGCCTCTCTCTCCGCTGATAAAGGATGTAAATCAAGTAATTACGAGATTTACATCCTTTTTTATACCCAGAAATCTGTGTATCTATTTTGGTAATAATTTAGGCTCAGTTTGAAAATCGAAGTGCTATGCGCTCCGCAAGTACGAAATAATTCTAACAAATATTCTTTTTAATATAGAATGAATCATCAAATTCACTTCACTTTATTTGTTGTTGAACACATTACAATTGTTTAATTTTATAGCCCAATAAAGAAATTGCGAATTAAGCCGTTTATGTAAAATAGGAAATACAATGAATATAAAAAATTACTATGGTAACTTGTGTACAGAAATGTATGAAATCTTACATGATAAAGCACCGCAAGATGAATTGGATTTTTATCTTTCATATGCAGAAAAAGATAAAAAAATCTTGGAAATAATGTGTGGAAGTGGTCGCTTCCTTGTTCCATTTTTGGAATATGGATATAACATTCGTGGGGTTGATTTCTCGGTTGAGATGCTTGAAAAACTGAAACTAAAAGCTCCTGAAGCTAATGTGGAATATGCTGATATAGCAGAATATACGACCAATGAACAATTTGACTATATATTTATTTCTTCTGGGTCTGTGTCATTATTTACAGACATGAACCTTTGCCAAAAGATTCTGAAGAAAATAAAAGGCTTGTTAGCCCCTGCAGGAAAGTTTGTCTTTGCGGTAGATACTGTTGCCGCTAAATGTTTGGACAATGATGATTATGAAACGTCCGTATCTGTAAAAATGAAAAATGGTTTCGATTTGGTCTTAAAGACTAAAAACTATTTTGATGTACAACAACAGATACAGTTTTCACCGGGAATATATGAACTTTATGATAGGGACAAACTGCTGCAAAGTGAACATATGGACTTTCAGACCCATCTGTATAAGTTTGGCGAAATGGAAAATTATTTGAGAGAAGCAGGATTTACAGAAATCAAGACCTATTCCTCCTTTGAAAAGGAAATAGCCATTGATGACTGTTGCGATATGTTTTTGTTTGAATGCAATTTATGACATTTCATTACACAAGAGAAACAATGAATCAATTACACATAAAATTGGATGAGAATTCGTCAGCTATGCAATGGGCAAACAGCCAGACTGACAAATTGGGTGCCAGAGGGCATATAGGAACCCATCTGGACTGTTATACGATAGCTCCGGAAAAGAATGAATATGAGGTAAAGGGACTGATTCTTGACTGTAGGACCAGTATGCCTAAGCCAGAGGATATTTTACATATAGACTCGTTGGAAAATATGGCATTGGTACTGCATACGGGAAATTCAGAAAAACATCAATACGGAACGGAAGATTATTTCAATGAAGCTACTTTTCTGTCGGAAGAGGTGCTAAATCTTATTTTAAGCAAGAAGCCTCTTTTCATTATCGTGGATTCCCATGGCATAGCTGAAAAAGGAGCAAAACATATTTCTTATGACAAGAAATGCGAAGCTAATGGCTGTCATGTCATAGAGAATGTGGATCTGACTTCCGTTAAGGACAAAAAATCTATTCAGATAAAAATATCAATCAATGTCAGTCATACTTCAACGGGTAAGCCATGTGAACTGTATTGTATGTAATTATATCAAGATGCTATGGTCATATTAGTCACTGGTTGTACCCATACGGGAAAAACCTTGTTTGCACAAAGACTGCTGGAGAAATATAAATATCCCTATCTGTCAATAGACCATCTGAAAATGGGACTTATCAGGAGCGGACAGACAAGCCTGTCGCCAGAAAGCCCAGATTCGGCTCTGACAGATTTTTTGTGGCCTGTTGTACGAGAAATCGTAAAGACCTGCGTTGAAAACGGACAGAACCTGATTGTAGAGGGATGTTATATACCGTTCGGCTGGGAAAAAGATTTTGCGGATGATTATCTGTGTGATATAAAATACATGTGTTTGATATTCAGTAAAGAATATATAAAACAGCACTTTGTGGACATTGTAAAAAACGAAAGCATAATAGAGAAAAGGCTGTCTACAGATATTGTTGCCGATGAGATGATTGAATCCAACAAATATAATCTAGAACAATGCAAATTGAGAGGCTACGACTATATCCTTATTGACGACGTATATAAAATAACTACAGATATAAAATAAACACTCCAGTAACCATTTTTACGGGAATGTTTTTATACTTCACGACAAAGGCTCTTGATTAGTTTCAGTTAAGTGAAAATTTATTTTCCCTTTGCTGAAACTTTTGTTTCACGCCGTGAAACGTATGCTGGGAAGCAGTCCGCCGTTTGCGTGGTATCTGGCGGCAGCGGAAAGCGGCTTTTTCGCTGAAAAATTGCTACCTTTGTACGTCTGTTTTTGTTATTTAATAAAATCATTTTGTTATTATGTATACGAATAAGGAGATATGGAATGTTACCTGTCCGATATTTCTGGGACTGCTTGCGCAAAATGTAATCAATGTGACAGATACGGCGTTTTTAGGACACGTAGGCGAAGTGGCTTTGGGAGCGGCGGCTATGGGAGGATTGCTGTATATTTGTGTCTATACGGTAGCCTTCGGTTTCAGCGTTGGTTCACAGATTCTGATGGCACGCCGCAACGGTGAAGGAAACTATCGTGCGGTAGGACCTATCATGTGGCAGGGTACGGCTTTCAGTCTGGCTATGGCCGTATTGCTTCTGGCGGTCATGTCTTTCTGTGCAGCTCCGCTGATTCGTATGCTGATAACTTCGGATGTTATTTATGAAGCAACCTACGAGTTCTTCACATGGCGAATATGGGGCGTACTGTTTTCGTTTGTCAACGTGATGTTCCGTGCCTTGTATATCGGTATAACCCAGACGCGTGTACTTACGCTGAGTGCGGTGGTAATGGCTGTGGTCAATGTATTTCTTGACTATGTGCTGGTGTTTGGCGAATGGGGATTCCCGGAAATGGGAGTGAAGGGAGCTGCTTTGGCATCAGTCATAGCCGAGGCTTCGTCGGTTATTTTCTTCTTTGTGTATACTTATTGCAAGATTGATCTTAAGAAATACCAGCTCGACCGTTGGGGAGTATTGGATTTAAATCTGATTTTCCGTATCTTGCGCATATCCTGTTTCACAATGGTGCAGTATTTCCTGGCTTTGGCCATCTGGTTCGTGTTCTTTATGGCGTTGGAGCAGTTAGGACAGCGTCAGCTTGCCATCGCCAATATAGTACGCAGTGTGTATATCGTGTTGCTCATTCCGGTACAGTCACTGGCTACTACGGCCAATACGCTGGTGAGCAACCTGATAGGCTCAGGCGGAACATCGAAAGTTGTAGCATTGTTGCATAAGATAGCCAGAATATCTTTCTGTATTATGATAGTCTGCGTGTTGCTTTGCGTTATGTTTCCCGATGCCATCCTGTCAATCTACACCAATGATGGAACATTGCTCGATGAGTCGGTTTCGGCACTGTATGTGGTTTGTGCTTCCATGCTTATTGCTGCCTTTGCGAATATTTACTTCAATGGTATCTCTGGTACCGGAAACACGCAGGCAGCTCTGGTTCTGGAGCTTTTCATACAGGCCTTTTATGCCCTTTATATTTTTATAGTGGGCATGTGGCTTCAGGCGCCGGTAGACATCTGTTTTACTACAGAAGTGGTTTATTACATTCTTATGCTTTCGGCCAGTCTGCTGTATTTGAAAAAGGCCCGCTGGCAGAACAAGAAAATTTAGTTGGTAATGTTTTGAATTTTGAGTTTTAATAGAATATGAAAGAAATAAAATGTCCTAAATGTCAGAGTGTTTTCCAGGTTGATGAGGCCGATTATGCTTCAATCGTCAGCCAGGTGAAGAATGCGGAGTTCAACGCCGAAATCAAACGGAGAATAGAGGAGCTTGAAAGGCAATATCAGGCCGAGCAGCGCGTCAATATCCTGAAGTCGGAACAGACTCTGAAAGACAGACTTTCTGCCCAGGAGCTGGAGATGGGAAAGAAGGAAAATGAGATAGAGCAGCTGAAAGCTCAAATCAGAAACATGTTACAGACCAAGCAGCTGGAATTGGGAACGGAACTGGCCAAGAAGAATGAGGAGATTATGCAGCTGAAGGCTACCATAGCTCAAAGCAGGAATGCCTGTCAGATAGCCGTGCTTGAGGAACAGCGCAAGTCGCAGGAAGCCATAAGGGAAAAGGAAAACAGAATCGTTGAGCTGACAGGACGGGTGAATCTGGAGAAGAATGAGGCTGCCTTGCGTGAAAACAGTCTGAAAAAGGAATTCGAAATCCAGTTGCGTCAGAAGCAGGAAGAGGTGAATTATTATAAAGACCTGAAGACAAAGATGTCGACAAAGATGGTGGGAGAGACGTTGGAAATTCATTGCAGTACGGAGTTCAACCGTATGCGTCCGCTTTTCCCGAATGCCTATTTTGAGAAGGACAACGATGCTTCGGGCGGAAGCAAGGGCGATTTTATCTTCAGAGACTATGACGATGGATTTGAATACATCTCCATCATGTTTGAGATGAAAAACGAGATGGACGAAACGGCCACCAAGCATAAGAATGAAGACTTCCTGAAGAAGCTGGATGACGACCGCAAGTCGAAGAAATGCGAATATGCCGTGCTGGTATCTCTGCTCGAACCGGAAAGCGAGTTGTATAATTCCGGCATCGTCGACATGTCACACCGTTATCCCAAGATGTACGTCATACGTCCGCAGTTCTTCATGCCGCTTATTACCTTGTTGGTACAGACCTCGAAGAAAAGTATCGAATATCAGAAACAGTTGGCCGTGGCACGCAGTCAGTCGGTGGATGTGACAAATTTTGAGAATCAGTTGAATGAGTTTAAGGAAAAGTTTGCCAATAACTACCGTCTCGCCAGTGAGAAGTTCAAGACGGCCATTGACGAGATAGACAAATCCATTCTTCACCTTCAGAAGATAAAAGACGCGCTGGTAGGCTCGGAGCGAAACCTTCGTCTGGCCAATGATAAGGCCGACGGACTTACCATCAAGAAGCTTACCCGTGACAATCCTACCATGAAGGCAAAATTTCAGGAAGCCCGTCTTATGAATGAATCACAAGACTAGGCTGATATGATTGTCTGAGAGACAACAGACTGTTACAGCCTGTTGTTTCTCAGATACTCTCTGATGGATTCAATCAGTTTCATCGATTTGAAATCATTGCCTCCGAAGATTGCCATGCTGAAATTTTCTGCCAGCACTTCTTCCGGATTGATGACATAATCCGTATTGCGGCCTACCTTGTCGAAAAAGTCGGTAGCGTCGGAAAGCTTGTATACTTTGGTCTTTCCGTTTTCCGATACCACTTTTCCGTCTTTTACGGGTAGCAGGCCGATAGTGAGGTATTCAAAAAAACTTCCTCCGTTATATGGTTTTGAAGAGAAGATAGCCATGGTGCAGTCGGTCGGTTTTCCCTGAATGTTGAATGTGGCATAGCTGTCAAAACGGTTCACGTCGGGATTGGTTATTCTCTTGTCGGCCAAATCGGCGGGAAACTCAAACTCCTTGTCGGCAATCTTGAATCCGATTAGCGCATACATGTCTTTTCTGAATGCCGGGCAGCGCCGGGTCAGGACATGAAACAGTTCGTGTGCCAGCAGCAGTTCTACGTCTTTGGGGTCCGATTTGTCCAGACCGCTCTGCAGAACGATGAAATCCTCACGGGTGTATCCTCCGGCTCCTCCTTCTTCCATCATGGTGGTCTTCATCACCTTCACTTCCTCAGGTACGGGGAGGTTGTATCCTTCGGCAGTCACAATTCGGTTCAGTTTCTGCCATGCGTCCGATACGGCTTTCTTTTCGGCATCGGTCCAGTCCAATGCCTGTTCGGTCACGAACTTTACAAGTTCCCGTTTGTTTCCTCCTGTTTTTCCCAGTCGGGCATCGCAGTCAAACTGGCTCCATTGGTGCACCATGATATCGTCATGTCCCAGTAACTTTTCAGCCTCTTTCTTGTTACAGAAAACCAGTTCCAATTCATTCTTGCAGCTCCCGTATGCGTAGTTGCTTATCATGGCAATCAGGGCCATGAACCAGATTAGTTTCTTCATATTCATAGTGGTTTAGGTATTGCTCTTTTTCGGAGTGCAAAGATAGCTCATATTCACTGATAGTGTATATGGGTGGTGCTTATTATTGTGAAAATGATGATAATACGGGGATTTTGATGTGGTCGGAAAACTGGATATCAGCGGAAAGACAGGGATTCGAACCCTGGGAACAGTTACCCGTTCACCGCATTTCGAGTGCGGCCCGATCGACCACTCCGGCATCTTTCCTTTGGGTGTTGCAAAATAAATACTTTTTCAGATTGGTTGTTACTTTTTTTATGACTTTTTTAAACCACGTGTGCTCTTGAAAAAACGACGTGTGCTTTTCTTGAAGAGGACGCGTGCTTTTTTAAAAAGCATGGGTGCTTGCCGAAACACGGAAAAATGTATAGTATTTATTCTGTATTAAAGATGTTATTTCTTGTTCAGTAGCAGTTTGCTATATGGAAGAAAAGTGTATATTTGCATCTGTCAAAAAATGTATATTATAGGTATAGAATGAAAGAATTTGTGATATCAGAAGCGCAGACTGAAAAGGCTGTGCTGGTGGGCTTGATTACGCGTTTGCAGGATGAGCGCAAAACGAATGAATATCTTGATGAACTTGAGTTCCTGGCCGATACTGCCGGAGCACAGGTTGTAAAACGTTTTACACAGAAACTGGATACTCCCAATTCTGTGACTTATATAGGTAAAGGTAAGTTGGATGAGATACGGGAATATCTGGCTTCGTTCGAAGAAGATCCCGAAAATGAAATCGGTATGGTGATTTTTGACGATGAATTGTCGGCAAAACAAATCAGAAATATTGAGAAAGAACTGAAAGTGAAGATTCTGGACCGTACGTCACTTATTCTTGATATATTTGCCATGCGGGCACAGACAGCCAGTGCCAAGACACAGGTGGAACTGGCACAATATAAATACATGCTTCCACGATTGCAACGTTTGTGGACTCACCTTGAACGTCAGGGAGGTGGTTCCGGTAGCGGAAAAGGAGGCTCGGTTGGTCTGCGTGGACCGGGTGAAACCCAGCTGGAAATGGACCGTCGTATCATTTTGAACCGGATGTCACTACTTAAACAGCAGCTTGCTGAGATTGACCGTCAGAAGTCTACTCAGCGCAAAAACCGCGGACGGTTGATTCGTGTGGCACTGGTAGGATATACCAATGTGGGAAAATCTACATTGATGAATCTGTTGGCCAAGAGTGAAGTGTTTGCCGAGAACAAGCTTTTTGCTACACTCGATACTACCGTACGAAAGGTGATTATAGAGAATCTGCCTTTCCTCTTGTCGGATACCGTAGGATTTATCCGTAAGTTGCCGACCGATTTGGTCGATTCGTTCAAATCAACACTCGACGAGGTGCGTGAGGCTGATTTGCTGGTGCATGTGGTAGATATATCACATCCTGATTTTGAGGAGCAGATTAAGGTCGTAGAAAAAACTTTGGCCGATTTGGGATGTGCCGAAAAACCGATGATTCTGGTGTTCAACAAGATTGATGCGTATACTTATGTCAAGAAAGATGAGGATGACCTTACTCCCAAGACTAAGGAAAACATTACGCTTGAAGAACTGATGCAGACCTGGATGGCCAAGATGAGCGATAACTGCATATTTATTTCTGCACGTAACAAGGTGAATATGGACGAACTGAAGACAATGTTGTACAAGAGGGTAAAAGAATTGCATGTGCAGAAATATCCATATAATGATTTTCTTTACCAGACTTATGATGAAGAAGAAACGGAAAAATAATTGTTTGAGAGTATGACAAGTGATTACAGGAAACTTACGGAGAGAGAGATAGAGGTATTGCGATTGCAGGGATGTACGGCTGAAAGTTGGGAACGGATTCTGGTAAAGGAAGGCTTTTCTCCCGACAATATAGCTCATGTACGTTTCTATGGAAATATACGTCTGGGTATCTATGATAAGCTCCATGATTATGGCGGCATAAAGAGAAAGGCTGGTGTTCGTAATGCCGAACTTCATGATGTGACGGTAGGTGACAACGTACTGCTGGAGAATATCGGAAGTTACATATCGGCTTATGATATAGCCGATGAAGCATATGTTTCGGATGTAGGCTACATTTCCATGACAGGCGCATCTTCTTTTGGAATTGGAACCAGAGTGGCTGTATTGTGTGAAGGTACGGAAATGTTTGAACTGCCTTTGCATGATAAGCTTACAGGACATGAGTTTTATTTCCGTTACATGTATGCCGAAGGCAGGATAGATTCGGCATGTAATATCCCGGTATATATTGACCGTCTGGTGGAAAATCGTGTTGCTGCGGTTACTTCGGACAGAGGATACATCGGAAAAGCCAGCACGGTAGTGCATACCCGGATGATTGAGGATGTATGGATTGGCGATGAGGCCGAAGTAAGAGGGGCTGAGGCTTTACGGAACTGTTTCCTGTGCAGTGCATCAGTAGGAAAAGTCAGGGTAGGAGCCGGAGCGATATGCCGGAACGTGGTGATTCAGGCTGGAGCTGATGTGTATGACGAGGCGAAAGTTACTGACTGTCTGGTTGGGCAGTGCGTGCATATCGGAAAAGGATTTTCGGCAGAATCTTCCTTGTTCTTTGCCAACAGCTATATGGATAACGGAGAAGCCTGTGCCATATGTGCCGGACCTTATACCGTAAGTCATCATAAGGCAACTTTGCTCATTGGAGGCATGTTCTCATTTATGAATGCGGGTTCGGGCACAAACATGAGTAACCATATGTATAAGTTGGGACCGCTTCATTACGGAGTGATGAAACGTGGTTGCAAGACTGCCTCGGATGCCCATCTGGTATGGCCGGCAAGAATCGGGGCTTTTTCCATGGTTATGGGAAAAGTTGATGCGCATGTTGATTTGGATGCTTATCCTTTTTCATATGTTTTCGGTAATGACAGGAGCGTACAGCTGGTGCCGGGAGTGAATTTCGCATCGGTTGGAACGTATCGTGATGTACGCAAATGGGAGGCACGTGATAAGAGGAAACCTTGTGACGGAATGCTGGATTACATTTCAACTTATTCCGAACTGAATCCTTACATAATAAGCAAGATAGTGAAAGGTCGCAAGAGACTGGAAATGTTGCGCCGTTCGCAAGGTGACTGTAACGAATATCGTGATGGAAACATTGTGATATCACGCAAGGCTTTGGAGCGCGGTATCTGCCTGTATAACAAGATAGAACAGCTGTACGTGGTATTGTCGGCCGTAGCCTTGTCCGGATTCAAGAAGGTTCCGGAAAAGAAATATACTGAATGGGTAGACATGCTGGGACTGATTGTTCCTCAGGAATATGTGATGAATTTATGTCATGACATGGAAGAGGAGAAAATCATTTCGGTAGATGACCTGTGTGTCTATTGGAAAAAATGGAAAGAAGACTATCCGTTACTGCTTAAGCAGACGATAGAATGTCATTATACCCTGGACCGGGTGGTTGAGGCTCTGATGAATTATGAATCGAACATTCATTGTTATTATGAAGCTCTTTATGCTGATATAAGGAAAGAGGAAGAGCTGGGAGATGCTTCGTTGAGCAGAATATCGTCCGGTTTTGTGGAAATGTTGCAGCATGACTGTGACGAACAACTAAAGAAAGCTAAAGAACGGTTATCTTCACTCCTGAAAGAACTTAAATAAAAAGGAGATTTGTATTTTTGTATCGTACTAATTTAATAATAAAAAATTGTGATTATGGCAGTAACTCCGTTTAAGTATGAAGCTCCTTTCCAACTTGGAGAGGACAATACAGAGTATTATTTGTTGACGAAAGATTATGTGTCGGTTAGTGAATTCGAAGGAAAGCCTATTCTGAAAGTTGAGAAAGAAGGACTTACAGCTATGGCTAATGCTGCTTTCCGTGACGTTTCGTTTATGTTGCGCCGTTCGCACAACGAACAGGTAGCCAAAATCTTGAGCGACCCTGAAGCCAGTGAGAACGATAAATATGTAGCGCTTACTTTCCTGCGTAATGCGGAAGTGGCTTGCAAGGGAGTGTTGCCTTTCTGTCAGGATACCGGTACGGCTATCATACATGGTGAGAAAGGTCAGCAGGTATGGACCGGATATTGCGACGAAGAGGCTTTGTCATACGGTGTATACAAAACTTATACTGAAGAGAATCTGCGCTACTCACAGAATGCTCCGTTGAGCATGTATGAGGAGGTAAATACAAAATGTAACCTGCCTGCACAGATTGATATTGAGGCTACTGAAGGTATGGAATATAAATTCCTTTGTGTAACCAAAGGTGGTGGCTCTGCCAACAAGACTTATCTGTATCAGGAAACAAAGGCAATCCTGAACCCGGGTACACTGGTTCCTTTCCTGGTTGAAAAGATGAAGACTCTAGGAACAGCTGCTTGTCCGCCTTATCATATTGCTTTCGTTATTGGCGGAACCTCTGCAGAAAAGAATCTGCTTACCGTTAAGCTTGCATCAACTCATTATTATGACAACCTGCCTACTACAGGTAGTGAAGGCGGACGTGCATTCCGTGATATCGAACTGGAAAAACAAGTGCTTGAAGAAGCTCACCGTATCGGATTGGGTGCACAGTTTGGTGGTAAGTATTATGCACACGATGTGCGCATTATCCGTCTGCCGCGTCACGGTGCTTCTTGTCCGGTTGGCTTGGGTGTTTCTTGTTCTGCCGACCGTAACATCAAATGTAAGATCAATAAAGACGGTATCTGGATTGAAAAACTCGACAGCAATCCGGGTGAACTGATTCCTGAGGCATTGCGTCAGGCTGGTGAAGGTGATGCTGTGAAGATTGACCTGAACCGTCCGATGAGTGAAATCCTGAAGGAATTGTCTAAATATCCGGTAGCTACCCGTCTGTCACTGAACGGTACTATCATCGTGGGCCGTGATATTGCACATGCCAAACTGAAAGAACGTCTTGACCGTGGTGAAGACCTTCCGCAGTATATCAAGGATCATCCTATCTATTATGCTGGTCCTGCCAAGACTCCGGCAGGTATGGCTTGTGGTTCGATGGGCCCGACTACCGCAGGACGTATGGACCCGTATGTTGACTTGTTCCAGAGCCATGGCGGTAGCATGATTATGTTGGCTAAGGGTAACCGTAGCCAGGCTGTAACCGACGCCTGCAAGAAACACGGTGGCTTCTATCTGGGCTCAATCGGTGGTCCGGCTGCAATCCTTGCTCAGAACAACATCAAGAGCATTGAGTGTGTAGAATATCCTGAATTGGGTATGGAAGCTATCTGGAAGATTCAGGTAGAGAATTTCCCGGCATTTATCCTCGTTGATGATAAGGGTAATGATTTCTTCAAACAAATCAAACCGACTCCACTTTGCAAGAAATAAGTCTGAACCTGTAAGATTATAAAAAGACTGCCGGCGTTTTTACTTTTCAGCAAGTAAAACGCCGGCAGATTTTTTTATAAAGGTATGTCTTTATTTCTTGAGTGGGAGAGCCATCAGATCTTCGATTTCAGGGTTCTGCATTATGATTTTTCCATCCGGGTCAATAAGGAACATGGTAGGCAGCTGACTTACTTTATAGTCGGCCGCAATGGTGTTTTCCTTAAACGGTTTCAGTTCTCCCGTATTGGTCCATATTATTCCGTCTTCTTTGGTGGCTGCTTCCCATTGTGCCTTATTTTCATCCATACTCAGCCCGCATACGGTAATGCCGCGCGTCTGAAGCTGGTCATATATGGCTTTTAGTTCAGCAGCACGCTGTCGGCATGGACGGCACCAGCTGGCCCAGAAGTCAAGTAACAGGTATTTGCCCTTGAAATCGCTCAGGCGTACTTCTTTTCCCTTCAGATCGTGTGTTACAAAATCTGGAGCGGGCATATCCTGTATCCATGTGCTTTGAGTTTTGACTAGATTCTCCTTGAACCGTCGGTAGTCATATGAATAGGCATAGGTTACCGTATCAATGATTTCAGAGATTTCCTTTAGTTCCGGATAAGTATACAAAAGCAGATTTCCAGCCAGATGGCAGGCTGTAAAACTTTTGGGGTATTTCTTTATGAACTCCTTGGTTGCATTCTCACGTTCTTCAAAGTTAAGGCTCATCAGTTTCTGGATAGAGTCTGTCGTTGCTTTGTCGGTTTGTGGATTGATGTTGCTGAACATGGTAGCCAGTTGGTTGCCTTTGTCTTCCATAGGCTGCATATGCGTCTGGTATTCGTTCAGAATCTTTTGCTCGTTTCCTCCTTTAATGATTTCTATGTTACCCTCATGTGCATCGTTCATGCTGACTTTATATTCACTGTTGGGCTCTACTATAAGTGATATGTCATGTTGACGCGGAGAGGTGGTAAGGTTGCAGAATTCCGGATTTTCAATGATACCTTTGAGCTTGAAGTTCGTTTCGGCATTGAGTGTAACGGAGTCAATCCGTGTATAGCGGTCTTTTACGCAGGTGAGGTAAACCTTTCCGGTAAAGGGTTGGGGAAGTGTACCTTCAATGATATACTCTTTTTCAGACTGGCAGGCTGCGGTAAGCAGTGTGCATAATAAAAGATGATTCAGTTTCATGATAATAAGATTTATGATTGCCGCAAATATAGCTTTTTGATTTGGAGAAAGAAAAGAAATGCCTCATATCTTTGGGGAGTGCGGATATAAAAAAAGGAGCGTCGTAAAACGCTCCTTTCTATAGTTGTGATAACTTGTTCACAAATGAAGTTCCGGTTTTTTACATACCGAATGCATACAGGTTCAGTCCGTCATATACGGCGCTGATAATACCCAATGCCAAGATACCGGCAGTACAGATAGCAAGACTGATTTTTGTACTGCAGTCGCTGCTGAAGTAAGCAATCGGTTTGTCATTGGGGATAATATACATTGCTTTTACTATACGCAGGTAGTAGTAAAGTGAAATGATGGTGTTGACCAAAGCAATGAATACCAGCAGGTAGAAACCTTCGCTGAATGCAGCAGCAAAGATGAAGAATTTGCTGAAGAATCCGGCAAACGGAGGAATACCGGCCAATGAGAACAATGCCAGAGTGAGCAGGAAGCTCAACTTCGGATTGCTTTGGTAAAGACCGTTGTAATCATTCATTTCAATCTTTCCGGCTTTCTGTTCTATAACGTTGATTACACCAAATGCACCCAGGTTGGCTGCAATGTAAACCAATACATAGAATACCAGTGAAGTCATACCTTGTGCGTTGCCGCTGATTACAGCCAGCATGATGTAACCGGCCTGTGAGATACTACTGAATGCCATGAATCGTTTCAGGTTGTCCTGTTTCAAGGCAAACAGGTTGGCCAGTGTGATAGTGATAACGATTACTACATAAAGAAGCAGTTGCCAGTTTTCAACCATCGGAGCAAATACTTTGGTAAGGATTACCATAAGTGTAAATGCTGCAGCACCTTTAGAGATTACAGAAAGGTATGAAGTTACAGCTGTAGGAGCTCCCTGGTAAGTATCGGCTGTCCACAAGTGGAACGGAACGAGAGAAATCTTGAATCCTAATCCGGCAAAGAAGAATACCATGGCCAGAATCTGCATGGGAGTACCTTCGAGTGCAGTAGGTATGTCATTGAAGTAAAGTGTACCTACGGTACCGTAAATGAATGAAATACCATAAAGCATGAGTCCTGTAGAGAACATGGCGTTCATGATATATTTTGCACCGGCTTCGGCTGATTCATGTTTGTATTTGTCGAATGCAGCGAGGCATGCCATCGGAATAGATGCGAGTTCAAGACCGATGAAGAACATCAGGAAGTTACCTGCGCTCATCATGAAGTTCATACCCAGAAGGGTACATAATGTAAGAATGTAGAATTCGCCTTCCTTGTGGCGGGTGTCGTCACGGTGTAACCAGTTCTTTGCCTGCAGGAATACAAGCAGCGTACCGATAGAAAGAATGGTCTTTACAATGTCGGTCATTGCATAAGCCTGATACATGCCACCAAACAGTTCCCTGTCTTGTCCGGGGAAGATATTCAATACTGTGTGGATACCCAGCAATATGCATGTCAGGGTATGGAAGCCGCGACGCTCCTTGCCTTCAGTAAACAGATCGTAGAAGAATACGATCAGAATCAGAACAATGAGGCTGACTTCCGGTGTCATATCTAAAAATTGAGAATAATTCATATCTTTATTTATTTAAGTATTGAGAGGTGAGCACTTAAAATTGTATTAACACTGTCATGGAGCATGTCGCTTACCCAGAAAGGAGCCATACCCAATCCTGCTACTGCAATGATGAGGCAGATAACGGCAAAGCGTTCGTCCCATGTAGCATCGGTCAGTTCAAGATGGTGCGGGTTCTTTACTGTGTGGAACAGAATCTTGCCCACAACGCGCAAAATATAAACTGCGGTGATTACGATACTTGTGCAGGCGATGATAGTGCAGACACGGTGGAATGTGTCAGCATTCTCAAATGAACCTACGAAGATGGTCATTTCTGCAATGAAACCGCTCAATCCCGGTAAACCAAGGTTGGCCAAACCGGCAATCACGTAACCTACACTGAGGAATGGCATGATTTTCATCAAACCGCTCATCTCACGGATGTCACGGGTGTGTGTACGGCCGTATATCATACCGATGAGGGCGAAGAATAGAGCTGTCATCAAACCGTGGCTTAACATTTGGAGGATAGCACCTGTACAGCTGGTACGGGTCATCATCAGCAATGCGAACAATACAAGACCACAGTGTGAAACTGAAGAGTATGCATTGATATATTTCAAGTCGGTTTGTACTACTGCACTGAATGCTCCGTATACAACACTGATAGTAGTAAGTACCAGGAATATCCATCCGAGTTCTTGAGTTGCTTCAGGCATCAGGTACATGGCTACACGGAAACATCCGTAACCTCCCAGTTTCATCAATACTCCGGCGTGAAGCATTGATACGGCGGTAGGTGCAGAAGCGTGACCGTCGGGGCTCCATGTGTGGAATGGGAACAAGGCACCCAATACACCAAATCCCAGGAAAGTAAGCGGGAAGAAGATGCGTTGCAAGTCAAGAGGAATGTTATGCAAGGCTGCAATTTCAAGTACATTCATGGTCTGTGCGCCACTTCCGTAGTAGATACCCAGGATACCGCAAAGCAGGAATGCAGAAGCTCCCATCAGCATCAGGGTAAGTTTCATGGCAGAATATTCTTTGCGGCCGCTTCCCCATACACCGATAAGCAGGTACATCGGAATCAAAGCTACCTCATAGAACATGAACATGGTGAACAAGTCGGTTGAGATAAAGAATCCGAATACACCCAGTGACAACAGGGTAAACCACAAGAAGTATTCTTTAGTAAGAGGTTTTAATTTCCATGAAGCAAATGTTCCGGTGAATACAATGATACCCGAAAGCAAAAGCATGGCTACTGATATGCCGTCTACACCGATAGAGTAGCAGATGTGCAAGGGAGCATACCACATGTAACTGTCGGTATAAAGCATCTCCTCTGTGGCACCGGCGCTACGTAGTCCGAGATAGTCGATTGTCAGATATATGGACAGCAGCAACAATGCTGATGAACCGACCACCATTACCCCACGAACCTGATTCAGACTGCGGCTTAACCACAATCCCAGTAACATCAGCAAGGGGATTAATACGAAAAAACTTAATATATTCATATTGTCTTAATAGTTTCGTTCAATTACACTAATAATAACATAACTGTAAAGGCCAGTGCTCCGATCAGGAACCAGATACAGTAGCTTTGTATCTTACCGCTCTGCATGCCGCGTACTTCGTCAGCACTTGCATTTGCACTCCATGCTGTGAAGTTGAAGAACTGGTCTACTGCGTGACGGTCAAACCATGCAAGCGGAGTAGAGATGCAGCGGAAGATGATTTTCTTGGTCACAAACATCCAGATTTCGTCCATATAGAAACGGCGGTATGCCGCACGGTGCAATGTCTTGAATGTTGCTGCAAGCTTGTCGGCCACCGGTTGCTGTTCTTTCATATACATGAATGTAGCAAGTACAATGGCTACGATGGCGATACATACACTGGTAATGGCTACCTGAGCATTCAGGTGGATATCATATGCCTGACCGTTGCTGCTTACGAAGTGTCCGAAAGGAATAAATCCTGAAACGCAGGTTACAGCAGCAAGGAACATCAGCGGGAAGCTCATGCTTAATGGTGCTTCATGCGGAGTGTGGTGTGCGTGAAGCTCTTTGTTCTCTTTTCCCCAGAAGATACCGTAGTACAGGCGGAACATATAGAATGCTGTCATACCTGCAATGATACTCATCATCCATCCTACAACCGGACTGAACTGGAAGCAGGCAGCAAGGATTTCGTCTTTACTGAAGAATCCGCTGAACGGAGGTATACCTGCAATGGCCAGACAGGCAATGAGGAATGTGATATGGGTAATAGGCATGTATTTGCGAAGACCTCCCATAGCTGACATCTCGTTGCTGTGAACAGCGTGGATGATAGCTCCGGCTCCAAGGAAGAGCAATGCCTTGAACATAGCGTGTGTAAACAAATGGAACATACCGGCCATGTATCCCAGACCTTCGTGTGTATCGGCACCGATGCAAACGCCCAGTGCAACAACCATGAAGGCAATCTGTGAAATGGTTGAGAACGCGAGTACACGTTTGATATCTGTCTGTACGCAGGCTACTGCTGCTGCATAGAATGCGGTGAGTACACCCAGATATGCTATCCAGTGAAGAACTTCAGGAGCGTATGCTATAAATATAGGGAACATACGTGCTACCAGATATACACCGGCAACAACCATGGTTGCTGCATGGATAAGTGCACTGACAGGAGTAGGACCTTCCATTGCATCCGGCAACCAGATGTGGAGTGGGAACATGGCACTCTTTCCGGCACCACCCACAAACATCAGTCCTAATGCCCAAGGCATCATACCGCCAGCGGCAATCAGCATCTGGGTTTCAGGCTCAAAGGTAAATGTGCCTGCATAGTAACCGTAGATGAGGATACCGATGAGGAAGCCCAAATCGGCAAAACGGGTTACGATGAATGCTTTCTTGCTGGCAGCCACAGCTTCGGGCTTGGTATAGTAGAAACCGATAAGCAGGTATGAAGATACACCCACAAGCTCCCAGAAAATATACATTTGGAAAATGTTGGTTGCAACAACCAGACCCAGCATGGAGAAGGTAAAGAGGCTCAAGAATGCATAATAGCGTTGGAAACCTTTTTCACCTTTCATGTAACCGAATGAATAGATGTGTACCATGAGTGATACGGTAGAAATCACAATCAGCATCATTACTGAGATAGGATCAAGCAAGATTCCCAGGTCAATGTGCAGATTGCTGGTGAATGGCAACCATTCGAAATTATAAGGCATCAGCTTCTCATAGGTACCGTCGGCCGAACGTCCGTTGCCGAAGTAAAAGTAAGCAGTCGCATACGACAATACGGCTACGATGCCCAGTACTGCAGTACCGATAGCACCTGCCACTTTATGCTGCATACGCATACCTGCCAGTCCCAGCACAATAAAACTGAGCATGGGAAGAAGTAATATCAGTATCGTATATGAATAATCCATAGTTTTATTTTTTATAAATTATTGACCACGTTTTATCCCTTCATTTCATCAATGTTGTCTGTCTGAATATTACGTATATTCCGATAGATATTGATAATGATGGCAATGGCTACGGCTGTTTCGGCCGCTGCGATACCAATACCAAAGAGGGCAAAGAAGTGACCTTCGAATACATCAGGAAACAAATAACGGTTGAACACGGCAAAGTTGATGTTTGTTGCATTCAGTATCAGTTCCACAGAAATAAGAACTGCAAGCAGGTTCTTACGGGTAAAGAATCCGTATATGCCGGCAAACAGCATGATTGTACTTACAATCAGATAATATACTACATGTATTTCCATAAGTCCCTCCTTTTATCTTTTACGTGCAATTAACAAGCCTCCTATCATACAAGCCAGCAGGAGCACACTCACTATTTCGAACGGAAGTACGTACTGGTATTTGTCCATACCGATTAAGTCACGTCCGATTTCTTTCAAACCTATTTCACTGCATTCAGGAATTGCATTCAGAGCGAATCCGTTGGTCCAGATAAGGAACAGTACCAGAGCTGCACCGATAAGAACTGTGGCCAATACGGCAAACAGTTTGCTTTTGCAAATCTTCTGGTTGATGCTCTTGTCTGAATTGGTCAGCAAAATCGAGAATACATACAATACGACGATACCGCCGGCATAAACCATCAATTGTACGGCACCCAGGAAGGTGTAGCCCAAGATGAAGTATATGGCAGCTGTACCGAAAAGCACAAACAGCAGGTAAGTAGCCGACCGCAATATGCTTCCGCTAGTAACAGTCATCACTGAAAATACGCTCATCAGGATGGCCACTACGTAAAAAACTAATTGTTGAAGTGTTATATCCATATTGTTTTTACTTTTTTACAACTGATGAACCTTCGTGGTTAAGTTTCAACACGAGCTTGTTTCTTTGATAAACGGCATTTTCAAAGTCATTGCTGAAACGGATTGCATTATGCGGACATGCGTTTACACACAATTCGCAGAACATGCATGAACCGAGGTCATATTCATATTTAACCAAAACTTTTTTCTTCTTACCGTCTTCACCTTCTACCATTTCGGAAGTTACCTTGATGGTATCGTTCGGACAAGCCATCTGGCAAAGTCCGCAGGCAATACAGTGGTGCTGGTTGTTCTCGTCATGAGGCATTACCAGCATGGCACGGTGGCGCTCAGGAATGTGCAAGGTGGTGTGGCGGTTTTCAGGGTATTGCTCTGTTACTCCTTTGCGAAGGTATACTCTTAAGGAGGTACGCATACCAATCAGCAAACTGTCGAGTCCTGAAAAATATCCTTTTATGTAATTACCAAATTTACTCATTTTATTTTTGTTTTTAATTTGCCGTTCGAGGCGCATTAATCATTAAAATACCAGCCCAAATACTTTGAGCACAACCATTAACACAAGGATTAAAAGTGATGTAGGCATTAAATATTTCCACTCGAAGGTAAGTATCTGGTCGATACGCAAACGTGGGAATGTCCACTTAATCCACATCAGCAACCATACTACAAAGAAGGTCTTGATAAAGAACCATCCTACACCGGGAATATAGTCCATAATGTTGTTGAATGCATCAAGGCCTGCTATGTGGAACGGCATCCATCCTCCCAGGAAGAGGGTTGAAGCTATACCGGCTGTGATAAACAGGTTCAGGTATTCGGCCAGGTAGAAGAATCCGAAGTGAAGGCCGGAATATTCGGTATGATAACCGGCTGTCAACTCCTGTTCTGCTTCAGCAAGGTCGAACGGACCACGGTTGGCTTCGGCGTTACCTGCAATGAGGAATACTACGAATGCCAGAATTGCGGGAATGTGACCTTTGAAAATGTTCCATCCGTTGGCTTGCGCTTCAACAATACTGCTGATGCTGGCTGTTTCGCTCAATACTACCATTGCCAGAACGGTAATACCCATTGAAAGTTCGTAGCTGATAATCATGGCTCCACTACGAACGGCACCAATCATGGTATATTTGTTGTTACTACTCCAACCGGCAAGCAGGATACCTACTACACCAATGGAAGAAGCGGCCAATACGAACAGTACGCCAATGTTCATGTCGAGAATCTGTGCACCCTTGTTCCATGGCAGACATGAGAATGTCAGGATTGAAGCCAGGATTACCAGATAGGGAGCCAGGTCATACAAAAAGTTATCCGAGTTTTTCAGACGGATAATTTCCTTGGTAAGGATTTTCAATACGTCGGCCGGTACTTGCAGCAAACCGCCTTTACCACCTACACGGTTCGGTCCGATACGGCATTGGAAAGCTGCACAGACTTTACGCTCCATATAGATAAGTACAATAGCGAGAACAGCATACAGTGCCACGACGATGACGCCTATTACTACACACTCGATAAAGATGGCAAGAGCTTCGGGCATAACGCTGCATAAAGTCTCGTGAATCCAGTTGGTAACAGGCTGAATGCTATAATAATCTAAAAATGAAGTATTCATTGTTCTTGTTTTTACAATCTAAATTCATTATTCTTTTTCCGTTTATCGGTCGATATCGGGAATTACGAAGTCCATACTTGCACCGATGGCAATCAAGTCGGCAAGCTTCTCGCCTCGGCAAACCGAATCAAGAGCATGTACCAGCGGCAAACCGGTAGAACGGTAGTGCAGACGGTAAGGACTCTTGTCACCGTGACTCTCAAGGAATACGCCAAATTCACCACGGCTGCTTTCAACCGAAGCTGAATAGTTTCCTTCAGGAATACGGATGATAGGTTTCGTCTTGACGCGATATTCACCTTCTGGAATGTTGTCAATCAATTGCTCGATGATGTGCATAGACTCCATGATTTCGTCCATACGAACCATGTAACGGGCAAAGCTGTCACCTTCTGTATAAACGATTTCCTTAAAGTCTACCTTGTCATACATTGCATACGGATGATGCTTACGCACGTCGTTTGACCAGCCTGAAGCACGTCCGGTACCACCGGTAGTGGCATAAGAAATAGCGTCTTCGCGACTCAGCACACCAACACCTTTCAGACGGGTAGTAGCAATAACGTTTCCGGTAAATATTTCATGATATTCGTGGATGATGCCACGCATATGCTTGATGAACTCTTTTACTTTCTTCTGGAAATCCGGATGAAGGTCTGCCTGTACACCACCAATCATGTTGTAGTTTTGTATCAGACGTCCGCCGGTAGTTTCTTCAAAGATATCAAGTACCATTTCACGTTCACGGAATCCGTAGAAGAACGGAGTAAATCCTCCCATATCAAGTACCAGACAAGAATAGAACAGCAAGTGTGAGTCAATACGTTGCAGCTCATCCATGATAGTACGTATATACTGGGCGCGCTCAGAGATTTCGATACCTGCAGCCTTTTCAATACACATACACAGTGCATGGCGGCTCTGGTGTGCGCTCAAGTAGTCCAAACGGTCGGTAAGTGCCAGTGTCTGGGGGTAGGTGAGGCTTTCGTTCATTTTTTCAATACCGCGGTGGATGTATCCGCATACGGGATCTACTTTCTTTACGGTTTCGCCGTCGAGAGCAGTACGCAAGCGAAGTGCACCGTGAGTTGAAGGGTGCTGAGGACCTATGTTGATAACGAAATCTTCCGGATTGAATACCACATTGTGTTTGCAGCTGAGAGTGCCGTCAGGATTGAGGCTGTATTCTTCAGTTGTATCGGCATTCACCTCGTTGCTCATGTTGAGCTCGTTTGATTTCAAATCGTAATCTTTACGCATGGGGTATCCTACCCAGTCTTCACGCAGGAAAAGACGGCGCATGTCCGGATTTCCGATAAACTTGATGCCGAAGAAGTCGAATGCTTCACGTTCTTTGATGATGGCGGTTTTCCACAGATCACTTACGCTGGGCAACATCGGGTTCTCACGGTCAGAAGTTTCCGTTCTCAATACGATTCTGTTGTGCGAGGTGGTTGATTCGAGATAGTAAAGTGCACCCAATGTCTCACCCCAATCCATACCAACGATTTCACGCAGGTAGTCCATTGCATCTTCCTTGTCATAACGGAGTGCTTCTGCCACTTTGTGTAGTGAGTCGGCTGGAACAACGGCAATCAAATCGCCTTGTTCTTTAAATTCCGCATTAGGAACAATGTTCGAAATTTTATTTTTAATATCCATAATTCAAAATTACTCTTCAACAGGTTTGGGTTGTTTACGGTTCACACCGCCAAAGAAATTCTCCAGCTTGATTTTACGTTGCAACTGCATCAGTCCGTAATAAAATGCTTCCGGACGTGGAGGGCATCCTGGAATGTATACGTCTACCGGAATGATTTTGTCTATTCCGTTCACAACGTGATACGATTTGCGGAAAGGTCCTCCTGATATGGTACATCCACCTACAGCTACCACATACTTAGGCTCGGCAATCTGGTCGTACAAACGCTTCATCAGCGGGGCCATCTTGTTGGTGATGGTACCCAATACCAGCATGACGTCGGCCTGACGTGGAGAGTTACGGGTAACCTCAAAACCAAAACGGGCCATGTCGTAACGTGCTGCACCCAGTGTCATGAACTCAATGGCACAACAACTGGTACCCAACAGGAATGACCAGATGGAGTTGCTTCGTCCCCAGTCAATCAGTTGGTCGGCTGTAGTAACTACTACGTTCGTGCCGTTAGCATTCAGTTCTTTGACCATTTCTTCGAGGTAGTCATTGTTCTTGAACTCCTCGTACTTCATGCTTCTGATCTTCGGTTCTCTCATTCCCATTTCAACGCTCCTTTCTTCCAGGCATAAGCCAGACCTAAGATTAATACTACTAAAAAGAAAATAACGCTTACCAGGCCATAAATACCTACTTCACCTACCACGGCTGCCCATGGGAAGAGGAATACTGTTTCGATGTCGAACATCAGGAACAGTATGGCAAACAGGTAATAACCAACTTTGAATTGCATTTGTGAACGTCCGCGTGTAGGAAGACCACACTCATAAGGTTCCGCTTTCTGTTTGTTATAAGAGCGCGGAGCTATCAGTTTGGCAACGCATACACCGGCTGCTACCAATGCAAACGCAGTTAAAATTACGGTAATTAATAATGTAAAATACATGTTTTAATTATTAGGTTATTGATAAATAATTAACGAATAGAATAGTGTGTTTGCTATGCTGACTCTAAATCAGATAGCAGCAGTAAAGTATAAACTGGTTCTTTGAGATGAAGTTGCCGTATGTATGTAGCAGATAGTTGATGGATGAAGAATGGCAACTTCTATACTGATAATTAAAAAATCGTTGGATATAGCGGCTGTGATGGGCTTCCAGAATATTTTTCAGCTGATTCAACTGGCCTGCCTGGGTTATCACATGTTGGTTTGTAGTGGGAGATAAAGGCTTGTTGTATGGGTATATAGCACGTTGCTTCCCTATTGATATGCTTGTTATAAGCAACAACAGGAAACCGGGCAATAATAAATATTTAACGCCTTTGACCATCTCTACTACTACATTTGAGTCGCAAAGATAGGCACTAATATTGAATTAGCATATTAAATTTTTCGTTTTTTTTAAGAAAAATACTTCTTACAAAATGCATATTGTAGTTTTGTTGCCTATATATCTCTCCTTTTTATACTGTTTTTATGCATTTTCTGCATGTTTATAGGGCTATTGCTTACATTTTTATTAAAATGATAAAATGTGTTATAAAACAGATGCCTGTATATTATGGCAAAAACGGGCAGGAATCTCTTGAAAAAGACTTCTTGCCCGTTTGTATTGCTGTTATTACGTGATGTCTAATTGATGACTTTTTGGATATCTTCCAATGTGAGTTTTCCTTTAAAAATCATTATGGTAAATTCGTCTGTATTGTCCATCAGCAATACATATTCGTCGTTGTCTTCTCCTTCTTTCATATATATGGATATATGCTCGTTTTCTTCTTTTACCTTCATCAGATTTTCATAACTCTTGTCTTTGCCAATATATGCAGCTTCACTTCGGAGCTTGGCTGCTACTTCCTTGTTTTCGCAACTGAGAATGTGCAGGCTTGACAGCTTGTTGATTATCTGGTCGATTTTTACATTGGAAGAATCCAGAGCTTTTAATTCTTTTATTATGCTGAACATCTTGGGTGATATGTATATAGTTGTTACACCTTTCATGTTTTCAAACTTCTCGAAGATATTTTCCTGTGCCGACAAGGTAATGGCGAATAGGAATGTGCATAGTGTTATGATAAATTTTCTTTTCATGATCTTTTATTTTTGTAGTTTGTCTAAAGTGTTTTGAATTTTGTTTGCAGCTTCCTCGATATCCTTGAGTGGTTTTGTTCCTTTGTTTAGGGCAGAAGCAAAGAGTTGCAAAGCCTTTTCCGTTTCCAGATATGCATCTTCCGGATTGGTAAACGTGTCTTTGTATTCCGGTTCTTTTTCCGGGAAGTTTATCCGGTTGTATGTGATTGCAAGAGCTGCAGCTGTACCTGTTGCGTAAATTATATATCGTTTGATTCTGCCAAATGGGCGTGAAGTGCGCACTTTGGTTTCTTCTTCCCAACGGTCTATTTTCTGCTCCATATGCTGTTTCATGCGGGCAATATGTTTCGTTTCTTTTTCATTCAGCTGTTTCATGTTCAGAAACAGGATCTTGTCTGCATACAGTTCTTCGGGAATATTATGACTGTCAAAGAAATGCTTCAGTTCATCTTCTTCATCCGATGTTGTTTGTCCGTCGTAGAATTTTAACAGCAGATGTCTTATATGTTCGTTGTTCATATTCTCCTGGTATATTTATTGAATAAATCCTTTATCTTTTTACGTGCTCTCGATAGGATTACACGTATGTTTGCCTCATTGATGCCGGTCAGTTCTTCTATTTCTTCATATGAAAAGTTGCTGATGTCGTGCAGCCTCAGAATCTTTTGTTGGTTTTCTGGCAGTGTGCTGATGAGTATCATCAGGTGTTCTGTCTCGTCACGCTCTTCCAGTTTCTTTTCTATGCTGTAACTGTTGTCTTCATCTTCGGTGTTGTTTCCTGTTGTTTCCTGTATGTGACGTTGTTCGTTTCTTAACCGGTCCATGCATATGTTTTTGATGAGGGTGATGCAGTATGCTTCCATGTGGGCTATGTTATTCAGTTCTGTTCGTTTGTTCCACAATTTCATATAAGCGTCTTGTACTGCATCTTCTGCATCCTGCTCATTTTTCAACAGAAAACAGGCTATGTGATAGAGTTTGGCATAATAAGGCATAAACGTTGTTTTAAACTCGTTTGCTGTCATTATGCTTCTTCTTTTTGCTGGTCTGTTTTTTCATATCATTGTTTATAAACTTATTGATGTCTTCCATACTGAGATTAGCCTTTATCTGAATCAGACTGCATTCTTTTTTGGCATCGTCAGCCACGACAACAACCAGTTCCTTGATTTTTTCTTTCTTCAGTTTGGCCAGTACCTTTACAATGTTTTCTCCTTCCTCGTTTACTGTCAGAAGCATCTCATATCCTTTCAGTTTGGAGGTCTTTTTTTTGAGCAGTTCCAGCGAGTTGTCGGTACACTTTTCCATATCCAATACCTTTATGCTCTTTATCTTTTTGATTATCTTTCCGTTTTCGTCGTTCAAAAACAATTTCATCAGGTGGATAAGTGGAAAAGACAGAGATACATATTCTGTATGCGGTTCTTTCTTTAACTCTTTGAACAGCATGTTGAGATTGTTACATGATGTCAGGAGTGGAAGTATCAGCAGAATTATAATAATCCTTTTCATCATTTCATCTTTGTTGGTTTTAGGGTAAATAATAATGTTGGTTTCAAATACGTATTTGTTATATAGACGTATGAAACCTTATTTTTGTAACAAGGAAATTCAAAAAAGAATGCAGATTTATTTTTAGAACTTATGGAATCCGATGTAATGAGAGCTTGATTATTGCCCTGAGGTTATTCTTTTAATGCTTCTTCCAAAATTCGGGACTTAAAATCAGCAGAACAGAAAATATTTCCAGACGTCCTATCAACATCAGAGCCGAGCATCCCCATTTGGCTGCATCGGGGAGAGCGTTCCATGTATAGGCAGGACCGTATTTTCCCAGACCCGGTCCTACGTTTCCCAAGCTTGAAAGGGTGACGCTGAAAGCTTCCATAAAGTTAACGCCTACCGTGAGCATATACAACCATCCAAACAGGAAAATGGTGATATATACAAAGAAGAAAGCCAGCAAGGAGTTTTTTATTTCAGCCTGTATGACTATACCGTTTACGCGAAGAGGCAATACGGCATTGGGATGAAGCATGTGTTTGAAATGATTCTTGACTATCTTGAACAGCATGGCTATACGTATGCATTTGATAGCACCCGTAGTAGACCCGGCACATGCTCCGATAATCATCGCAAAACATAGTACCAGCCAGGTACACGACGGCCATAGCATGTAATCTGCAGTTCCGAATCCAGTTGTAGTCTGAAGACTGACAACCTGAAATGCGGCCAGTCGGAAACACTGTTCAAGATTCATTGATGTAGAAAGCATCAGTGCAATGGTAATAAACGCAATAAAAGAACCGGCGCTTCCCATGTACCAGCGGAATTCCAGATCTTTCAGCAGTTTTACAGGCTGTTTCTTCAGAGTTGCTACATATAATAAGGTAAAGTTGATACCTGATATGAACATGAACAAGGTTACAATGTACTCAATATAAGGTGAGTTGTATGCGGCAATACTGTTTTGTCTGACAGAATATCCGCCGGTTGCGGCTGTTGACAATGAAGTACATATGCTGTCAAACCAAGGCATGTCTCCGGCAAGCAGCAACACGGTTTCAAGAATGGTTATGGTTATGTAGATAGTCCATATCCACTTCGCGGTAACGTCCAGACGCGGATGCAGTTTGCTGTGGGTGGGACCTGTTGTTTCTGCCGCAAACATTTTTATTCCACCGGAACCGAAAATAGGCAATACGGCGATGGTGAAAAATACAATACCCAAACCGCCCAGCCATTGGGTCAGGCTTCGCCAGAACAATATGCCGTGTGGCAGAGATTCAATGTTGTCAAGTATGGTGGCACCGGTAGTGGTAAATCCTGACATCGTTTCAAAAAAGGCATTGGCAACACTTTGGGTGTAATTTCCTATTACGTAAGGCAGCATACCCAGTGTGGTAAATGACAGCCATGACAGTGTGACGATGATATATCCGTCTTTGCGGCTGATCTTATTGCTCGCGTTTTTTCCAATAAAAAACAGTATAAGGCCAATGAAAGCCGTGATTCCAGCCGATACGACAAACGGAACCAGGTCATTCTCTTTATAGTAAAGGGGAAATGCTGCACATCCCAGCAAAAACAATGCTTCGATGGACAACAGTATGCCCAATATTTTTGATACGATTTTCAGGTTAATCATAGTTTATAGCTTTTTGCGTTCTTTATAGTGTTGTATTTTATATAAAGAACTTTTCTATTTTCTGCATGGTCATTCCAGTACAGAATACCACAACATGGTCTCCCGCCTGTAACTGGGTATTACCGGTTACCAGCGAACCTACTTTTTTGCGAATTACACCACCGATGTTTACACCTTTGGGGAGTCCGCAGTCCTTTACCAGATGTTTGGTTATTTTCGAACCTTCCTTTACAATAAACTCTGCTACATCGGCATTGGCTACTGTCAGGCATTTTACGTTTGTAACGTCGGCATCAAGCATCATCTGATAGATGTGGCTGGCGGCAATCATCTTTTTATTGATAATTGTACCGATATCCATACTTTCGGCCATACTGATATACGCCATGTTCTCAACCTCGGCGACAGTCTTGCTTACTCCCATGCGCTTGGCTGCAAGACATGCCAGTATGTTTGTTTCAGAGCTTCCGGTCAGTGCTATGAATGCCTCGGTATTTTCCAGGCCTTCTTCCATCAGCAGGTCCATATCACGTCCGTCTCCATTGATAATCATGATTCGGTCGTCCAGCAGCTCGGTAAGCCGGTGGCAGCGCTCAATATCTTTTTCTATGATTTTCACCTTCATATATTCCGGTGCCATCATGGCTGTACGTGCAGCGATGCGGCTTCCTCCCATAATGATAACGTTGCGTACATCCTTATAGTTCTCCTTACCTGCAATCTGACGTATATAAGGAATATATTTTTTCATGGTCATGAAATATACCAGGTCGTATTCTCTCAAACAGTCATCACCGCGTGGAATGATGGTATGCATGCCCCGTTTGATGGCTACAATGTGATAGGGAGTTGATTTTGTATCCAGCTGGTGCAGAGGTATATCCAGTATGGTTGCTGTTTTTCTTACTTTTACTCCAATAAGTACCAGTTCACCTCCGTCTACTTCCCACCATTGACGAATCCAGCTCATCTTTATGGCGTCGGTGATTTCGCGTGCGGCCAGCATCTCCGGATAGATTAATGAGTTTATACCTATTTTTGAAAAGAATTCCTGGTGCTTGGGTTGTAAATATTCTGCATTGTCTATGCGGGCTACAGTCTTTTTTACTCCAAGGCTGTGTGCCAGCAAACAGGATGTCATGTTACGGCTTTCTTCAGGAGTAACCCCTATAAACAAGTCGGCTCCGGACACTTCTGCTTCTTTCAGACCGGAGATTGACAGGGAGGAAGCGTTGACGGTCATCAGGTCGAAATTTTCTTCCAGCTGACGCAACTTTTCTTCATCCGTATCCATAAGGATTATATCCTGTTTCTCACCTGCCAGCATTTTTGCCAGATGAGTACCCACGTCTCCTGCTCCTGCTATAATAATTTTCATAGAATCTTCTTGTTTTATTTGCATGAAACGTGGCAAAGATAGTGAAAGCCGAGCGCAGTAGCAAATAGAAAACGAAGTTTTATATTGGGCTATTGCCGAGTGGCATCCTGTCTTATGAAAAGAAAGTTCTTTTATTAAGGATTATGTAGAAAGTACACAAACCTTGTCCGTATACTCTGTCTTCTGCATCTCTTTTGAGAGTTCTTCCCTGATTGCTTTGGCTATTCCTTCACTGTCTGTACCGCAGATATGATGCAATATGCCTACGGCTCCATGTTCTACAAAATGGTCGGGAAGTCCTATTCTCCGAACGTGTGGCGTGTGATTGTGCTCAGACATGTATTCAAGTACGGCACTTCCGACACCTCCGGTCACAGCTCCGTCTTCTACGGTGATGATGCGTGAGAATCTGGCAGCTACCTCTTCTAGCAACTGTCCGTCCAACGGCTTGACAAAACGGAGGTCATAATGTGCCACGCTGATATCCGGATTCTCGGCTTCAACCTGTGCAATGGCATCAGCGGCACTGTTGCCAATGGTTCCTATGCTCAGTACAGCCAGGTCTTTTCCTTCTTTCAGTTTTCTTCCTTTGCCAATCTCTATTTCTTCCAGTGGACATTTCCAGTCGGTCAGGCGTCCTCTACCGCGTGGATAGCGTATTACAAAAGGGCCTTTATCAGGAAGCTGAGCAGTATACATCAGGCGGCGCAACTCATGTTCGTCATAGGGAGCGGCAATAGTCAGGTTCGGCACTGTTCGCAGACATACCATGTCGAACATGCCATGATGGGTAGGTCCGTCTTCACCTACCAGTCCGGCACGGTCCAGACAGATTACTACATTCAGCTTCAGCAAAGCTACATCGTGGATGATGTTGTCGTATGCACGTTGCATGAATGATGAATATATGTTGCAGAAGGGGATAAGGCCTTCTTTGGCCATTCCTCCCGAGAATGTTACGGCGTGTCCTTCGGCGATACCTACATCAAAGGCGCGGTCGGGCATCGCTTTCATCAGTATGTTCATGGAACATCCTGTAGGCATGGCTGGTGTAACCCCGACAATGCGTTCGTTCTTTTCTGCCAGTTCAAGTAGCGTGTTTCCGAAAACTTCCTGAAAGAGTGGGGGCATTCCCTGCGTGTTGGCAATCAGCCGCTGGCCGGTATTCTTGTCAAACTTACCGGGTGCGTGCCATATGGTAGCCGCTTTTTCTGCTGGTTGGAATCCTTTTCCTTTTACCGTGTGGATATGCAGGAGTTTGGGTCCTTTCATATTTTTCAGAATAGAAAGCGTACGTACCAGCTCTTTTACGTCATGTCCGTCAACAGGACCGAAGTAGCGGATATTCATTCCTTCAAAAATATTCTGTTGTTGTGACAGCATAGATTTGAGGCTGTTGTTGAACCGTATGATGCTTTTTCGGGTTTTATCGTTGAGTAATCCCCATTTTTCAAACATTTTTGACAGCTTGAAGCGCATGCGGTTGTATTCCTGATTCGTATTCAGGTTGAGCAGATATTGCCTCATGCCTCCCACGCTTCGGTCTATTGACATTTCATTGTCATTAAGAATGATAAGCAGGTCATTCGGAGTTGATGAGGCATTGTTCAATCCTTCAAAAGCCAGTCCTCCGCTCATGGAACCATCGCCAATGATGGCTACCACATGCCGGTTTTCTTCACCCAGTTTTTTTGCGCTTACGGCCATACCGAGGGCTGCCGATATCGAATTGGAAGCATGTCCACATGCAAAAGTATCATATTCACTCTCTTCCGGTGATGGGAAAGGGCGTATACCCTGATATTTCCGGTTGGTAGAAAATACTTCTTTTCTTCCGGTCAGTATTTTGTGTCCGTATGCCTGGTGACCTACGTCCCATACCAGCCGGTCATAAGGAGTATCAAATACGTAATGAAGGGCCACAGTCAGTTCTACTACTCCCAGACTGGCTGCAAAATGTCCCGGATTACAAGACAGTTCATCTATAATGTCCTGACGCAATTCACGGCAAACTTCGGTAAGTTGCTCTATTTCAAGTCTTCGTAGATCAGAAGGGTAATGAATTGTTTCAAGTAATTTATATTTATTCTCCGCACTCATTCGCATTAAAAGATAATAATTCGCAAAAATAAAATAATTTGCCCTAATATGCTTACTTTTGTGAAAGAAAATTAGACGCTGTATAAATATGATTGATTTCAGAACGAAAGTAGAACTGCCCGTGTCGGAACTTAATATAAGCTATTCTGACCGTATGATGCTTTTAGGCTCCTGTTTTTCCGAGAATATAGGAAAAATGCTTGTCGATTCAAAATTCAGCTGTGACGTTAATCCGTTCGGTATCTTGTATAATCCGCTGTCTATAGCTTCTGCGCTGGATGATATGCTCCGTTGCAGAACCTATACTGCAGATGATTGGGAACTTTTTGAAACAGACTGTTGGCACAGCTACATGCATCATTCGCGCTTTTCGGCTTCTACTCAGTCTGAATGCCTGGAACTGATTAACGAACGTTTGCATGAAGCTTCCGAGAATCTCAAATCGTTGGATTGTCTGTTGATAACATTTGGTACGGCATGGGTCTATCGGCTTGCTTCAAACGGATGTGTGGTAGCCAATTGTCACAAGCAACCCGATAAGTTGTTCTGTCGTGAACTGCTTACAGTTGATGAGATAGTGCGTGAATATGCGATGTTAATAGAAAGGCTGTTGCGTTTGCGTCCCTCTTTGCAGATTCTTTTTACGGTAAGTCCTATCAGACATATAAAAGACGGTCTTCATGGTAATCAAATAAGCAAGTCGGTTTTACTGTTGGCAGTCGACCGTTTATGCGCTCTTTTTCCCTGTTGCCATTATTTTCCGTCGTATGAAATTCTTATGGACGAGTTGCGCGATTATCGTTTCTACGCCGATGATATGTTTCATCCTTCTTCATTATCAATCAGTTATATATGGCAATGTTTTTGTCAAACATATTTTAGTTCAGAAACGATGCAGACAATGGCTGAATGTCAGGAAATTGCAAAAGCAATCTCTCATCGTCCGTTTCGTCCCGATTCGTTACAATACAAGCGCTTTTTAACTCAAATAGTGTTAAAAATAAACCGTCTTACAGAAAAATGTCCGACCTTAGATTTCAAAAATGAGTTAGAGATATGTCATACACGATTGAAACCATAGCCAATCTGCTTGAAGCCGAGCGTTTCGGTAATAAGAAGGCACAGATAGACTGGCTTTTGACGGACAGCCGTTCACTTTGTTTCCCTGAAGAAACACTTTTTTTTGCATTAAAGACTAAACGTAATGACGGACATCGATATATAACCGATTTATATAATCGCGGAGTGCGCAATTTTGTCGTCTCAGTTTTGCCGGAATCCTATGAAAAATTTACAAATGCAAATTTTCTGAAAGTAGCTTCACCGCTGAAGGCTCTTCAGAAATTGGCAGAACTTCATCGTAAGGAGTTCAACGTTCCGGTGATTGGCATTACCGGAAGCAATGGCAAGACTGTTGTCAAGGAGTGGCTTTATCAGCTGTTGTCTCCCGAAAAGGTAGTGACCCGTTCACCGCGAAGCTATAATTCACAGATTGGAGTTCCCTTGTCGGTATGGCTGATGAACGAACAGACTGAAGTAGGAGTGTTTGAGGCCGGTATCTCCGAAATGGGCGAGATGGACGCCTTGCGTTCAATCATTGCTCCTACCATTGGTATACTTACCAATATAGGCGGTGCCCATCAGGAAAATTTCTTCTCATTGCAAGACAAGTGTACCGAGAAGCTCTCGCTTTTCAAAGATTGCGATGTAATAATTTATAACGGCGATAACGAGTTGATTTCCGACTGTGTTGGAAAGACTTTGCTCTCAGCCCGTGAAATTGCGTGGTCAAAGACCGATGATGAAAAACCTCTTTATATAAGCTCTATCAAGAAGAGTGAGCGCAGCACTACCATTACCTACCGTTATTTGGGAATGGACAACAGTTACACTATTCCGTTTGTGGATGATGCGGCCATTGAGAATTCGCTGAACTGTCTGGCTGCCTGTCTGTACCTGATGATAGCTCCTGAGAGTATCGCCGAGCGTATGGCTCATCTGGAGCCAATAGCCATGCGTCTGGAAGTGAAGGAGGGACGCAATGGCTGTACACTGGTCAACGACAGTTATAATTCCGATATTGCTTCGCTCGACATCGCTCTCGATTTCATGGCACGCCGCATAGACAAGGATACCCGCAAGCGCACACTTATCCTTTCTGATATTCTTGAAACCGGTCAGAGTTCCACATTTCTGTACCGCAAGGTATCGCAGCTCATTCAGAGTCGTGGCATTGAGAAGATTATCGGTGTGGGCCCTGAAATATCTGCGGCCGAAGCACGTTTCAGTATTGAGAAATATTTCTTTGACGATACGGCATCGTTCCTGGCATCACCCGTCTTTTCGGAGTTGCGCAATGAGGTGATTCTTATCAAAGGTTCTCGCAAGTTCCATTTTGATGAAGTGTGTGAGCAGCTTGAACTGAAGATGCACGAAACCATTCTTGAGATAAACCTCAATGCCATGGTCGATAATCTGAACTATTACCGCAGTTTCCTGATGCCCGGTACCAAGATGGTATGCATGGTGAAGGCATCGGCATACGGTGCGGGAGCTTATGAGATAGCCAAGACTCTTCAAGACCAGCGCGTAGATTATCTTGCAGTGGCTGTAGCCGACGAAGGCGCCGAATTGCGTAAGGCCGGCATTACCTCGTCTATCATCATCATGAATCCAGAGATGACCACTTTCAAGACACTGTTCGATTACGAGCTGGAGCCCGAAGTATATAGTTTTCACCTGCTTGAGGCGTTGATAAAGGCAGCCGAAAAACAGGGTATCACGCATTTCCCCATTCATATCAAGCTTGATACGGGAATGCACCGTCTGGGATTCCTGCCTGAAGAAATTCCCGCTCTTATCCGCCGTTTGAAATCACAGACCGCCGTACTGCCCCGTTCGGTGTTCTCACATTTCGTAGGTAGCGATTCCTCACAGTTTGATGATTTTACACGCAAGCAGATTGAGCTCTTTGACAAGGCTTCGTCCGAGTTGCAGTCGGCATTTCCACACAAGATACTGCGCCATATCTGCAACTCTGCCGGTATAGAACGGTTCCCGCAGGCACATTATGACATGGTTCGTCTGGGACTGGGACTGTATGGTGTAAATCCTATCAACAACGAGTTTATCCATAACGTAAGCACGTTGAAGACCACCATTCTTCAGATACACGATGTGCCGGCCGAGGATACAGTAGGATACAGTCGCAAGGGAGTGCTGTGTCGTCCCTCGCGCATAGCAGCGTTGCCTATTGGTTATGCCGATGGTTTGAACCGTCATCTGGGATGCGGGCACGGTTATTGCCTGGTCAATGGCAAGAAGGCTCCCTACGTGGGAAATATCTGCATGGATGTGTGCATGATCGATGTGACCGATATTGACTGTAAGGAGGGCGACCGCGTGGAGATTTTCGGTGACAACCTTCCGGTAAGCGAGCTGGCATCCATACTCGATACTATTCCTTACGAGCTTCTTACCGCAGTGTCTACACGTGTAAAACGAGTCTATTATCACGACTGATATAGTGCTCCGTCCTATTTTATAATGACTGTTACGGCAGATTACCAATTATGATGTATGGGTAGTCTGCCGTTTCATTTCCTCTCTTACCAACTCTGCCTCTACCGGCGACAGCTTGGGAAGTTTTACGGTCTGCGGACTTTCTTTCTGATAAGCTCTCACTTCATTAATCAGCAGTTGCCAGTCATAGAGGAATTCTTCCGAGCATCCGTGACGGCGATAAATTTCTTTGGCAGCTTCGAGTATTTCCGGTGCGCAGCTGTCATCACCCTGAAATACTACGGCGGGTATGTCTTTATGGATACAGTCTCTTAATAATTTTACCTGATCTTTCATAAAATACTGATAGTTTGATATTGTTTATTCTTTAACATCACTCGATTACAGTGCAAATATAAGCTTCTTAATTTGAATATGGTCATATCATGATGGTGTTTGGAATAATTTGTCAATGCTTTTAATAGGATTGTACAAGTCCTTAAAAAACGCTTGATGCAAACGGATGCTTCATCATTTTTATTGTATATTTGAGAAGTATTTTTAAACGTTGATAAATTATAAAAATGAAAATAAGACTTCTGCTATATATCTTGATGGTGATAAGCATTGCGCTTGTTGGAGGAGGAGTATATGGCTTTAATTCACTGTTGAAGGCCGAAGCTGTGTATGAACCGGTGACAGGAGTAGTGGAGAAAGCTACTCATCAGAGAATATACAAGCGTAGAAAGCCTGTCATGGAATATGAAATACTTATTTTTTATGATACTCCCAAATACGGTAAACTGACTTCGTATCTAAAAGGAAGTGCCTTTTTCTTTCTGGATAAGGGCGATAAAGTGGATATGCTGTATCATCCGGAACATCCGCGCGAAGTCCGCTATCCGCTGTATGAGAAAATCTTATGGTCAGTAATGTGCGGACTAGGAATTGCTGGATGTACCGGAATGTATTTTTTGCTTTTTGTAAAAGGTGAAAAGAGAAAGAATCAATCTAAAAATCAATCAATATGAGAACAAATGCTTTGAAATTTTTCTTTGTTTTATTACTGTCTGCAACGGTTGCTCCCGTTATGGCACAGTTTAATTTGGGTAAAGCTCTGAGTGGAGCGGTTAAGGCAGCAAAAGCCGTAACGTTGACCGATGAACAGATGACCGAGTATGTGAAAGAGTACATTGACTGGATGGATAAGAATAACCAGGTGTGTGCCGATGACAGCCCTTATACGATACGTTTGAAGAAACTGACGGAAGGATTGGGTGATGCCGAAGGTATTCCCTTGAATTTTAAAGTATATTATGTGACCGATGTGAATGCGTTTGCTTGTGCTGATGGCAGTGTGCGGGTATTTTCTTCGCTGATGGATATCATGACCGATGAAGAATTATTGGGAGTGATAGGGCATGAAGTAGGACATGTGGCCCATCGTGATTCAAAGAATGGATTCCGTACGGCTTTACTGACATCTGCTCTGAAAGACGGAATCTCATCGCAGGGAGGAAAGACTGCAGCTCTGACCGATTCGCAACTGGGTGATTTGTCAGAGGCATTGGTCAATGCTACTTATTCACAGAAACAGGAGCGTGAAGCCGATGATTACGGATATGAGTTCTTGAAAAAGGCCGGAAAGAATCCGTGGGCTATGGCGCTCTCATTCCGTAAACTGAAAGAGCTTCAGGAGAGTAGCGGAGCACAGGGTACAAGTAAGCTGAACCAGCTTTTCTCCACTCATCCTGATTTGGATTCACGTATTGAACGTATGGAGGAACGTGCTGTCAGTGAAGGTATAGAAAAACCTCAAGAAACTGGAAAATAGATTGTCTGACACAGTGATGTTTTTTGAAGGAACTTCAATGTATGTATGCTGAATCCGGTTAAAACAGAATGTTATGAAACGGATATTTTTGTGGATGTTGTGTTGTATGTGGGGAATTATGTATGCCCAGGAGCTGATTCCTGTCGGCTTGGGATACAGCAGCACGTCAGTCAATACGGCTGTGTTCCGTAACAGCTCGCTGGTGACTTACCGTAACAGCCAGTATGTGGCATATTATGATTCCGAAGGCTATATTGTACTCGGTAAAAGGGAATTGGGAACAGAGCGGTGGACGTTGCGCCGTCAGCCGTACAAGGGAAATGTTGCCGATGCGCATAATGTAATCAGCCTGATGGTCGATGGTAACGGATATCTGCATATGGCGTTTGACCACCATGGCGATACACTCAATTATTGCAGAAGTGTAGCTCCTGAATGTCTGGTAATGGGAGAAAAGGAGCCAATGACCGGTATTGATGAGGCTGATGTTACTTATCCTGAATTTTACAGACTGTCTGGAGGTGATTTGCTGTTCGCCTACCGTTCGGGAGCATCGGGAAGAGGTAATCTGGTGCTCAACCGCTATGATGTAAAATCAGGGAAATGGCATCGCCTGCAGGATGTGCTGATTGATGGAGAAGGAAAGAGGAATGCCTACTGGCAACTGTATGTAGATGAGCGGGGCACGATTCATGTATCGTGGGTATGGCGTGAATCGTGGCTGGTTGAGACTAATCATGACCTGTGTTACGCACGCTCGGAAGATGGCGGAAAAACCTGGTATAAATCAGACGGACAGAAATACGACTTACCCATTCGGGCATATAATGCCGAATATGCATGGCGCATACCACAAAACAGCGAACTGATAAACCAGACAAGCATGAGTGCCGATGCTGACGGAAATCCATATATAGTGACTTACTGGCGCGATGCCGGAACAGAGGTGCCCCAGTATCGGGTGGTATGGAATGACGGTTCACAGTGGCATCAGAGAAAGATAATAAACCGCCGTACTCCTTTCTCACTTAAAGGCGGAGGAACAAAGATGATTCCGGTATCACGTCCGCGCATTGTGGTAGATAACGGGCAGGCATGGTTTGTGTTTCGTGACACCGAACGGGGAAGCCGGGTATCGGTAGCTCATACGGCAGACGTGTCCGGAGGAGAATGGTCTGTAACCGACCTTACGGACTTCTCTGTAGATGCCTGGGAGCCTACATTGGATTCCGAGTTGTGGAAAGAGCGCAGACAGCTTCATCTGTTTGTGCAGGAAACTCATCAGGGTGATGGAGAAAAAACTGTACTTTCGTCGCCTACAACGGTATATGTACTAGAAGTAAATAATAAATAAACATACTGTGGTATCATGAATAAACTGATTGGAACTATCATTTTTTATGTGGCTGCTGCTTTGCCGGCGGCCGTTTGTGCCAGAGATTCTGAGGCCGAAAAGGTCCGGAAGATGATTGACAAGGTAAATACTCACTGGCAGACTACACATAAGCCCGAAGTGCGTTCTTTCTGGGATAATGCAGCTTATCATACAGGAAATATGGAAGCATATTTCCTTACCGGTAATGAAAGTTATCGCGCATATTCCGAAAAGTGGGCTGCGTATAACGAGTGGAAAGGAGCCAAGAGCAAAGACCGCTCAAAGTGGAAATATTCTTATGGCGAGACAGACGAATATGTGCTGTTTGGCGATTATCAGATTTGTTTTCAGACTTATGCTGACTTATACAATCTCTCTCCGGCCGATTATAAGATACGCAGGGCACGTGAGGTGATGGAATATCAGATGAGTACGCCAAACAAAGATTACTGGTGGTGGAGTGACGGGTTATATATGGTAATGCCGGTAATGACCAAGCTGTATAAGATTACCCATAACCGTCTCTATCTGGATAAGCTTCATGAATATATTACCTGTTCAGACAAGATTATGTTTGATAAGGATGAGAATCTCTATTACCGGGATGCCAAATATGTATATCCGAAGCATAAGAGCGTAAACGGAAAGAAAGACTTCTGGGCCCGTGGTGACGGATGGGTTTTTGCCGGACTTGCCAAAGTTCTGAAAGACCTTCCTGAAGATTATGTACACTATGATTTCTTTGTTGACAAGTACCGGAAAATGGCAAAGGCGATTGCAGCCATCCAGCAACCCGAAGGATACTGGACGCGCAGCATGATGGATGCCGAGCACGCTCCCGGACCGGAAACCAGCGGTACTGCATTCTTTACCTATGGATTCTTATGGGGAATCAATAACAATCTTCTTAGTGAAACCGAATACATGCCTGTAGTGAAAAAGGCATGGAAATATCTGTCAGAGACAGCGCTTCAGAAAAATGGAGCTGTAGGCTATGTGCAGCCTATCGGAGAAAAGGCCATACCCGGACAGGTAGTCAATGCAGCCTCTACCGCAAATTTCGGTGTAGGAGCGTTCCTGCTGGCAGCTTGTGAATATGTGCGTTATCTGAAGGCTCCGGAAAATGAAGGCCGTCTTTATTGGTGCCGTCTGGCCTACAAGATGGCTGCTCCGGTATTGAGCAACATGGCCAAGGGAGAACTTCAGAAGAATATGCTTGTTGAAGTAAGTCCTACATGGGACGGGCGCAATATCAAAGTCACTTACATGGAAGCTTTCGGACGCCTGATGGCCGGTATTGCTCCCTGGCTTTCATTGCCCGATGATGACACCGCAGAGGGAAAAATGCGCCGTCAGTTGCGTGAATGGGCGCTGAAGAGCTATACCAATGCTGTCGATCCTCAAAGTGATGACTATCTGTTGTGGCGCAATGAAGGACAGCCGCTGGTTGATGCGGCATACATAGCCGAAAGTTTTTTACGGGCGTATGATCAGTTGTGGATGCCATTGGACGAAACGACCAAGAAACGGTATATTGAAGAGTTTACGCAGATGAGGCGTGTTGACCCGCCATATACCAACTGGTTGCTGTTTTCATCTACCATAGAGAGTTTTCTGGCAAAGGCCGATGCCAAATATGATGTGTATCGTGTAAATTCGGCTATCAGAAAGGTAGAAGAATGGTATACGGGAGACGGGTGGTATGCCGACGGCCCCGAATTTGCTTTTGACTATTACAGCAGCTATGTGTTCCATCCGATGTATCTGGAAACGCTTCAGGCCATGAAAGATGCTAAAGTACGTACGCGTATCGACTATTCCCGGTATTATGACCGTGCTCTTCGCCGTGCACAGAAATACAGTCTGATACTTGAGCGCATGATTTCGCCAGAAGGTACTTTTCCGGTTTTCGGACGTTCTATTCCTTACCGTATGGCAACCATGCAGCCTTTGGCCATGATGGCATGGTATGGAGAGCTGCCTGCTGGAGTAACCGGTAGTCAGGTGCGTGGAGCACTTACTGCCGTAATGAAACGCATGTTTGCCAGCGGAAACAATTTTAACGAGAAAGGATTCCTTACCATCGGATTTACCGGACGTCAGCCGGGAATAGCCGACTGGTATACAAATAACGGAAGTCTGTATATGACGTCGCTTGCTTTCTTGCCGCTGGCACTTCCTGCAGCCCATGCTTTCTGGACCGATGCTCCGCAAGACTGGACAAGCAGGAAGGCGTGGAGCGAACAGGATTTCCCGAAAGACCATCATTGGGCAGATCAGATAAAAACTGCCGATTTGTATTGATGGGGTGAAATAAAGTATAATCTGATAATATGTAGAGTTTATGAAACTTCGTTTGTTTTTGATTTTATGTCTGGGGATTTTTGCAAATATGACTGTAGCCCAGACCAGATGGTTTGATGATAAGAATCTGACATATACCGGAGTTTATTATTATCCGGAACATTGGGATGAATCTCAATGGGAGCGTGACTTCAAGCGTATGCATGATTTGGGATTTGAGTTTACGCATTTTGCTGAATTTGCGTGGGCACAGCTGGAGCCGGAAGAAGGAAAGTATGATTTCGGATGGCTCGACAGAGCTGTACAGTTGGCCGACAAATATGGACTGAAGGTGGTGATGTGCACTTCTACGGCTACTCCTCCGGTATGGCTGAGCCGCAAGTATCCGGAAATTCTGATAAGACAAGAAGACGGTACTGTGCTGGATCATGGTGCACGTCAGCATGCTTCTTTTGCTTCGCCTGTATACCGTGAGTTGGCATACAGAATGATTGAACAGTTGGCACGGAGATATGGAAACGATAAGCGGATTGTTGGGTGGCAGTTGGACAATGAACCTGGAGTACAGTTTGATTACAACAAAGCGGCAGAAAAAGGCTTCAGAGCCTTTCTGAAAGAAAAGTATAAAGATATCTCTGCATTGAACAAGGCATGGGGAACCGCCTTTTGGAGTCAGGTATATACTTCATTTGATGAAATCACTCTTCCCAAGACTGCACAGATGTTTATGAATCATCATCAGATTCTGGACTACAGACGCTTTGCTGCCAGACAGACTACGGAGTTTCTTGACGGACAGTGCGAACTGATAAAGAAATATGCCCGAAACCAATGGGTTACTACCAATTATATACCCAATTATGAAGAAGGACATATAGGTGGCAGTCATAAGCTCGATTTTGTGAGCTATACACGTTATATGGTCTATGGTGACAATGAAGGAATAGGTCGAAGAGGATACAGGGTAGGAGATCCGTTGCGCATAGCATGGGCCAATGATTTTTTCAGACCGGTGAGTGGAACCTATGGAGTAATGGAACTGCAACCCGGACAGGTAAACTGGGGTGGAATCAATCCGCAGCCGCTTCCGGGAGCCGTAAGACTGTGGCTTTGGAGTGTTTTTGCCGGAGGCAGTGATTTTGTGTGCACGTATCGTTTCCGTCAGCCTTTATACGGAACAGAACAGTATCATTACGGCATTGTAGGAACAGACGGAACTACAGTTACACCGGGAGGGCGTGAGTATGAACAGTTTATCAAGGAAATAAAGAAACTCCGTAACTATGCCAGAGAGCGTGAGGTGAAGCCGGATTATTACCTGGCCAGAAAGACTGCAATCTTGTTCAATCATGAAAATTCATGGAGCATAAGCAGGCAAAAGCAGAATCGTACATGGAGTACTTTAGGACATATAGACAAATATTACCGTACGCTGAAATCTTTTGGTGCTCCGGTAGATTTTATTACGGAAAATGCTGATTTCAGTGAATATCCGGTAATGATTGTGCCGGCTTATCAGATGGCCGACAAACAGCTGGTAGACAGATGGACTGAATATGTGAAGAACGGAGGCAATCTGGTTGTTACATGCCGTACGGCGCAGAAAGACCGTTACGGACGCTTGCCGGAGACAAGGTTTGGAGCAATGATTGACGAACTTACGGGTAATGAGCTTGAGTTTTATGACCTGTTGCTTCCTCACGACCCGGGATATGTAAGCTTTGCCGGCAAGACCTATCGGTGGAATACGTGGGGAGAGATTCTGAAGCCTGGTAAAGAATCTGAAGTATGGGCCGTATATGAGAAAGAATTTTATGAAGGAAAACCGGCTGTTACATTCCGTAAATTGGGTAAAGGAACAGTTACTTATGTAGGTGTTGACAGTAAAGACGGTGCACTGGAAAGAGATATCCTTAAAAAGTTATATACCCAACTCGGAATCGATACGATGAATCTGCCTTATGGGGTTACAATGGAATATCGCAATGGCTTTGGTATTGTTCTCAACTATGGTGAAAAAACTTATCAGTTTGCTTTACCCGATGGTGCTGAGGTGCTGATTGGTGATGTAGAGATTCCTACGGCAGGGGTACTTGTCTTTAAAATAAAATAGCAGGAGTTTAAAGGCAGAGAGTGACACTATGCTGGTCCGGACCGTTTCATCAGTATTGATGCTATCCAAAAGGCTGAACGTCTGAAGTCACGCCGCTACCGTAATCGTCGTTTGGACGATTATCTCAAAGAACTTCAGTTATCCGAAGGTAGAGGAACCGGTATTCCAACCATACAAGACGAGTTAAGAAGAAATGGTTCTGGTCCTGCTGTTATTGAAACTAACGAAGAAAGGAGTTATTTCTTAATTGAAATACCTTGTAGAGAAGGTTTTGGTGATAGAGTCTTGATTGGTGATGATTTTATTGAGCCATTAAGTGATGCTATAAGTGATGCTATAAATAATAATGCACGATTGGTGTTATTGGCAATATCAAGGACTCCTTTCATAAAGCGTAAATTATTATTGGATAATATTGATATATTCAAGGCAACTTTGGAAAGAATTCTTAAGCAGCTCTCATCAGAGTCTTTAGGCTTGGTAGAATATCAAGGCTCTCGTAAAACAGGCGGTTATGTATTGACAGAGAAAGGCAAAGCCTTTGTAAAATCAAAGAATGACTAAAATGGCAAAGGAAGCAATAAAAAAAGAACTTATAGGAGCTCTAGTTGAGGCTTATAATATCATACGAGGTCCTGTAAGTCAGGACAACTTTAAAAGATTATATGTGATAAAAATAACATGATTCATCTTATAGGTCCATATTTATTATTATCTTTGCGTATAACGCAAAGATATTGATAATACAATGGCCGATATAAATAGATTAAAAGTTGTTCTTGTAGAGAAAAAAAGAACCGGTAAGTGGCTGGCTTCCGAGTTGAAGAAAGATCCTGCAACAGTATCTAAATGGTGTACGAATACTTCACAGCCAGATTTACAGACTCTGACTAAGATTGCTTTTTTATTAGGCGTTGAAGTTCGAGATTTAATAAATAAGAACAAAGATATTTATGAGAACACCGAAGCAATTCAATAATATAACCGAACGTGTTATAGATGATTTGAAACAAGTGTTGTCTTCGGGTAATAGCCAAATCTCTATAGCGGCAGCCAGTTTTTCCATTTATGCTTATGAAGCATTGAAAGAAGAATTGGAAAAGGTAGACTGTGTAAACTTTATTTTTACTTCACCGACGTTCTATACGGATAAGTCTGAAAAGCAAAAAAGAGAATTCTATATACCAAAATTGAATAGAGAAAGAAGTCTTTTCGGATCTGATTTTGAAATAAGGCTTCGAAACCAGCTTACACAACGGGCTATTGCCAAAGAATGTGCAGACTGGATTCGCAGAAAAGCACGGTTTAAGACAAATATAACTCACGGCTCCATGAACACTTTCCTTAATATAAAGGAAGGTGAAGAAACATATACCTATATGCCTTTCAATGAGTTTACTACTACCGAACTAGGTCTTGACAGAGGGAACAATATCTGTCCGATGGTGGTAGGTATGCCTGGGCATAGTTCTACAGATATGTTTCTGAAGAATTTTGCAGAATTATGGAAAGATAAAGAGAAATTTCAGGATGTGACAGATAATGTCATAGAAAATATCGAGACCGTTTATAAGGAAAATGCTCCGTCCTTTATCTACTTTATTACGCTGTATAATATCTTTAATGAATTTCTTGAAGACATCAGTGAGGATGTATTGCCTAATGAAGCTACGGGATTCAAAAGTAGTGTTATATGGAATAAACTGTATAATTTCCAGCGTGATGCATCATTGGCAATCATAAACAAACTGGAAAAATACAACGGGTGTATTCTTGCAGACAGTGTGGGTCTTGGAAAAACATTTACGGCTCTTTCGGTTATCAAGTATTACGAAAACCGAAACAGGAATGTATTGGTTCTTTGTCCCAAAAAACTGAATGACAACTGGCAGACATTCCGTTCCAACTATAAGAACAATCCGGTATTGGCAGACCGTTTGCGTTATGACATTCTGTTTCATTCTGACCTGTCAAGGGATAAAGGATTAAGCAATGGACTTGACTTGGAACGGGTGAACTGGGGAAATTATGATTTGATTGTAATAGATGAAAGCCATAATTTCCGCAATGGCGGTCGGTTTGATAATGAGGATGAAGATGACGATTTCAAGGAAAACCGTTATGCCCGGCTGATGAATAAAGTTATACGCAGTGGTGTAAAGACTAAAGTACTTATGCTTTCCGCTACACCCGTAAACAACCGTTTCAGTGATTTGAAAAATCAGCTGCAACTTGCGTATGAAGGAAAGGCTGAGAATATAAACGGTTTGCTTGATACGGGAAAGAATATAGATAGAATTTTCAGAGATGCACAGACAGTTTATTCTAAATGGGCTAAATTGCCTCCGGAAAAGAGGACTACAGAGAAACTGGTAGATTCATTAAGTTATGATTTCTTCCAGTTGCTTGATGCAGTCACCATAGCCCGCAGTCGCAGTCATATCATCAAGTATTACAATACAAATGATGTGGGAAAATTTCCTGAACGTTTGTCACCTGTATCACGCAGACCCAAACTTACGGATTTGAACGACGCCATTAGTTTTGCTGATATAGCAGAAATGCTTAACAGATTGAATCTTTCCATATATACACCTTCTCTGTTTATTTTTGAGAGTGAAAAAGGCAATTATGGAATAGATTATGAAGGTGAGGGCCTTACTGTCGATGGCCGTGAAAAAGGTATTCGGAAGTTGATGGCTATCAACCTGTTGAAGCGTCTGGAAAGTAGCGTGAACTCTTTCCGCCTGACTTTGACAAGAATACATGATTTCATAAAAGACTCCATTACGGCCATTGATAAATTCCAGGAAAGTGGTGCAGGAACAATAGATGTAACTGATTTTTCAGAGGATTTTGATGCTGAAGACAATGAGAACGACCCTTTTGTAGGCCGTAAATCAAAAATCAATCTCTGGGACATGGATTATGTAAGTTGGCGGCGTGATTTGAAAGCTGATTTGGAAGTGCTGGAACTGCTTATCCTTATGCTAAAGGATATTACGCCGGAACATGATATGAAACTGCAGCAACTGGTAGCAGACTTGAAAAACAAGTTTGAACATCCAATCAACGGCAACAATAAGAAAGTACTGATATTTACGGCCTTTGCCGATACGGCCAATTATCTGTATGAGCAACTTTCCGGCAGGATTCTGAACGATTGCGGGTTGCATATGGCTCTGATAACGGGTAGTACGGAAGGCAAATGTACTTTGCCGAAACTGAAATGTACATTCAATGACATATTGACCTACTTCTCGCCTTTGTCAAAAGACCGGGATGCCATTCATCTGAATGATACAAGAGAAATAGATGTACTGATTGCTACCGACTGTATCAGTGAAGGACAGAACTTGCAGGACTGTGATTATCTGATAAACTACGACATACACTGGAATCCGGTACGCATTATTCAGCGTTTTGGCCGAATAGACCGTATCGGAAGCAAAAACGATGTGATTCAGTTGGTGAATTATTGGCCCGATATGGAATTGGATGATTACATCAAGCTGAAAGGCCGTGTAGAAAGCCGAATGAAGGCAACGGTTATTACCAGTACAGGCGATGATAATCTATTGTCTGCTAATGAAAAAGGCGATTTGGAGTACCGTCGTATTCAGTTGAAAAAATTGCAGAATGAAGTGGTAGATATTGAGGATATGGATACTGGTGTCAATATCATGGATTTGGGACTTAATGAGTTTCGTCTGGATTTATTGGCTAATCTGAAAGAACACCCTAATATGGATTTGACACCGTTTGGAATGTGTGCGGTGGTCGGCGCTTCCGAACTGGTAGAACCGGGTGTGATATATGTGCTAAAGAATAAGAACAATGCCGTAAATATCGACCGTTCCAATCTGCTGCATCCGTTTTATATGGTATATCTTTCACATACCGGAACCGTTATCTGCGATCATCTGTCACCTAAAAAACTACTTGACAAGATGCGTTATGCCTGCAAGGATAAGAACGAACCGGATAAGGTACTTTGCAAGCAGTTCAACAAGGAAACACGTGAAGGAAAGAATATGCGTCATTACAGCGACCTGTTGCAATCGGCCATAGAAAGTATTATCACTGTGAAAGAAGAGAGTGATATAAACGACTTTTTGAATGGGGTACAGGGCAACCTGTTTGCCGATGAAATACGTGGTTTGGATGATTTTGAGTTAATATGTTTCCTGGTTATTAAATAAGAATAGATTGAAAATTATGGATACGAATGATATAAATATATTGCTGCAACTCGGAGAGCGGATTACTTTTGAGTGTAAGAAGGCTGAGGGGCAGATTCCCAAATCAGTTTGGGAAACTTATTCTTCATTTGCCAATACTATTGGAGGAACAATCTTGCTTGGAATAAAGGAAAATTTGAATGAAACCGATATGGAAAAAAGGTTTGAAATTACAGGAGTTTCTAATCCACAGAAAATGAAAAAGGAATTCTTTGATACTTTAAACAGCAATAAAGTAAACCGTAATATTCTGACGTATGAAGATGTGAAAATTATATCCTACGCGGGCTGTAATTTGTTATGTATTCATGTACCGCAGGCTGATTATCGGCAACGTCCCATTTATATCAATGGGAATATGATGAATGGGGCTTTCAAACGGAATTATGAAGGAGATTACCATTGTACGGAAGACGATGTAAAAGCGATGATTCGTGATGCGAATGACAGTGGTAATGATTCTGTATTGATGGAAAATTATACCATGGATGATATTGATGCACCTACTCTTGCTGCCTACAGGAACCGTTTTCGTACAGCGAATCCCGACCATGTGTGGAATGATTATTCCGACCGGGAATTCCTTTTGAATATGGGTGGATACATTATTGATAGAAATACGCACAGGGAAGGGCTTACTTTGGCCGGTTTGCTGATGTTCGGTAAAGGACTCCCTATAAGAGAACGGTTTGACAATATCCGCATGGATTATCTTGATATGACCAATTTACAACCAGACAGCCGCTGGAGTGACCGCCTGACTTACGACGGACGTTGGGAAAACAATCTGTATAATTTCTTCATGCGTGTACAGGCTAAACTGGTAAGCGATATAAAACGTCCGTTCAGGCTGGAAGGTATGGAGCGCATAGACGATACCTCTGTACATAAAGCCATTCGTGAGGCATTGACCAATCTTGTTATTCATGCAGATTATATGGTGACGGGTGTGCTTAAAGTGGAGAAACACAATGATTGTTTTGTCTTTTCCAACCCAGGTACACTTAAAATACCCGTTATGGATATTTATGCCGGAGGTAATTCAAAGGCAAGAAATCCGAATATGCAATCGATGTTGCGAATGATTGGTTTTGGTGACAACATCGGTTCCGGATTTCCTACGATCCTGAATGCATGGAAAAAGGAAAATTGGCGTAAGCCGTTTTTAGTAGAGCGAACTGATTTGCATCTTGTTGAATTGACCCTTTCTATGGTATCTCTTATTCCGGAAGAATGCCATCATGCGTTGAATGAGATTTATGGTAGTGAATACAACAGACTTGACAAAGAATGTCAACTGGTTTTGGCTACAGCCATTACGGAAGACAATATATCCAATTATCGCATACAGCAATTGTTGGGTAAGAACACTTTGGAAGTAGGAAGACTTCTTTATTATTTAGTTGATAATGGAATGCTGGTTTCAAACAGCAAAGGAAGATGGACTTCTTACTCCATTAACACTGAATATAGTCAAGGAGTAAAAAAGTCAAGGAGTAAAAGTCAAGGAGTAAAAAAGTCAAGGAGTAAAAGTCAAGGAGTAAAAAAATCAAGGGAGATGAAAAAGCAGGAATTGCGGGAGGCCTTGGTTGTTTTTTGCCAAGAGCCTCGTACATTGCAGGAGATTGCCAATCATTTGGGATATTCTGACAGGAATCGGATGAAACGTATATATATAAACCCGATACTTGGCGAACTGCTGGAGATGACATCCTCTGAAAGTAAGAATGCTCCTACACAGCGATATGTAACGATTAAAAAGTAGCCTATGTACGGTCTTCCCATATCCACAGAGCGAAAACAGCAGTTGCCTAAGAAGGCAATCTATGCGAAGTTTGAATGGAAACCTGCGCAGCGGGAACATTTCGATGCCGACATTGCACGCATTGACATCGTGGCGGTAGTTTCACCGGGCACGGTGGCGGGACTTGGCGAGGGCGCTGTCATAAAAGAGTTCTATGTACTTGCGGTACAGCTAAAGCGCAGGGAGTATGACATTCAGAATATTGCGCAGCTCACAAAACTCATCCCGCAAAATATGGTCTTTGCCCTTCAATACGATAATCGGACGCAATTTGCTGTCTTCCACACGAAATTGTTCACGTCGGCCTGGCAGCCCACAGAAGAAGCAGTTTTGCCGTTGTCGGGGTTGAGCCTCGATACCGTTTGGGAGAATATTGTAAAAGGTATCGGGCAGATTGAAGTAGCCGATGGTCGTACGCTAGCCGAACAGATAGCCGATAATGACCAACGGGCTAAGTTGCTTGCTCAAATTGCAACACTTGAGCGCAAAATGGCGAATGAAAAACAGCCTCGCCGCAAGCGGGGATATTTTGAACAGATTAAGAAATTAAAGGAAAGATATAATGGAGAAACTGAAAATGCAAAGCCTTGATGTGATAGGCTCAAACATAAAGAAGATACAGCAGTTGTTTCCGAACTGTGTGACGGAACGGTTGAATAAGGATGGCAAGCCCGAATTAGCTATCGATTTTGAAAAGTTGCAGGCCGAATTATCAAACGAGATTATCGGCGAGGGTGAAGAACGCTATCAGTTTACCTGGCCCGATAAGCGCGCAGCCAATAGACTGGCCAATACACCCACGACTATGACCTTGCGTCCTTGCCGTGAGGAGAGTGAAGATTTTGATCATACGCAGAATCTCTATATTGAGGGCGATAACCTCGATGTGCTGAAAGTGCTACGCGAAACCTATCTGGGTAAGGTGAAGATGATTTATATCGACCCTCCTTACAATACTGGCAACGATTTTGTCTATAACGACGATTTTGCACAAAGTCGCAGCGAGTTTGAAGAGATTAGCGGACTGTTCGATGAAGAGGGTAACCAAACTATCGACCCGATGCAGCGCAATACCGAGAGCAACGGCCGTTTCCATACAGATTGGCTTAATATGATTTATCCCCGCTTGAAAGTGGCTCGCGATCTGTTGTCGGAAGATGGGGTGATTTTTATCAGCATCGACGACAACGAACAGAAAAATCTTAAAAACATATGTGATGAGATTATGGGAGAAAAAAATTTCCTTGCACAGATTGTTTGGGAAAGGGCATATTCTCCTATAAATTTAATGAAACATTTTTCACCATCTCATGATTATGTTTTGTGTTATGCAAAAAATATAGAATTAGCAACTTGTAATGGAATCATACGCAGTTCTGAAGCAGATAATAGATATTCAAATCCTGATAATGACCCACGAGGAGTATGGAAACCAAGTGATTTATCTGTAGGACCAGCAGTGGCTGAGAATATTTATACTATAACGACGCCCTCTGGGCGTAATGTAGAGCCTCCAGCTGGACGCAGCTGGAGTCTCTCACGGAAAGCTTTCCGTGAGAGACTCCAAGATAATCGTATTTGGTTTGGTCCAGATGGGAATAGTGTTCCATCAATGAAACGCTTTTTGTCAGAACTGAGAAAAAGTGGTATAACACCTATGACAATATGGAAATATACAGATGTAGACCATTCGCAGGGAGCTACTCAAAAACTTGCACAGTTATTTGAAGGCAAGAAATATTTTGATTATCCCAAGCCTGTAGAGCTGTTGAAACGATGTTTGTCTTTATATACTAATAAAGATTCTATTGTTCTTGATTTCTTCTCCGGTTCCGCCACAACCGCCCATGCCGTGATGCAACTCAATGCCGAAGATGGAGGCAACCGCAAGTTTATTATGGTGCAACTGCCCGAAAAGACCGACGAAAAGAGCGAAGCCTACAAAGACGGATACAAAAATATTTGCGAGATAGGTAAGGAACGGATACGTCGTGCAGCTCGTAAAATCTGCGAGGAACGTGGAGTAACTAAACTCGAAGCAGAAATTGAAGACTTAATATCTCAACGAGCATTGGTGGATAACGATTTTTGGACAACATTAGAGAATTTAGAGGCTATGATACAGGAAAAAGAGATACAACTACATAAGTTATTGTCTCTCGATACAGGATTCCGTGTATTGAAACTCGACTCTTCCAATATGGAAGATGTGTATTACACACCGCAGGAGTTTACAATGCAATCGCTGTTTGACGAAAATGTGAAGGCCGACCGCACGGGCGAAGACCTGCTGTTCCAGGTGATGCTCGACCTCGGTATAGAACTCTCAGCTAAGATTGAGACTCGGCAGATAGCGGATAAGACTGTTTATCTGGTAGATGAGAACTATCTGATAGCATGCTTTGATCGTGATGTGACCGAAGTTACCATAACGGAAATAGCCAAACTGCATCCGGTATATTTCGTCATGCGCGATGCCTCGGCCGCCAACGACAATGTGATTGACAACTTTGAGCAGCTGTTTGAAGCATACAGCAAAGATACGGTAAGAAAAATCCTGTAATCAAAGGATAGAAGAATGGAAGAGAACAAGATGATTATTTATACCTCCATTGACGGGCAGACCAAGATTGATGTCAGGCTGGAAGATGAGACCTTATGGCTTACACAAGCGCAGATGTGTGAACTGTATCAGACCAGTAAATCGAATGTCAGTGAACATATCAAGCATATCTTTGAAGAGGGAGAGTTAGACGAAGAGTCAGTTGTTCGGAAATTCCGAACAACTGCTTCGGATGGGAAATCATATAATACCACATTTTATAATCTGGATATGATTATAGCACTGGGGTATCGCATCAAGTCTGTGATAGCCACCCGCTTTCGGCAATGGGCTACACAACGGCTGAAAGAATATATGATAAAGGGCTTTACGCTGGACGATGACCGGTTGAAGAAATTGGGAGGCGGTGGCTATTGGAAGGAATTGTTGGAACGCATCAGGGATATTCGTGCTACAGAAAAGGTCTTTTATCGTCAAGTGTTGGAAATATATGCTACTAGTATTGACTATGACCCAAGAGCTTCCGTAAGCCAGGAGTTCTTTAAGAAAGTACAGAACAAAATTCATTATGCGGTTCACGGGCATACCGCTGCCGAACTGATAGTGGAGCGGGCAGATGCGGAAAAAGATTTTATGGGATTACTGACTTTTAAAGGGACACATCCTACATTGGTAGAGGCCAAGACTGCCAAAAACTATTTGGATGAAAAAGAACTTCGTTCTATGGGACAGCTCGTTTCTGGATATCTGGATTTTGCTGAGCGTCAGGCCGAGCGAGAACAGCCGATGACCATGAACGATTGGGCTGAGTATTTGGACCGGATTCTTACAATGTCGGGAGAACAACTGTTGCAAGATTCCGGCAGTGTGTCACATGCTGAGGCCATGGAGCATGCTACGAACGAATATCGTAAATATAAACAACGCACAATAAGTGATGTGGAGCAGGATTATCTGGACTCTATCAAGGCTATTGACAATTTGAGCAAAAAAGGTAAGAGGGATTAAACAGAAAATGAATCAAGATGAAATTCAAATTTAAGATACAGCAATATCAGACCGATGCCGTAGAAAATACGGTAGCGGTATTCCGGGGTCAGCCGTCATATACGTTGTCGGCCTATCGTAGGGATTTGGGTACTTACCAGAACCAACGGATTACATACAAGGAGGAAGAAACTGGCTACGGTAACCACCGTTTGGAGCTGGACGGGCAGACGATACTCCGAAATATCCGTTTCGTACAGAATTTATACGATATAACCCCTTCGGAAACACTGGCCAAAGGAGTGGCACCTGTGAATCTGGATATAGAGATGGAGACGGGTACGGGTAAAACTTATGTCTATATAAAGACGATGTTTGAACTGAACAAACAGTATGGGTGGAGCAAGTTTATTGTCGTGGTGCCCAGTATAGCCATTCGTGAGGGCGTAGCCAAGAGTTTTACCATGCTGGAAGAGCACTTTATGGAACTCTACGGCAAGAAAGCCCGGTGGTTTGTTTACGACAGCAGTAATCTGCAGCAGTTGGACAGCTTTTCGTCAGATTCGGGATTGTGCGTGATGATTATCAACACGCAGGCCTTCGCAGCTTCCATGAAAGAAGGAGGTCGCAGTAAGGAGAGCCGCATCATTTACTCCAAGCGCGATGAGTTTGGAAGCCGCCGTCCGATTGATGTGATTGCGGCCAACAATCCTATTGTTATCATGGACGAGCCGCAAAAGATGGAGGGTGATGCCACTCAGGCCGGTATCAAACGATTCAATCCGCTATTTGTGCTGAACTATTCGGCTACGCACAAAACCAGGCACGACACGGTCTATGCACTCGATGCGCTGGACGCCTACCGCCAGAAACTGGTGAAACGCATTCATGTGAAAGGCTTTGAGTTGAAGAACCTGCGGGGTACAAGTGGTTATATGTATCTTGACAGTATCGAACTTTCGCCCAAACGCCCACCCATGGCCCGCATTGAATTTGAAACTAAAACGGCATCGGGCACCATCGTGCGAAAAATAAAAACTTTCGGTACTGGCGACAGCCTGCGTGAGGAATCGGGATTGGCCGAATATGAAGGTTTTACCTTGTCTGAAATCAACGCTAAAGGTTATGTTACGTTCCTGAATGGCGTCACGTTGCGACGAGGTGAGGTAATCGGGGACACGAACGAGGAGACCATGCAGCGCGTACAGATAAGGGAAACCATCAAGTCACATTTTGAGAAGGAACGGCAGTTGTTCAAACGGGGTATCAAGTGCCTGTCGCTTTTCTTTATCGATGAGGTCGCCAAATATAAGAGTTACGACGAAGAGGGAAATGAAGTGAAGGGCGTATTCCAGAAGATATTTGAAGAAGAGTATGCACGCCTGGTAAGTGAAGAGTTCCACATTTGGGACGAGGATTACAATGAATACCTACGCCGGTTTGTACCCCAAGAGGTACATCGCGGCTATTTCTCAATAGATAAGAAGACCAACCGGGTGATCGATGGCAAGATGGAAAAAAAGACTGGTCTGTCGGATGATATATCGGCCTATGACCTGATATTGAAGAATAAGGAACGACTGTTGAGTTTTGACGAACCTACTCGCTTTATCTTCTCACATTCAGCATTGCGTGAAGGGTGGGATAATCCGAATGTGTTTCAAATCTGTACGCTGCGACATTCCAATTCAACTACCGCCAAACGGCAGGAAGTAGGACGTGGCCTACGTCTTTGTGTGGATAAAAACGGAGTCCGTATGGACAAGGAATTATTGGGTGAAGATGTACATGAAGTAAACAAATTGACGGTTATAGCCAATGAAAGTTATGCCGACTTTACCGGTGCGTTGCAGAGAGAGACCCGCGAGGTGCTGCGCGAACGTGCTGCCAAAGCAACCGTAGCCTATTTTACCGGCAAGCAGATAAAGATTGGAGAAGAGTTTCATACCATAGACGAATTGGAAGCAAGCCGTATTATCATCTATTTGGAAGACAATGGCTATATTGACGAAGATAAGCATATCACACCTGAATATCGTGAGGCTATAGCCAACGGCAATGTAGCACCATTACCCTCCAAATTAAAACCGATAGCCGAGGGAGTTACCCGACTGATCAATTCTATTTTTGACCCGAAAGCTCTCGATGATATGGTGGTGGAAGAGAAAACCACTATTCCGGAAAATAAACTGAACGATAACTTTGGTAAAGAAGAATTTCAGGCATTATGGAAAGAAATTAATCATCAATATGTTTACACGGTAAGCTACGACAGCGACGAGCTAATCAGGAAAGCTATTCTGCACATCAATGCAGAGCTGGATGTAAAACAGCTCCGTTATATCATGGTTGAAGGAACGCAGGACGAGAAACAGGTTACAGAGTATGGTAATACGCGATCACAATCGCATCAGTTGACCGATGTTTGTACTTCAACAGTCCGTTACGATCTGGTAGGTGATGTTGCAAAGGGAGCAAACCTCACGCGTCGAACTGTTGTGAAGATATTGCAAGGCATCAAAGATAGCAAGCTGTTATTGTTTAAAAATAATCCAGAAGAGTTTATCCGAAAGGTGATTAGTATCATTAAGGAGCAAAAGGCAACGATGATTGTCGAATCCATCCACTATAATATAACAGAAGGTAAATATGATAGCAATATTTTCACTGCAAAGAGTAAAATGGATTTTGACAAGGCTTATGAAGCGAAGAAGCATATAACTGACTATGTATTCAGCGACAGTAAGGGAGAACGACAATTTGCACATGATCTTGATGAAGCCAAGGAGGTTGTAGTATATGCCAAGTTACCGAGAACTTTCCAGATACCTACTCCGGTTGGAAATTATGCGCCGGACTGGGCTATTACCATGGAAGTAGATGGAATAAAGCATATTTTCTTTATTGCTGAAACCAAGGGCTCTATGTCGTCTATGGATCTGACTAGGATAGAATTGTCTAAAATTGAATGTGCAGAAAAGTTGTTTAACTCTATCTCTACAGCCAAGGTAAAGTATCATAAGGTAACTTCATATAGTGACTTGTTGGACGAAATGGGCAAAGAATGTTATTCAGTCAGGTAAGAATGACTGGAGAATGAAGCAGTTGTGCATAAATATCGCACGGCTGCTTCCAACTACTGCTATAATCATATCAAGATTGGCACTATAAAATATTTTGTGTAAATGGAAATACGGGATTCAGAAATGAGTCTCGTATTTTTAATTTTATACATTTGCAAAATGAAGAAGAACATGAAAGAAAAGAATCAAGTAGTGCCTGATGAGGTTTTAAGCAAGGAGTTTATTAGTCAGTTCAAGACAGAAGCCGATGTAAGCAGGTTCCTGAAGCAGTTGCATGCGCAAGTCTTAGAGAAGATGCTTGAAGGTGAAATGGATGCCCATTTGGGTTATGAAAAGAATTCCGTGGCCGGTAATAACAGTGGCAATTCACGCAATGGTAGCTATCCGAAGAAAATCCAGACCGAACATGGAGAAGCCGTCATCTCTATCCCCCGTGATCGCAATGGCCAATTTGAGCCGATAGCAGTGCCCAAGCATGAAAGCCGTGGACTTTCCATAGAAAAACTGGTTATCTCCCTATACGCCAAAGGGATGAGCGTTTCCGATATAGAGGAAGAGATGCGTGAGATTTATGAAATTGAACTCTCTACATCGGCCATTTCCATCATTACAAACAAGGTAAATCAGGCCGCCCAGGAGTGGCAGAACCGCCCTCTGGACTCGGTTTATCTGATAGTCTGGATGGACGGTATCATCTTCAAGGTACGGGATAACGGCAAGATCATAAATAAGACCGTTTACCTTTGCGTCGGATTGAAACAGAACGGTTTGAAGGAAGTTCTTGGCATGTGGGTAGGTAAATCGGAAAGTTCTTCTTTCTGGATGGGTGTCCTGACTGATTTAAAGGCGCGTGGAGTACAGGATATACTGATTACCTGTACCGACAATCTGAATGGATTTACGGATACCATTCGTACCGTATTCCCTCAATCATCCACTCAAATCTGTGTGGTACATCAGATCAGAAATTCCTGTAAATATGTCGTTTATAAGGATAAGAAAGAGTTTACGGCAGACATGAAGAATATCTATAACGCACCCAATAAGGAGGTTGCCGCCGCAGAGCTTGACAATCTGGAAAAGAAATGGGGAGGAAAGTATCCTTACGCTATACTTTCATGGAGAAACAACTGGGATGATCTGACGGTTTTCTTCCAGTTCCCGCTGGAAATCAGAAAAATAATCTATACAACCAATCTCATTGAAAATTTGAACGGAAAAATCAGAAAGTACACGAAATCAAAACTGTCATTCCCTTCGGACGATGCCGTAAAAAAGACCGTATATCTTTCGCTTATGGAAATTGAAAAGAAATGGACAATGCCTATTTCAAACTGGGGCTTGATTATGAACCAATTTATGATTATCTTTGAGAACAGAATCCAGATATAAGAATGAACTTATAACTGAATCCTGTTTCCATTTACACAAAATTTTGGACAGTGTCTCAAGATTATAGAAATCTACCGACTCTTTAACTTCACCTCTTATTCCTCTGTTTACGACAGTTGCAATTTTTGCAACTGTCGTGTCTTGTTGGAGTTCTCCTTCCTTAAAAATATTATTTATATGACGACTGATACCGGATTTATCGATTCCGAAAAGTTGTGTCATAGCCTTTTGAGTACACCAAATGGTTTCGTCTTTTATAACAACTTGTACCTTTCCCTCTTCATTGGGAAGATTGTATAGTAAAAATTGTATTTCGTTATTCATAGTTATTACATATGTTCTGTCAGCCACTTGTATGTTTGTTTTTATGAGATGCAAATCTTGCCAAATTTATTTTCATTCTCAATTTTATATGTAAATAAAAGCACGTGTGCTTCTTTTGAAAAGTGCACGTGCTTTATATAAGAAGGACGCGTCGTTTCTGAGAAAGTACACGTCCTTTTGTTGGTGAGAGATTTTTTGTGTGCCTTTAGGCACATACCTTTAATTAAAGACTGTTTCCAATCAGAGCTTGCACTCTTCTGTATATTGGTTGCCAAAACGGTCGGTTACTACAATCTTTACTACTTTGGCGTCTTTTGACGGACGGGCAGAGAAGAAATGCGGATTCTGCATGGGGAAACGCCATTTCAGTTTCTTGGTTCCCTGTGCATATTGTCTGTCTATGTAGCCTTTGTAGTCAGGGTCAAGAGTGCTGAACTGTTTCATGGCACCTTTCTTCACTCCGTCTTCATACCATTCTACTTTCCAGTTCTCGTCATAGTTCCATACCTTTACACACACCTCGTCAGCATGTCCGGCAACGGTACCGGTATTGAATACTTTCATCTGATAGTCGGCATTGCGGTGCAGGCTCTTGAAATGCCATTGCAAGCCTTGCGGAGACGATTCAAATACCTGATATCCCATGGGAGTACCGTCCATGCAGTACTGGCTGTTCCATAACCACCATGCACCGCCTATGGAGCCTACCATGTGTTCACGTACGTTGTCGCGCAGCTTCAGGTTGGAGTGGATGTGTGAGTGTCCGCTCAGGATAGAGACCTCATAGTCTTTCAGTATATCCATCAGCCGGTCGGCACCTTCCAGTTTTTTGTCTACGCTGTATGTGTAGGCAGGAGCATGCATGGCAACGAATACGTGCGAGCCTTTCGGTATGTAGCGGGTGTAATTCTTCACCCATTCCAGCTGTTCGTCGTCCAGACGTTCGTCATATGTCTTGTTTCCCTTGTAGTCAATGTTGTCCAGCACAATGTAATAGTCTTTACCCATGTTGAAGGCATAGTAATTGGGGCCGAAGTTCTGCTTGTAGGTCAGTTCGCTGCGCTCGTCGTCACAGAACATCTTTTCATGGTCGTGATTACCGATAACGGGATATACCGGATAACCCAGCTCTTTCAGGTTGTTTTTATATCTGCCGTAAGTATCGAGGTTATCCCATACCATGTCGCCCAGCAGGATTCCGGCAACGGGAGTTCCGTTCTTGATATATTTCTTGCCGTATTTCTTCAGGTCGGGAAAAGCTTCCTTTTCCATGCGTTCGTAACAATGGTCATTTCCCGGTTGTGTATCACCGATGGCAAAAAGGGTATATCGTCCCTGCGGTACGCTGAACTCATACAGTTCAAAGTCCAGGCTCTTGGCATTGGGAGTCTTGTAGAAGCACGGTGTACCGGTACTGTAAGAAGCTACATATCCCGAGGGGGTGACTATATAGATGAAGTCGGCATCGTCATTGGCATTGAATTTATATACTCCATTCTTGTCGGTTGTCGTAAAGTTTGTTCCGTCGGTTACCACTACGTTTGCAAGTCCCTTGTCGTTGCAGTATACCTTTCCGGTTACGTCTTTGGCAACAGCTCCGGTTGCCATGGCCAGCATCAGGCTGAATAAAAGTGTTTGTTTCATTGTGTTGTCTTTTATAATTCGTTTTTGCTGGTCCAAAAGTAGAGCTTCCGCTTTACAGAAAGATTACAGAGGTTCTACATCTCTGTGTAGTATGAGACAGAATGCCGATGTATGGACAAAGAACATGAATTACTTATTATATACCTATTTATATATAGTAAAAAATGTATGTAAATTCTGTAATATAACCGAAATATTGTTGTTGCGTGAATGTATTTGTAAGTAATCAGGATTGTAATAAGTGCTCTATATTTTTGCAACGTTAAAAAAAAGAACCTTTGTGTGTAAAATACAAAAACTGACTTATTATGAATATTTATTTACAAAAGTTGTGTGCTTGTCTGTTACTGTCCGGAGCACTGTTTACCGGTTGCAGTAATGAAAATGACGCGAACTGGAAAAATGCATTCAGCGTTTACGGAGTGAGCGTACCTTCATCGGTGACGGTGGTCAGCGGAGGACTGCTTACCTTCAGCGGCAGTGGTGTTAAGGCAGATGATATGGTGGAGCTTACAGCTTCGGATGGAACCGGTACGGCATTTACTTTGCCGGTGGAGGACGTAACCGACAAAACGTTCAGCATACAGTTGCCCGATGATTTTGTATCGGGAAGCTATTCGGTAGCTTTGGTACGTGCAGGTGAAAAGCTTGCATTGGGAACTCTGAATATCAATATGGCACCTGCTTCTGAAGTACCCGACAAGGAGGGAATGACGGTAAAGGGAATGGTTTACTGCGACGGTAAAGGAGTTCCGGGAGTAGTTGTTTCTGACGGATTTGAGGTTACGGTTACCGACAGTAAAGGTATTTATTATTTGCCTTCACAAAAGAAAAACGGATATGTGTTTATTTCAGTTCCTGCCAATTATGAAGTGGAATGCAAGAATGGGAATGAACCTCAGTTCTTCAAATACCTGGCTCAGGCTGCTTCTGTAACGGAACAGCATGACTTTGCCTTGCGCAAGGTAGACAACAGCCATTGCAAACTGTTTGTGATGACCGATTTTCATCTGGCAAACCGCAATGACGACCTCAGTCAGTATTCTCAGTTTGTAACGGATGTAAACAAGACCATAGCCGAAGAATCACTTGAGGGGAACAAGGTATATGGTATTACGCTGGGCGACCTCTCATGGGATGTATACTGGTATGACAACAGTTTTGCACTTCCGCAGTTTATGAATGAAGTGAACAAGATACAGTGTCCGGTATTCAATTTGCCCGGAAATCATGACAATGACCCGTACAAGAACAATGACTGGGATGCCGAAGAACCTTATAAGGAGCAGGTAGGGCCTACCTATTATTCGTTCAATCTCGGCAAGGCGCACATTGTGATGCTTGATAATACACGCTATATCAATACCGGTGCTTCTGAAGGAGTCATAGGAGAACGCAATTATGACGGTATTGTGGTAGAAAACCAGATGGAATGGCTGAAAAAAGATCTGGCATGCATTACAGACAAATCTACTCCTGTCATTGTGGGCATGCATATCAATCTGTATGCCAACCCGACACTGACCGGCGGACAGCAAACTGACCGTGTAAGCCTGATGAACGGAAACGCACTGAAAGAGGTGTTGTCACAGTTTGACAACGTACAGATTCTTACAGGACATACGCATGTCAATTTTACGGTAGAAGAAGATAATCTGATGGAACACAATGTGGCAGCCGTATGTGCTACCTGGTGGTGGACCGGCAAGAAAGGGTATGCCGGAAACCAGATATGCAAGGATGGTTCGCTGGGAGGATATGCCGTATGGGATCTTGACGGAGACAACCTGCAATGGTATTACAAAGGTATCGGGTATGACAGAAATTACCAGTTCCGTACGTATGACCTGAACGAAACTTATATCACGGCTGCAAAATATGCTCCCAACTCAACAGACGAAAAGCTGGAAGCTTATGCAGCTGACTATATGGCCAAACGTTCAGACAACAAGGTGCTGATAAACGTATGGGGATATGACGAGAACTGGAAAATAGAAGTGACAGAAGAAGGTAAGGCATTGCCGGTTGAGCGTGTATCAGCCAAAGACCCGCTTCATCTGATTTCGTATGAGGCTCTGAGACTGAATGCGGGTTCTGCACCTACGGAATCGTTCCTCACAAACTATACGGCGCATATGTTTGAGGTAACGGCTTCTTCGGCAAACAGTACGCTGGAAATCAAGGTGACCGACCGTTTCGGAAATGTTTATACCGAAACTATGACACGTCCGAAAGCCTTGAGCTGTGATATGAGATAATTGATTTTAAGACTCTTCCAAATTTTAAGAATAGAATGACTACAATTGGTAACAATTTGCGCAGAGCGTCCTTGCTGTTTGCAAGCTCGGTTATCGCTTTGCAGATGACTGCCCAACAGCGGGCACTGACCGGAACTGTGTATGAGGCCGACGGAAAGACGCCTCTTATAGGTGCTACCGTAAAGATTAAAGGCAGTAAGGTGGGTACAATCTCGGATATAGACGGAAAGTTCCGTCTGAATGTGGATGGGAAAAACCAGATTCTGGAAATTTCATACATGGGTTACAATCCGCAGGAGGTGAAAGTTGGAAACAACTCCACCTTGCAGGTGACGATGCAGGAATCGTCTGTAATGCTGAACGAGATGGTGGTAACCGCTCTGGGTATCACACGTGAGCAGAAATCATTGGGATATGCGGTTTCAAAACTTGACTCGGACGATGTGACCAGCTCTTTGTCGAGCAACTGGCTGAATGCACTCGACGGAAAGGTTGCCGGACTTACAATGGCATCAGCCGGTTCCGGACCCGGAAGTTCGCTGCGTGTGACTCTGCGTGGTGACCAGTCACTGAACTATGGAAGCAACGAAGCGCTTTTTGTGGTCGACGGTATCCCTGTTAATTCGGGTACAACCCAGACTAAGGCAGTAAGTAACTATGCACAGGCCGATGCTCCGGTCGATTTCGGTAACGGAGCCAGTGACCTGAATCCGGACGATATCGAGTCTGTTTCCGTGTTGAAAGGTCCTGCCGCTACCGCACTTTACGGTTCGCGCGCAGCCAACGGTGCAATCATCATAACTACCAAGAAAGGACGTACGGACAAAGGACTGGGAGTAACTTTCAGTTCATCGGCCGTATGGGAAGAAGCCTGCCGCTTTCCTGACTTCCAGTCGGTTTACGGACCGGGATCAGACAACGGACTGAATGAGTTCTGTTTCTGGAACCTGGATTCAGAACTGGCTCCCGATGGAATTGCCGTTTCAAGAAACATTTCACGCTATGCTTTCGGTGAGAAATTCGGAAGTGACAAGATGCGTTATCAGTATAATTCAAAGAACTGGGATACGGGAACCTTTGAAAAGACACCGTTCGTTTATCAGGATGACTGGTATACCGGTCTGTTCCAGACAGGTCTTACCTTTGACAATACGGTAAGCATTGACGGCAGCAACGGAAAAGGTACCAGTGCGCGTTTCTCGGTTACTGACCGCCGTAACGAATGGATTCTGCCCAATACGGGATACGAACAGCAGAGCTTCTCTCTGGCATTCTCCTCAGAAATCAACAAGTATCTTACCGTTAATGCCAAAGCCAACTATTACCGCAAGACCAGTGACAATATTCCGGTGAGCGGATATGACGAGGGTTCGGTAATGTATCAGCTGGCATGGGGATATACCAACAACAGCATGAGCGAGTGGAGAGACGAGTATTTCAAGGGACGTTATAACCGGGCCAATTGGGAAAACTCAGAGGGAACAGGTGGAAACAGTCTGGTTTATCCGTCATCGGCTTCATGGAACCCTTACCGTACCTTGTATGAGGGAATGAACGGAATGGAGAAGAACCGTTTCTTCGGAAATGTTACCGTCACGGCCAAACTGTTGCAGGGACTTACGCTCGACTTGCGTGGTGGCGTAGACTATTCGGATGAGTTCCGTACACAGGAAAGACCGAAATATTCGGAATGGAAAGACGGATTCTACCGTGAACAGGATTTGAGAAGCTATGAGTCGAATATCGACTTCCTGCTCCGCTATACCAATAACTCATGGCTTGATGAGCGTTTGGGATTCTCGGTAGCTTTTGGTGGTAACCGCATGATGAACAAATATTATAACAACCGTATCACATTGGAAGAACTTGATGTGGATGGAGTGTACAATACTACAAATGTTCCTTCGGATACGAAACCGGAGCTGTATACCTACCGCTCACAGAAAGCTATCAACAGTTTGTACGGATTGGCTTCGTTGAGCTGGGATGATACTTATTTCCTGGATATAACCGGCCGTAACGACTGGTCAAGTACGCTTGCACGCAGCAACTGCTCTTATTTTTATCCGTCTGTATCGGGTAGTGTACTGCTGAGCAACGTGTTCAATTTCCGCGATAACCTGCCGGCTGTTGATTTCATGAAACTGCGTCTGTCATGGGCAAACGTGGGTAATGATACCAGTCCTTATTCCCTTGACCAGTATTATTCTACTACCGACTATTCGGGAGGATATACCTTGCCGGGTACCATTCCTGACCCTCTTATCAAACCGGAGAATGTAGAAAGCTGGGAGGCCGGTCTGGAAATGAGTTTCCTGAAGAAACGCATTACACTTGACCTTGCACTTTACAAGTCAAGCACCACCGATCAGATTGTATCTGTGGCTCTTGACCAGATTACCGGAGCTACCGGAATGAAAATCAATGCCGGAGAGATTGAGAACAAGGGTATAGAGATAGCCATGGGATTTGTGCCAGTGCAAACCAGAGATTTCACATGGTCGTTCAATGTAAACTGGTCACGTAACTACAACAAGCTGGTGAGCCTGCAGGACGACTGGGACCCTACTGTTCCTTTGCAGACCGATATGGGTACAACCATCGGTAGCCGTACGTATGTTTATTCATATGTAGGTGAGGAGATGCATGTGATTTACGGACGTGGATTCCAGCGTGCTCCCGAAGGTTCATATTACATGGACGAAAACGGAAACAAGATAGACTGTTCGGGTATGCCTCTGGTAGATGAAAAGACCGGATATCCTATTCTTGATGAGAGTCCAACACGCCGTATCGGAAAGGTGAATCCCGACTGGAGAGCAGGTATGACACAACGTTTCCGCTACAAGAACCTTACACTGTCGGCTACCTTTACGGCGCAGTATGGTGGTAACTGTTTCTCTGTAACCAATTTCGCACTCAGCTATCAGGGTAAGCTGAAAAACTCACTCGAAGGACGTCTTGACGGTCTGGTTCATGAAGGTGTGAATGCCATCCAGAATGAAGACGGAACCATCACTTATCAGAAGAACAATACCATTACAGAAGATATTCTGACATATTACAACAAGTATATCTGGAACCGTGACAATACGGAGATGAATACATTCAGCACCTCATTCCTCAAACTCAAGGAACTGAGACTTGACTATCAGGTTCCTTCTTCATGGCTGAAGAAGCTGAAGGTAGTGCAGAAGGCCGATATCGGTGTATATGCTACCAATGTGTTCTGTATAACGGATTTCCCGCAATACGACCCGGAAGTGGGTATGCTTAACGGAAGTGACATTTACAAAGGTATCGAGGCTATGTCGTTCCCGATGACCCGTACGTATGGAGTAAACTTAAAACTGGCTTTCTAAACAACATAAATCTATGAAAAAATTTCAGATGCTATTTGCAGGATGTCTGCTGGCCGGTGCACTGAGCACTGTATCATGTACGTCTAACTTTGAAGAATATAATACGAACCCCAATAAAATGACGGTGGGCGATGTGGAGTCAAGCCGTATGTTTGAGCCTATCCTTTACGGAGCTTCGAAAAAATGGCAGAACTATACCTGGTACTGGAACAATGAGCTGATTCAGTTTACTGCCTTTACCGGTGGTACTACCCGTCAGGAACACCGCTATTTCATTGCCGACCAGGACTGGAAGGGTATGTGGAACTTTTACAGCAGTTATGCCAACAATACCCTCCATATGGCTTCTCTGGCCGAAGAGGAAGGAAACGTTGCCATGCAGGCCATGGCGCTGACCTTAAAGGTGCTTTTCATGTCTAACCTGACCGATATGTTTGGAGACATTCCTTATTCGGAGGCTTTTCAGGGACGTGAAGAGGGGGGTACCAAGACTCCGAAATACGATTCGCAGCAGGAAGTGTACGAGCAGATGATAGCCGATTTGGAAAAGGCCAACGACTTGTATGCTGCCAATCCGTCTTTCCTTGACAAGACACTCGACGGAATGTATGAAGGTGATATGGCTGCATGGCGCCGATTCAACAACTCGCTTTACATGCGTCTGCTCTGCCGTGTGAACGGACGTTCGGAGATGAACGTGTCGCAGCGCATGCAGAATATTCTGAACAATCCCGAAAAATATCCGTTGTTCCAGTCGAACGCAGACAATGCAAGAGTTGACTATTCGGGTATCAAGCCTTATGTAAACCAGTTTACCGATGAGACCGAGAGCGGATTTACTTCAAGCGGACGCAAGCTGACCGAACAGTTTATCAAGATGACGGTAATCACCGAAAACGGTATTCAGATATATGAAGACCCGCGTCTGCCTATCTGGGGAAAGAAACATCCCGACAAGACCGTTTGGAAAGGTACCATTGCCGGTTGTACGTTTGCCGAAATGAACGATGCCGACAGCGGAGCTTCACGCCTGAACTATGAGGTGTTCTGCCGCGCTACGGCTCCCTCTTTCTTCATGTGTTATGATGAGCTGGAATTTATCCTGGCAGAAGCAGCACAGAAAGGACTGATTGGTGGAGGTGAGGAAGCCGCACGCCAATATTATGAGGCTGCTATCAAGGCATCAGTCGAGAAATGGAATGAGTTCGGAGCTTATTCATTGACTCCGGTAAACATTGATGAGGCTGCATTGGCAGAATTCCTCGATTCAGACCTGGCTTCGTGGGACAAGCATGATGACAAACTGCAGCTTATTGCGGAACAGAAATTCCTGGCTCTCTTCTGGGTTGGTATGGAGGCTTATCATGAATACCGCCGTACGGGATATCCGGTACTGACCATCGGAAAGGGTACCTATAACGACCATGTTCTTCCTACACGTTTCGCTTATCCGGCTACCAGCGTGGCAACCAATGCCGAACATGTGGCTGAGGCTCTTCAGCGAATGGGAGGAGAGAACAACATGAAAACACCTGTATGGTGGAGCCGTCAGGCTATTGAGAAGTAATAAATCACTCGTGCAATTTTAATGATGAAAATAGAATAAAATGAAAGCATATAATCAATCATCGTGGTGGAAAAATCTCTGTATCTGCTTCTTTGCGTTGGCTTCGGTCTGTATGGTATCGTGTGACGATGAAGAGAATACGGCAGATCCTTATTTCACAATCGAAGGCGGACAGACTTCATTCGAAGGAACTTCCGACAAGGCTGAGTATACAGTGACCATACGCTCCAACCGTTCGTGGAGAATTCTTTCTAAAACCGAAAACACAGAATGGGCACGCCCTTTTCCTGATGAAGGTGACAAGGACGGTCGCTTTAAGTTCATTGTAAAAGCGAATGATACGTTCGACAGCCGCAAGGCCGAATTTGCCATATTGATTGACAATGAAGAATATCCGGTATTGCTGACTGTAGGACAGGGAGCTGCGGTTCCTTCCATCGTAGTGGGTGATGGAACCGGAATTGTAAAGGCTGCTTCCGAGGGAGGAGCGTTGGCTGTAACCAGTCAGTCCAACGTGGAGTGGACATGTGTGGTCGATGAGGCTGCAGCCGGATGGCTGTCGGTTGAATCGGTAACCGAAGAGGGAATGATTAACCTGCAACTTGCACAAAACCAAGGTGTGGAACGTACAGGTATTCTGCATTGTGTTTCCGAAGAACAGCCGTCGGCAAATATCGACATTCAGGTAGTGCAGGCCGCCGGAAGCGTATTGATTCAGGAAGACTTCAGCTGGCTCAGTTACGGAAGCTCCATCCATTATGATACAACCGGAGAAACCCGTTATGATGACTGGACCGATGAGGAACGTGCACACGGATGGTATTCTACTCCTGTAAGTGAAAGCAGTGACCAGCCTTTGCTTTATGCCCGTCAGGGATTCGTGAAACTGGGAAAGACTAATTATGCCGGAGACCTGATTTCACCGAAACTGAATCTGTCGGGAACAGCCGATGTAGTGGTGACCTTCAAGGCGTGCGCATATATATCGGAAGGTGGTACTAAGGATGACAATGAGCTTTATGTATCTGTTATCGGACCGGGAACGGTGGAAGTTGAAAGTAATCCGCTGATTATTGACAATTATCCGAATTCATCGAACAACGAGAATGGTGCCGATTACAATGTATGGGATCCCGCCATTGCCGAACGTTCGTTTATCGTAAGAGGGGCAACTTCGGAAACTCAAATCAAGTTCATGGGTGGAAAGAGTTATAATCTGAGTGGAATAGGAAAGAAAAAGAACCGTATATTCCTTGATGATATCACGGTAGAAATAATGGAATGATAACAATGAACGATAGTTTTTGATGTTAGATATATTAGAATTGTAAACAACAATTATCCTGAAGGATGACCATTCCCACACTCTGTGAAGAGATCGGGAATGGTTTTTTCTTTAATATATGGGAACACTTTTATGACTTGCTATGGGCAGCGATTAACAATGTTAAGAAAAAGGATAAAAAACTCTATTTTTAATAGAAGTTTTATTTTGTTGAGCATTGTTTTTTATTTTAAAATATCTTAGATTTGCATAATCAGCATTTTCAAGTTCATAGAGAGGAATTGATTATAGAGAGGAGTGTGAATGTGAATATGTGAGAGTATTCATTAATATTTTTGTTAGAAAAACAATAGGTATGAGGAGAGTTTATTATTGGGTAGCCATGTTGTTGGCTGCATTACCAGTGATTGCTGAGGCGCAGTCCCCACCGGGATGGCATAAGGTATGTAAAGACAGTTTGCAGGGAGCAAACGTGATGGAAGCATTACGGTTCCTGAAGGAACAGGGGCGGAAAATCAGACAGCAGATTGTTGTCGGAGTAATTGACACAGGGGTTGATACGGCGGCGGTCGACTTGAAAGATGCTCTGTGGCGGAATGAAAAGGAAATATTAAACGGAAAGGACGACGACCACAACGGTTACGTCGATGATTTGCACGGCTGGAATTTTCTGGGAACAGCCGATGCATCATTCAACATGACCAGTGCCGGCAGTGAGGAATTCCGTGAATTCAAAAGACTTTACCCCAAATATAAAAACATTGTTTCCGGTAAACCTGCCGATGCGGAAGAATATGCATATTATCAGAAAATGCGTAAGAAGGCAGGCATAGACAGCTATATCAGGTTTTATGAATATACGTCAGTCAAGGACAAGGCATACCGTTGTGCCGATTCTTTGTTGGCAACTTTGCCACAGGTAAGCAAGGATACGCTTACCGTAGGCGGACTCATGAATTTACCTGTAGAAGGTAAGGAATGGGAAAACGTATTCAAGGTTTTATTGGCCGATATTTACCGTAGCGGACGCAGCGTTTCCTGGAATGCGCTGCTCGAAAAGCACCGTAAGGATTTTGCCCTGATGAAACAGCGTCTGGACGGAATAGAAAATGATGCCGACAAGCGTTTGATGATGGGCGATGACATGGATAATCCTGACGACCGTTTTTATGGCAACAGCTGCCTGCAGGTTGAAGGTTGTGAACACGGAACTTTCGTGGCAGGTGTCATTGCCGGGCAGGGAGTGGCAGACGCCTCGGTGACCGGGGTCTTTCCACAGGCATCCGTTATGGTAATCCGTGCTGTTCCCGACGGAGATGAGTATGACAAGGATATCGCGTCTGCTATCCGTTATGCGGTGGACAACGGAGCAAAGGTTATCAACATGAGTCTGGGCAAATATGTCTCTCCGCGTGCCGATATGGTGGGGTGGGCCATAGACTATGCCGCACGTCACGATGTGCTGATAGTACAGGCTGCCGGAAACAATGGGCTGAATGTTGATTCCATCCCCGTTTTCCCGATGGCACGAGATGCGATGGGTAAGCGTTATCCGAACTACATCCGTGTAGGAGCGTCGGATGTTATGGGCAGAAGATGTGCGTTCTCCAACTATGGAGTATCGGAAGTCGATTTGTTTGCTCCGGGAGAGGAGGTTACTTCGGTAATACCCGGAAACAGTTATATGATTTCAGAGGGTACGAGTGTTGCTGCTCCTATAGTGAGCGGAATAGCAGCCATGTTGCGGGCTTATTTCCCGGGACTGACGGCTTCACAGGTAAAGGAAATCCTGAAACAGAGTGTACGTCCCATGTTGACGGACGGCAAACGCTACAGCTCATCAGGAGGTATTGTCGATGCACTAGCTGCAGTTAAACTAGCCATAAAATACAGATTATGAAACGCTTTGCAATATATTTGCTGGGAGTGTCTGTCAGCTTGTGCGGATGGGCACAAACACCCGACTGGAACCGTGCCGAAAAGTTGTCGGCCGATACGCTGGAGCAGTACATGTCGGGCTGTTACATATACCCCACATGGATTGAGGGGAGCAGCAGTTTTTATTATGATGTAAAAACCGATGGCGGTAACCGTTATTATCTGGTCGATGCACGCAACGGACGCAAACAGCCGCTCATAGCCGATAACGCCCGTTTTGCAAGCCAGTATGCTGCCATTACCGGTGATTCGCTCGATACGGAAGATTTTCAGGTATATGGCATAACGTTCAGAAAAGGGAATACCGGACGTTTTTATCTGAACAAGAAAGGCAAGCAGATGGTTTATGACGTGCGTAGCGGCAAGCTCTCTGAAACGGTGCTGCCGGAAGAAGGTTCTGCTAATTTCAGAAAACGCACCTACGCATGCCATTCTGCCGATTCGCTGTTTACCATGATGGGCTCGGGATACGACCTGTATGTGCGTGACAACCGTAACGGAACCGTCCGTCGCATCACTACCGACGGCAAGGAAGATGCCGCATATACCAGCCGTGCCGTATCCGATACGCTTGAAACCGTAAGTCGTGGTTTCTGGCTCGGACACCGTTATGTGTATCTCATGTCCGATATGAGTGAGGTGAAAGAATTGGGCTTTATCAATTCGCTGGCTTCACCCCGTCCGCAGACGGTTACTTTCAAGATGCCCATGCCGGGCGACGAAGGTGTACGTCGTTTTCGCCTGTTCTGGTATAACGCCGATACAGGAGAGGCACGCATGTTGCCCATAGACAAGTATCCCGATCAGGTAGTAGAGATGGACTATTTCCGTTCGGATGAGGCTCTGTTCATTACCCGTCGCAGCCGTAAGGCCGACAGGATAGACCTCTGCCGCATCAACGTGCAGGAAGGTGTGGTTACCGAGCTGATTTCCGAAGAGTGTCTGCCGCATATGAATCTGTCGTTGTTCAACTGCCGCATTTTTGATGAAGGAAAACGCATTCTGTGGTGGTCGGAGCGTACGGGCAGGGGTAATTATTACCTCTATGATGGTGACGGACAATTACTGAACCGTGTGACGCAGGGAGACAATCTGGTAGCCGGAAATATTGTACACATAGATACGCTGAAGAATGAAATCATCTTTGCCGGTTATGGCAATGAACCGGATACAGATCCCAGCTACGCTTATTATTATAAGGCTTCGCTCAACGGACGCAAACAGGTATTGCTTACTCCGGGTGATGGAAATCATGAGTTGTCTCTATCGCCCGACAGACGGTATGCCATCGACAAATATTCACGCGTCGATTTGCTTCCGGTAGTGCGTGTGCTCAGCATAGACCGTCCGCAGCGCAATTACGAAGTGGAGTGTACCGACGGTACCGCTCTTCGCCGTGCAGGATGGCGTCCGCCGGTACGTGTCCGCGTAAAGGCAGCCGACGGAGAGACCGACTTGTATGGAGTAATGTATCTTCCTTCGTCGCTCGACAGCACCCGCCGTTATCCGGTTATCAGCAATGTCTATCCCGGTCCGCAGGACGACCAGCTTCCCCGTTCGTTTGTGATTGACGATAATGGCAATCAGTCATTGGCCGAGCTTGGATTTGTTGTCGTCAACGTAGCTCCGCGTGGCAGTTCTCCGTTGCGCGGTCGTGATTTCCATTGCTTCGGATATGGTAACCTGCGTGATTATCCGCTGGCTGACAGTAAGCATGTCATTGAGGAGCTTGCCCGCCGTTATCCGTTTATCGATCTCGACCGGGTAGGCATATACGGTCATTCGGGCGGTGCATTCCAGACAGTAGCCTCCATGCTTACCTATCCCGATTTTTATAAGGTAGGAGTGGCTGCGTCGGGCAATCATGACAACAACATTTACATCCAGTGGTGGGGCGAGGTATTCCACGGACTGGAGCAGCATACCGACTCTGTAAGCGGACGTACCACTTTCTCTGTGAAGATTCCTACCAATCAGGAACTGGCGCCCAATCTCAAGGGACGGCTCATGCTCATTACGGGTGATGTGGACAAGAATGTGCCCCCTTCATCTACCTATCGCCTGGCCGATGCGCTGATCAAGGCAGGCAAACGTTTTGACATGTTTGTTCTTCCGGGTAAGGACCATGGGGTGATGTGTCCTTATTATCAGAATCTTATCCGCTATTATTTTGTGGAGAACCTGTTGCAGCCTTCTCCCCGTCATATCGATATTATTAACCATCAATAAAAAGCCTATGAAGTATATGGTATTGTTCAGATTCGTTCTGATTAGTTTAGTTTGCTGTATCTCCGTAGCTTTGTCTGCACAGCAGAAGAACGATGATTCTGTTGTCCAAATCAAAGTCGTCATAGTGGATTCCGATAAAAATCCGCTGCCCGGAGCTACTGTTGTTGTTGCCGGAAAACCTGGATGCATTGCCGACGACCACGGCGCAGTATCGTTGTGGGTGGAAAAGAATTCCAAGGTAAGTTTTCAGTATATAGGTATGAAGGCAAGGACTATGACGGTCACTGCTCCCGTTACCGGTGAGATAGTACTTGAAGATGAGTTCTCGCAACTTGACCAGGTAGTCATTACCGGTTATTCACGAACCACCAAGCGCCGTACTACCGGTTCGTTGGCAACACTGACAGCCGATGAACTGAAAGGTGCTCCAACAGCCAATCTGGATATGCTGTTGCAGGGTAAGGTGGCCGGTGTGGATGTTAAGGCTCTTTCCGGACGTCCGGGAGAGACTGCCCAGATCCGTGTTCGCGGTACCAATACCATCACCGGAAATGCCGACCCCTTGTGGGTAGTCGACGGAGTGCCTTTGCAGCGTGACATCCCTACCATTTCAAGCAGTCAGATACGGGCCGGCGATTTTAACGATATCTTTACCAACGGTATTTCAGGCATCAATCCGAACGATATCGAGTCGGTTACGGTATTGAAAGATGCTTCTGCTGCCGCTATCTATGGTTCGCGTGCTGCCGGTGGTGTCATCGTAGTCACTACCAAGCGTGGTACCGAAGGACGCATGCGCGTCAATTACTCGGCCAATGTAACCATGACTACCAGTCCTTCACGTTCGGCCGATTTGATGAACTCGCGTGAAAAGCTGGCATGGGAACAGGAATTGTGGGATGAATTTTCGGCAGAGCGTTTTGCTGAATATCCTGTAACCGGTACACGCTATCCGGTTGTGGGTATTGTCGGTATGATTCGTTCGGGTTACGGACGCTATGCAGGAATGACCAAGGAACAGCAGGATGCTGAAATAGCTGCGTTGGGCGAACACTCTACCAACTGGTTTGACGAACTGTTCCGCAACTCCATTTCACAGAGCCATTTCCTCTCGCTTTCCGGTGGTACGGAAAAGAATGCATATTATGTGTCAATGGGATATTCACAGAATAACGGACTTCTGAAGAAAAACGATTATGAGCGTTACAACGTGAGTGCCAAGCTTGATTTGAAACCGAACAAGCGCGTTAAACTGGGCTTTACAGTCGATTTGGCCATGCAGAAAGCCAGTTCTCCTTCGCTCAATGTTGACCCTTTTAAGTATGCCTATTTCGCCAATCCTTACGAACGTGCCTATAATGCCGACGGTTCGTATGCGGCCGATAATACATATTTCAGTCTGAGTCATGCCAATGGAGGCTATGACGTGGCACTCCCCGAAGAGGGCTATAACATCCTTCGTGAGTTGAATGAAACTTCAAACAAGACCAGGAATATGTCGGCATCGCTGATTGCCAACCTGACGGTCAATATCCTTGACAATTTCTCATTCGAGGGACTGGCCTCTTACGGTTATGTAACCGATGCTTCCGACAATATCAACGGTAAGGATACCTATGCGGCATGGATTGACCGTCCGTTTGATACTTCCCAGATAAATTCCAAGCGTAAGTACGGTTCCATTACGCAGACCTCTGCCTATAATTCCAGTTACAATCTGCGCGGTCAGCTGCATTATTTCAATACCTTTGGTGATGACCATTACCTGAGTGCATTGGCCGGAGCAGAAATCCGTGGTCAGTACTCCAAGAGTATCTTTGAAAAACGCTACGGTTATGACCCTGTTTCAGGCAATTCGTCTATGCCGGCTTATCCGGAAGGTGGTAAGTTGGAATATACCGATTTGTTGTCTTATGCGTCCATTATGGACGGTCTTTCCGGTCAGAGCATTCTGGAAGATGCTTTTGCGTCGTTCTATTTCTCACTTGATTATGTGTATAAGGAACGTTATATAGCCAGTCTGACAGCCCGTACCGACGGCTCCAACAACTTCGGTAGTGACGAGCAGTTCAATCCTACCGGTTCAATCGGACTCGGATGGAACATCAGTCAGGAGCCTTTCATGGAATCGCTCAAACCCATATTGAGTACCTTGTCATTGCGTGCGGCTTTCGGTTATACGGGTAATATCAACAAGACTGTCTATCCGCAGCTGGTAATGGATTATGCCACTAATTTCCGCAAGACAGATACCGATTATTATCGCATTGGTACTATCGGTAATGCACCCAATCCGAATTTGCGTTGGGAGAAAACCCGTGACATGAAGGTATCGCTCGAAGTAGGACTGTTCAATGACCGTTTACGTTTGCAGGGCGAGTTGTACGACCGCCGCACACGTGATGCCGTAACCAGTGTTTCGGTGCCTTATACTACCGGTTTCAGTTATCAGAGCTTCAATACTTCCGAGCTGTTGAATCAGGGTATGGAATTCTCGTTGGGAGCCAACATCGTGAAAACAAAGGATTGGGACGTATCATTGTCTGCCAATGTTTCGTACAATCGCAACAAATTGCTTAAATACTATTCGGCAAATCCGAGTATGTGGGGCTCGTCATACGTAGGCTATCCGTTGTCTCCGATTATCAGTGGTAAGGTTGAAGGTATTGACAGCAAATACGGTATCTATACTTACAAGGTACGTCCGGATGCTGTTATGAATACGGCAGCCGACCGTCGTCTGGAAGAAAATTATGCTTTCTATCTGGGTACTTCTTCAGCTCCTGTTAACGGTGGTTATTCTATTAGTGTTGGATACAAACGTTTCCATCTCAGTTTGGGAGGCTCTTATTCATTTGATGGCAAGATTCTCAATAACATAGAGTGTCCGGTAAATTATAGTATATTGAGTGGTAGTGTTATAGAAAAAGTCCCGACACAGGAAAATGACCTGTATGTCAATCATCTGAATGTAGCCAAAGACGCTACACACCGCTGGACCGTAAATAACCCGATTACCGACGGACATCCGCGCATTATCGATGCCTACGGAGATCGTCTGGGCCTGGACAACTATATGGTAACGGGCAGCAATATCACCCGTGCTTCCATGATGGAAGACGTGTCTTATTTCAAACTTGGCTCCTTGCTGTTGAGTTACAATTTTGGTGGCAATTGGATGAAACGTACTCCGATAACCTCACTCACTGTTTCGTTCAGCATGAGCAATCTGTTTACCATTACCGATTATTCCGGTATTGACCCTGAAACTCCCGGAGCAGTTTATCCCACTCCGCGTACGTACTCGATGGGTGTGTCTGTTGGATTCTAAAAAAGTTATGAGTTATGAAGAAATTAAATATCCTGTTATGTACACTGTTTGCCTTGGCAGGCATGTCGTGTACCAATTATCTTGATATCAAGCCGTACGGACGTACCATTCCCAAGACGGCCGAAGAGTTTGAAGCCTTGTTGAACAATCATCTGAATAAGATAGATGAGGGTAGTGACAATATTCTTGTAGGCAATGCTTCCCAGTATATAACATGGGATGCCGAATGTGGTGACGATTTTGAAACCTGTCTTACTACTCAGGAAGGTATCGCTTTAAAAATCTATTTGGGGGATGCTGCCGGATCTGACAGGGCTGCATATATGTACCGTGATTTGTATGCTGTAATACGCGACTGTAATATTGTATTGGGGGAAATGAAAGAGGAGGGAACAGACCGTTCCAACAAGGTCAAGGCCACTGCCTATGCACTTCGTGCAGTATCCTATTACCAGCTGATGCGTCTGTTTTGTGAAGCTCCTGAAAAGGCCAGCATGGCATCGCAGCAGGGAGTTCCCCTGGTAATGACTTTCGATATGGAAGAGAAACCTCTGCGTCGCAATTTGCAGGAGACGGTTACCCGTATAGAAGATGATTTGAAGGCTTCGATTGATTATCACATGACCGATGATATTTACCGTTTTACGGAAGATGTATGTAAGGGATACCTGGCCCGCCTTTATTTCTGGACCGAACAGTGGGACAAGGCACTTCCTCTGGCACAGGAACTGCTGAAAAAACATCCTCTTCTGGGAAGGGAAGAATACAAGAACATGATGGGTACAGCTTATGACATGGTAGGAAATCAGATACTCAAGGCCTATCGTGCAGTCAGTGTGAGCGGAAGTACCGCTATTACATCTTCACGTCGTAGTTTGCAGGCTCGTCCGGTAAGTACCCGTCTGCTCAGCCTGTTTACCGATGAAGAGAAAACTACCGATGTTCGTTATGCCATGTGGGTAAACTCTTCGCGTCAGGCCACTAAGGAGTTCTTCTGTGGTATGCGTTCGGCCGAGTTCAAGCTGATGGAGGCAGAGTGTTACTATCATATGAACCAGAAAGAAAAGGCGCTACAGTCTGTCAATGAGTTGCGTGCAAACCGTATCAGCAACTATGCCAGTCTGACTGAAGACAAGCTCCCGGCTGTTTCATCCAAAGAGATTATCAAGGTAGATGCCGAAGGAAAAGCCTTGACGCCGCTGTTGGCATTTATTCTGAGTGAGCGCCGTAAGGAAATGTTCCTTGAAGGTGACCGGTTCTTTGAAATGAAACGTAACGGTACCCCCGAGTTTTGGACTGCATATAACGGACGCAAGTATACTACGGAGTCGTTCATGTACACTTTCCCTATTCCGGTAAATGATATACTGATTGTAGACGGACTGAAGCAGAATCCGGGATATGATGAATTGCAGAGTAATTAACCTTTAAAAAAACAGATGATATGAAAGCGATATATAAATGGATGATGGCTGTGGCGCTGGTAGCCGGTGGCATGAGCTTTTCCGCCTGTGAGGATGTAGATGAGCTTCCTCCCCGTGATACAAATACAGTAACCGGAAAAACCTATAAAATGCCCGATCCGGTGATTCTTACAGCCGAAGAGAGCGCACAGGTTGATGAAATACGCAAGGAATATGAAGGCAGTTTGCCCTGAAGTTTATGACTTTAAAACCGTATGATTATGAAAAGAATAATATATCAATTATGGATGGCCGTTTGCGTAATGCTGGTGGCCGTTTCCTGTTCGGACGATGACAAGCATTCGTCCGGCTTGCCACAGATAAACCTGGAGTTTCCACGTTATTCATTGGCTAAGGGGGATGTAACCGTTCGTCTGATGGCCGATGCCCCTGTAGCATCTGATGTGCAGATACCTTTCTCGTTTTACGGAGAGGCTGTCGAAGGAACAGACTATACCGTGTCGGCCCATGTCTTTGCATTCAAGGCTGGAGCCAAAGAAGCCGAGATAACTGTCACCCGTATGGATGAGCATATTGGTGAGAAGAGCAGTGAACTTACTCTGAATCTCGACCGGAAGGCGGTGCCCGAAGGCTTTCAGATGGGCTTGCTCAATTATACCACTATCGAATTGATGGGTAACAATGCGGTAATCATGTCATTTGATAAATCCTCAGATCTACTGACTCTCAGTTCATCATATGCTATAACATTAGAGAAGCTTGATGGTTCCCGTTATAAGGTTCCGTCTGAAACAGAGTTTGCTTTGGAAATAGATCCGGCCTCTACCGCAGTTGAAGGTGTACATTACGAATTTGTTGGAAAGCAGGCAGTGGTGGTACCTAAAGACAAGAATACCGGAACGGTTGAGTTGAAGTTCCTGAAAAAAGAAGAGGGCAAGGATAAGCTCGTATTGCGTCTGGCTGAAAAAGACGGTTATGCATATGGCTCTAATGCAGCTATCGCGATTACCATTCAGGGTCCGGAATCTTATAACGGTACCTGGGCTTTCAGTAAGATTGTCAATGCAGAGTGGTGGGCTGATAGTTGGTTCCAAGATACCAGCACGTTCCCCCAGGGAACATCTGAAGACCAGATAACCTTTACCGGAGATTCTTATGAGGCCTATACGTTCACTCCGTCACTTAAGGGTGACCTGAAGAATTATTTCATCGGTGAGTGTGCCGTGACTTTCCAGGGAGAGCGTGAGGAAATTTATTATGAAGAATCTTCCATTTCACAGGTGAAGGCCAACATTGCGGTTCTGAAATTTGAAAAAGTCAATGCTCATTTCTCGGCGACCAACAGCAAGGTCCGTTCAGCCGTAGTAGGATTCCGTATCATTACTGTCGAAGGCAAGGAAACGCTTGAATGTACCATTTACGATTATGAGCCTACCGACTTCCTGAAAGACGTTTATGACATGTACGTCGATTGGGGATATGACCCGGTAATGCTCGAAGCACCCTTGCGTCTGCATTTTACACGGGTAAAGTAAACTGACCCCTGATTTCTTTTATTATATTCAAAAGCCGGCTTGGTGGATTCGTTCCGCTTTTGCCGGTTTTTCTTTTTTTACGCTCTGTAACATCTTTTTTTGTAATATCGTCGTATTATCTGTTATAGGTTGAATACAGCTCTGTTATAGCTTGGTATACTTTATTCCTTTGTATTGGTTCCGTATCTGTTCTGTAACATACAAAATCTTCTTTTGCACATCCAAATTTTAATGAATATGAGAAAATTTTGTCAATGTGTAAATGTTAACAAAGAATGTGAAGGAAATTCATTTCTCCACTTTTTTCAACTTAGGTATTTATTGTTTTTTGTTAGTCTGATTGCGTGTGCAGGGATATCTTATGCACAGAATGTGCTTACCGGAAAGGTGACCGATGTATCGGGTATGCCTTTGATTGGTGCTTCCGTAACGGTCGACGGTCAGGAAGAAAAAGGAACTATTACCGATATGGATGGTAATTACAGTCTGGCATTACCGGATAAGACACAGGGTATCATTATCAAGTTCCAGTATATAGGATACATATCCCAAAAGGTAAAATATAGAAATGAAAAAACGCTGAATGTTTCCCTGAAGGAAGAATCGCAGCAACTCAACGAGGTTGTGGTGACCGCTCTTGGAATCAAGCGTGAGGAAAAGGGACTGGGATTCTCAACCCAAAAAGTCGATAATGAGATGCTCAGCAGCGCCATGCCCAGCAACTGGACTTCCGGATTGTCTGGAAAGGTTGCCGGTCTGAACATCGTATCACCGGGCGGACCTCTTGGTACATCTCGTATCAGCCTCCGTGGTGATGTGTCATTAAACCAGAATGGAAACAATGCACTGATTGTTGTCGACGGTGTGCCGATGAGCAACACGATTACCAACTCCGGAAAGGCTTATGGTGCAGGAGCCAACTCAGAGCTTCCGGTCGATTACGGTACCGGATTTTCTGACCTGAACGTCGATGATATCGAAAGTATTCAGGTGCTGAAGGGTACCAGTGCTACCGCTCTTTACGGCTCGCGTGCAGCCAATGGTGTAATCATGATTACTACTAAGTCGGGTGAGTCGGCAAATAAGGGACTGGGCGTATCGTTCAATTCAAATACAAGTATTGAGCAGGCCATGAATTTCCCCGACTATCAGTATGAGTTCGGACAGGGATATCCTACTTTTAACGAAAACGGCGAACTGTTCTATAACTACGGAACCAATCCCAGCGGACTGTATGACTCCGGTGCCATATCCGTAGCCGATTTCGGTCCCCGTTTTGATCCCAATAAGAAATATTATCAGTATGACCCCGAAGTGCAGGGAGTAGGAGCCAATCCTACAGCATGGGTACCTTATAAGGATAACCGTACAGGTCTGTTCCAGACGGGTGTTACGTTTACCAATAACGTAGCCGTAAGCAACAACTGGGGTAATGGCAATTCCATACGTGCTTCTGTTACGCATACCGACAATAAATGGATTCTTCCCAACACCGGTTTCAAGCGTACGGTAGCTTCGGTAAGTGCCCGTGCACAGATATCACGTCTTATCAGTGTCAATCTGCGTTCAAGCTATTCACACCGTGATATTGACAATACTCCGGGACTGGGTTACAACAGCAACTCTATCTCTTACTGGCTCATTTTCCAGAATGCCAACATTGACCTCGACTGGTTTCGTCCGCGTTGGTACAACGGTAAGGAAAACATCAAGCAGCTGATGCCTTTTACCCGTTATCTGGCCAATCCATATGTGATTCTTTACGAGTCTACCAATTCTTCTGTCAAGGATGAGTTTATCAACAGCTTGTCTGCCAATATCCAGCTTTCACCGAAGTTTGATTTGATGATACGTTCGGGTATACAGACTTATATCGATGAGCGTGAACAGCGCCGTCCGGTGAGCGATATCGTGTTTGGTAACGGATATTACAAGCTGGAGAAGGTTACCGATTATGAAATAAACAGTGATGCGCTTCTTTCATATCACGATACCTATATGAACGGTCTTTCACTGAATGCTTCAGTGGGTGGAAACATGATGCGCTCTGAATATTCAGACATCGCTTCTTCAGTAACCGGTCTTATCACTCCGGGTATCTTCAAGTTGGCCAACGGTGTTTCTAGTCCTTACGTAAGCACAGACCGCCGTCGCAAGGCACTGAACAGTCTTTACTTCTCGGCCAACTTCAACTGGCGTGACTTCCTCTTTTGGGATATTACCGGACGTAACGACTGGTCGTCAACACTTCCCAAGAAAAACCGTTCGTTCTTCTATCCCTCTGTTTCTGCCAGCACTGTGCTGACCGATATTCTGAAACTTCCCAAAGAAATCAGTTTCTTCAAGATACGTGCTTCATGGGCACAGGTAGGTAATGATACCGAGCCTTACAGCACTTCCAAATATTATGAAACAAGTACTTTCCCGGGTTCGGCTGTCAATCCGTCTACTTTATACAATACTGACTTCAAGCCTGAGATTTCAACCAGCTTTGAATTGGGAACAGACTTCCGCATGTTCAACAACCGTTTGGGACTGGACATTACTTATTATCATAATATAACAAAGAATCAGATAATCAGTTCACCTCTCGATGCTTCTACCGGATATACCAGTGCCATTATCAATGCCGGTAAGGTGCGCAACCGTGGTGTGGAAATCCAGTTGAATGCTACTCCGGTAAAGACCGGTAACTTCACATGGAACACTACTGTGACCTGGTCAAAGAACGACAATGAAATCCTTGAATTGGCCGAAGGCAGTGACGACTATCAGGTTATCAGTACATTGGGTACAGTTTCTATCGTAGGAAAGGTAGGAGGCAGTGTCGGTGATATCTGGGGATGCAAGACTGTAAGAAACGAAAACGGTGATGTACTGATTGATCCTTCCGACGGTTTGCCTGTGAGATCTACCGAAATTGAATATGTGGGTTCAGCCAACCCTGAATGGAAAGGCGGATGGTATAATGAGTTCCAGTACAAGAACGTGAAATTCAGCTTCCTGATTGACGGACAGTGGAAAGGTATGGCTTTCTCACAGACTCACCACAAGCTCACTGAGCTTGGTAAGCTTAAACATACGCTGAACGGACGTCTGCCGGGAACTCACTACTATATGGATGCCAGCGATCCGAGAATTGCGGCTGCCGGTCTTACTCCCATGAGCGGTGTGTATATGATTGGCGACGGTGTGATAGACAACGGTGACGGAACTTATCGTCCTAATGACATTGTGGTAACCTGCGAACGCTGGTATTATACTTATTACCGTCTGGCCAATGTAGAGGAAAATACCTTCGACACTTCGTTCCTTAAGTTGCGTGAGATGCGTCTTGAATACTCTTTGCCGAAGAATCTGCTAGCCAAGACTCCGTTCAAGAAAGCAGTGGTAGCTCTTTATGGCCGTAACCTGTTTATCCTTACCGATTTCCCGGCATTCGACCCTGAGGCTGCTGCGCTCAACGGTTCCAGCATTGTTCCGGGTGTTGAAATGGGACAGTTGCCTTCAACCCGCACATACGGTTTCAACCTCAATCTCGAATTCTAACACAAAATAAGACAAAGATTATTATGAAAATAAAGAATATCATTCTGACAGCAATGCTTGCAGGAGGTTTGCTCTCTTCATGCAGTGATTTCGATTCAATCAATGAGAACCCCGATTTGATGGAAACGGTCAATCCGGGTACCATGCTCGACCCCGTATTATATAACATGGGTATCTTCAACTGGAAGCGTTATAACAGCTTTACCGGTGAAATCATGCAGTTTTCGTCATCAAGCAGTTCGGGCGGATACAGCCGTTATTACGTGACTGAAAGTGCCGGTAGCGGACTGTGGACTACTTATTATACCTGGCTCAGCAATATCCGTGAAATGGAAAAACAGGCTGTGGCATACAATGACCCTACCTATCAGGCCATTGCACTGACTCTGCAGAGCTGGGTGGCACAGATGCTGGTCGATACCTTCGGAGATGTTCCTTTCAGCGAGGCATGCAAGGCCGAAGAAGGTATCACTCGTCCTAAGTTCGATAATCAGGAAACTGTTTACGAGACCATCATCAGTGACCTGAAACGTGCCAATACTCTCTATAATGACGATGCTTCGCTTACATACAATACTTCCGGCGAACTGCTTTACAAGTCGGATGTAAAGAAATGGCACAAGTTCAACAATTCTCTTCTCTTGCGTGTACTTCTGCGTGCCAACCGTGTAAGTGAGCTCAAGGAAGTGCTTGAAAACGTTTCGCTTTATCCGGTATTCGAGTCGAACGATGATGCTGCTCTTCTGGCCATCAGCGGAACCTTCCCTCAGGAAGGTCCGGTAACCCGTTTGCAGGACTTCTATATTGCCCGCAATGCTACCGAGTTTTTCATTGACAACCTTAACCGGTGGTCCGACCCTCGTGTCGAACTGTTTACTACTCCCAATACCGACGGTGAGTATGTAGGTATCCCCAGCGGTTACGAAACAGCTCCGGAATATCCTGTTTCCGGTTTGAATGTTGTTTTGGCCACTCCTCCGATGAAGCTCGTACTCTTCCCTTATTCCGAGGTTGAGTTTATCCGTGCCGAAGCCGCTCAGCGTGGCATTATCTCAGCATCAGAGGCAGAGGAGGCATACAACAGGGGAGTAGAGGCAGCCATCACCCAGTGGGGACTTGAGGTTCCTGCCGGATATATGGATAATACCGATGTTAAATATGACGGAACCCTGGAGCGCATCATGCTTCAGAAATACTATGCACTGTTCTTCTGTGACCAGCAGCAGTGGTTTGAATACCTTCGTACCGGTCTGCCTCAGATTCCTCGTGGCGACGGTGTTCCGGCCGGAAACTATATGCCGCAGCGTCTCATCTATCCGCTGTCTGTTCAGCGTTCCAATGCCGAAAACTACAAGGCGGCAGTCAGCAGTATGGGTGGCGATGATTTTGATATCAAGCTTTTCTGGCAAAAATAAAGATTGCAGTATATGAGACATTTGTTTATATTATTAATTAGTTTGAATGTGTTTTCATGTGCCTTTTCACAGGCACGTGAAAACCTTTTGAAGGGAGGTAAGGTTTATAATCTGAAAATGAACAGTACGATTATGAACGGCGAACGTAATTATTCCGTTTATCTTCCCGAAGGATATGAAACTGATACATTAAGTTATCCGGTGCTCTACCTCCTGCACGGCCTGGGCAATACCAATACCAAAGGATGGGTAGAACGCGGAAATGTGGAATACATAGCAAACCGTGTGATAGCCGAAGGCAAGTCACACAAGATGGTTATCGTTATGCCCGACGCCGGAACCGGTGGTCCGGGTTATTTCAATCGTGAAGGATGGCTTTACGAAGACTATTTCTTTCAGGAACTCATCCCGTTCATCGAAAAGGAATACCGTGTATATACCGATGCTTCCCATCGTGCCATCGCCGGTCTGTCAATGGGTGGAGGCGGTACGCTGGTCTATGCGCTTCATCATCCCGAGATGTTTTCCTCAGCCTGTCCCATGAGTGCGTTGGTAACCTTCCCTTCCGCCTCAGAGAGTAAGAATAAGGGAGTGCTTCAGAGCAATCCGCAACTGCGTGCCTGGGCCGAGTCTGTCATCAGGCCTGAGAATGCTCCCCTTCACATCATCTCATCGGCCACCCCTGAGCAGTTGGAGCGCTACCGTTCGGTACGCTGGTATATAGATTGTGGCGATGACGATTACCTCTACGAAGGCAATCTGGAGCTATACAAACTGCTGATTCAGAAAAAGATATCCATGCAGTATCGCATGCGCGACGGTGCCCATAACTGGCTTTACTGGCAGTCGTCTCTTCCCGAAGTCATGACATTTATTTCAATAGGATTCAAACATAATTAATTAAACAACAAATGAAGATGAAAAAGATTTTTTTATTGCTGGTAATGATTTGCTCTTGTTTTTCGTTTACTGTCAGAGCAGCTGTTGTCAATCCGGATTCAGAACCTTCCAAGTCTGAAGAAACCACAGAGTTTACCTTTACGGTTTATGGTGAGATTCCGGTAAAGAAAGTCGATTATGCACAGCCTCACTTTTTGGGTGGTGAGTTAGAGACCAAATGGAATACTTTCATTAAGAACTATACTCAGGTGAGTGAGCAGAGCATCGGTTTTTCGTCAACTACGGTTCGTTTCAACAAGCCGGTGATATACAATGCCGTCCAGAAGATAAACAAGTATGTTCGCAAGTCATACAAGAAAAAGAATATGACTAAGGATGAGGCCGAAAAAATAATGAATCATGTATTCGATTGTGCCAATGTGATTTGCTTTGAGCCCGACAGTACTTCGTTCGAACAGGCCATTGACGATTCTGAGTCTGTAGAAGAAATGCTGGCGGTATTTGAGCATACCCACCTTGTCTATAAATAGACCGTATTTATTTCTTGTCGTATTTCGTGTTTTTGATTTACAGTAAAGCCGGCTCTACGGAAGCGTCCGTTTGAGCCGGCTTTTAGTTACTATTTTATGGATTTTGGAAATTCTGATTATTCAGCCATACGTTTGTAGGTAAGTTTCTGGTAGAATTCTCCATCTTCGTCAGAACCTTTTGCCTCAATAACCATCTTGTCAGATGTCAGTTCCAGGAATTTTGTATCTGTATAATCTACCTGTGACATATCTTCAGGAATAATCTTTTTGCCATCTACGCTGAAGTTTTCGATATCAAAATTGCGCCATGAACCATTCGAATAAATATGGCTGGCCATCTGATATTTATTGTCTTCCAGTTTCGTTATAACTATTTTCTGATCATCTTCTTGAGGTTCAAAAGGATTATAGGTCTCGTTATATGGTATCTTTTCACCTTCATCGTAAAAATATCCACTGACAGCTGTCAGTCCCCATGTACCCTCTACTTGTCCAAGTTCGAATCCGCCGTCATCATCAGAGCATGCTGAAAAACAAAATACACTTACTAAAAGTGTCGCTAAAAATAATACTTTTTTCATTTTATATAAAATTTTGATTAATAGTTCGCAAAAGTAGTATTAATTTTTAAACGGAAGAAAATATAAGTAATATGTTTTTATTTCAATGTGTAAATTTTGTTAATCTTGTTTTTGTTTGTTTTTACTCTCCATATTCCTTTTCCGCATCAAAGCATGGGCAAGCCTTTTTGATGTCCGGACTTAGCTGGCAGTGTCCTTTCACCTTTACTCCCGGAAAAACCTTCTTCAGGATTTCCGTCAGTTCTTTCATCCGTTGTTTCTGGGCATCGGTCCGTGTATCTTTCGGTCTGCCCTGTTCGTCCAGTCCGCCTTCATAGCAGATGCCTATACTGTTGTGGTTAAATCCTTTGGCATGACATCCTTTTTCTGCCAGCAGCAGGAGCTGGTACATATTTCCGTTTCTCTCTATATAAAAATGATATCCCGGTTTGCCGAATCGTTTCTGATGTTCCTGTGTCAGAGTGCTTACCGGATAACTGCTGTTGCTTCGTGTAGCGCTGCAATGAATCACCAGCAGTTCGATTTTTCTCATTGCAGGCAAAATGCCCTCCGGAATATCCGGAGAGGCAAAATGCTTATAAATTTTTTGTTCTTTCATGTCTGATTCATTTTAAAGATAGCCGATACATGATGAGATTCCTATTGCTCCCGCTATGGTTGTAGCTATTGCTATTACCACTTTCAGAATAATGCTCCACACATTCTTTGGGTTATTCTCCATACATTTTCGTGTTTACAGGTTCTTGTTATTATAATCCGCCGCCACCTTCTTCATCCGGCTCCTGTGTATCACTACCGGTACTTCCCGAGGCCGTTGTCTTCATCAGTTCAAAGGTTACCGTCTTGCAGAGGTTGCGCAGGTCTTTTCCCGGATAGAATCTCACCTTTGCATCCTTGATGTTTGAGGCCTTGAAGTCCTCCGCCTTTTCTGTAGGCTGTCCGGTTCTCACGCTCAGGCTGAAGTTTCCCAAAGCCCCCAGTTCGGCAATATTTCCTTCCTGAAGCACATGCTTCATTTCAATCAGGAACTCCTTGACAGCTCCCATCAGCTCACCGGTTGAATAAGACGAACGTTCCGATGTTCGTTCACAGATTTCGTCAATCGTTACATTACGGTTGCTCTTGGCCTGTGCATAATACTTCACTGTAGAATCGGGATCACCCGGCTTCTTTCTTCCCACTACGACAAATTTCTGTGCCATACTAATAAATGATTAAAGGTTAATAACTCAATTGATTACGATGCAAAGATAGATAGTGGGCACAGGCCACTGACCGTCTCTGTATGTTGTTGACATACAGATATGAAAAAGAGGGTATCGAAATGAAATCGATACCCTCTGACAGGTAAAAATATTGTATGTTGTATTGAATTTCTTTAGACTGGTTATAATTTGCAGTCTTGGGTATATTTATTTCCAAACGGATCTGTAACTACAATTTTTATGATTTTTGCATTTGGTGAAGGATGTGCAGAAAACAAACACAGATTTTCCATAGGCGTGCGTGTGGTACGTTCTTTTTCTCCTTGAGCATAAGTTCGTTCTATATATCCTTTATAATCAGGATCTGTAGCTTTAAAACGCTTCATATTACCTTTTTCTACACCGTCTTCAATCCATTCAACTTTCCAATTCTCATCGAAGTTCCATACTTTGACACATACCTCGTCAGAATGTTCGGGAAATGTGCCTGTAGGATATACTTTGAATTGATATTCAGCTGGATAATTCAGACTTTTAAAATGCCATCTGAGTTTTTGCGGGGTTGATTCAAAAACCATATAACCTATAGGGGTTCCGTCTTTTGAATATTGGCTGTTCCATAACCACCATGCTCCCCCTATAGATACAATCATGTGTTCCCGTACGTTTTTACGAAGTTTTAAATTTGAATGAATGTGTCTGTGTCCACTTAAGATAGATACTTCATAATCTTTCAGGATGTCCATTAACATGTCTGCGCCTTGTAGTTTTTTGTCTTTATTATAGCTGTATGCTGGAACATGCATGGCTACAAATAAATGTGAACCTTTGGGTATGTATTGGGTATATTCTTTAACCCAATTTAATTGTTCCTTTGTTATGACTTCATAATATTTTTTATTTCCCTTGTAGTAGATATTGTCCAGTACAATATAATAATCTTTACCCATGTTAAATGCATAATAGTTAGGGCCAAAATGAAGCTTGTATGGTTTTTCACTTAGTTCATTGTTTTGACTCATTCTTGCATGATCATGGTTTCCTATTACAGGATATACAGGATAACCTAATTTTTTTAGGTCATTTTTCAGTCTTCCAAATGTATCCAGATTATCCCATACTAGATCTCCCAATATGATACCGGCAACAGGAATCCCTTTTTGCATATATTCCTTTCCATATTTCATTAAGTCAGGAATCGCTTCTTCTTCCAGACGTTTATAGCAGTGTTCATTTCCAGGTTGTGTGTCTCCCATTGCAAACAAGGTATATCGTCCCTCTTTTACGCCATATTCAAACAATTCAAAATCGAAATTTTTGCCATTAAGTGCTTTGTAAAAACAGGGAGTGCCACTACTGTATGATGTGATATATCCTGATGGTGTTACTATATAAACAAAATCTGCATTATCTGGTGTTTTTAGATTATATCTTCCATTTTTGTCTGTAACTGTGAAATTTGTTCCATCGGTGACAACAACATTTGCTATCCCATTTTCATTGCAATACACTTTACCTGTAATGTCTTTGGCATTACTTATCGTAAAAGCTGCGAATGTCAAACTGAGTAGTATATATTTTTTCATAATTGGATTTTATTTTGATAAACAGCTTTTTATAATAGTTCTTTCTTTTCGGTCTATTCCCCATAAGTTTCCTTCTTTGTCAATGGCAATTCCTTGTCCTGCAAATGGAATGGTATATGTTGTTTCCCATATTAGAACACTGCCTTTTTGTGGTAGTTTTAAAACATAGCATTCTTTGGCGTCATGTCCTGTGCAGTAAAAAGAGTCGTTTATTAGAACACCTCCAGATAGGCTGTATGGTCTGATTTTTTCAAGAAGTTCTTCAGGTAAAACCCATGCTTCCTGAAAATTCCAGTCTTTTGTAAATTTTACGAGTTGTGACCATGATACGTTTTTTCCAGGTTCTTGTGATTTGTTTTCATAATGTGCAAAAAATACAAACCAACAATTTTCTCCTGGTGCAATCCATGTGCATGATCCATAATTTATTCCAAAACTGATATTGTCTATATGCTTCATTGTTTGTGTGTCGAATATTTCTATAGAGCTAGTCATAGGAATATGTGGATAATTTGAATGTGCACAGTACAGCTTGTTTCCTAAAACGATTCCACTGTTCAGATGATGCATGGCTGTTGATTCAGTTTCTTTCCATTGTGAAATGGAATCTCCATTAAGCGTGTATTTTGCGATTCTTTGATTGTCAATGGCATATACGTGCTTATCGTCAATGGCAACAGCCTGTTTGGCTGCTTGGCTTTTTATATACTTGCATGGAATAAAGTTCTGAGTTTGTGCGTTTATACTGGTTGACACCAGAATGCCAACAATTATATGGTATATTTTATTGTATTTCATATTTTTATATTTAAAGTTTCCATGTTATTCCAAGTTGGATTCTTTGACCATAATATTCTGTTTGTTGCAGTCTTGAGTAAGATTTGTCAGGATCACCGATATACTGTCGTTCGGGTTGATCTGTTATGTTATTGATTTGGAATGATGCGGATAGTCCTTTCCATATACGTTTTGATATGGTGAAGTCCATATTTAGTTCCTCTCCATAATATTGGTCATTAATATAATCCTTTCCAATGGAGTATAACAGATTTGCACGATAAGTATTAGTCAAAGCAAAAGACCATCCTGTTTTTTCATTTTCATAAAAGAAAGAGAGGTTGGCTACATGTTCCGGACTATTACTCATAGCCAGTTTTCGTCCTTCAAAACTACTTAAAGAACGTGTAAAAGTATAGTTTGCATACACTCCTAGATTTCTGAGGAAAGGAACATTCAGATATTTGAATTGATGATTTAAGGCAATTTCTGCTCCCCATACTTTAGACGATTCCATGTTGACAGGGGTTATTACCTCATAACGTTCTTCGTCAATTGTTTGGTATTCGGTTTTTGTAGTGATATCTCCGCTGATGTCTTTATAGAATATTCCTGCGGTAAACATTCCCAAATTGTTGGTATAATGTTCAAATAGTAAATCAAAAGAATGTGCGGTAACAGCTTTTAAGTTTGGATTTCCCTGAGTGATTGTCAGTGATTCTTCATCCTTATTGTAATAAGGTACCATGCTGGAATATCCTGGTCTGCTTAATCCTTCAGAGTAGGCAAGTTTTATATTTGATTTTTCTGTTACGTTATATATAAGATTTATACTTGGTAAGAAGTTAGCATAAGATGATTTGCCTGTTCTTTCGCTGGCAAAGTGCAAATAATCATTGGCAGTATGTTCATATCTTACTCCTATAACAGAAGTGAAATTATCAAGCCATTTCAGTTCTCCCATAATATATGCGCTGATTACATTTTCATTAGCTTTGTAACTTGCTTCATCTATTGGAGCGTTAAGCTTATATTCTGTTACAGGAACTATCCCTTCACCTTTTCGTGTCTTGATATCTACAAACCCAAAATGTCCGTCTTGCAGTTGAATGGCAGGATTACTTTTGTCAATAGTTCCTGTATATCCGTATTTTGTATATTCTTTCTTTTTATCCAGATATTTTCCTCCAAATTTGATTTTACTTTCTTTTTGCAGGAAAGAGAACGGAACGGTAATGTTCAGTTGGGCGGTATTATCCCTGTCTGTCATTTCGTCAAATGCGGTTGTTACCTTTGCCAAAGTCAGGGTTTCATTCTCAGGAAGGACGATTGATTTACCGTTAAGTTCCTTTTTTTCGTCATTGGTCAGTGATGATAAATCAATGCCGTTTTTATCAAATCTATATTTTGTTTGATCCGGTTCATCCATGTTTGAATGAATATTTGTTAAGGCATAATCTATTTTCCATCTGTTGATATAGTGCTCTCCCGAAAGTTGAAGCATGGCTGTGTTGATTTTTTCAATTCTGTTTCGGGTTTCCCGTTGCATTGTTGCATCACTGGGATCTTCTAAATCATATTCTGAACGACGACGTATTTCATCATCATTAAACTGGTTATATGTATATAGTAGTCTTATTTTGTTCTTTTCATTAAAACGGAAATCCGGGCTGACAATAATTCCGTAACGTGTACGTCTTACATCATAATCATTCCATCGTTTGTTGATTACATTCTCTGTATCTCCTTCATAAGTATATTGGTCCAGCATGGAGCCAATATTATTGTTATCAAAACTTCCGCTTACCAATAGCCCTAGTCTATTGTTGAAAAATCGTTGTCCATACATGATAGATGCATGTTCTAAATCATTCCCCCAGTCGTTAAAGTAAGAGTGTTGGAAGTTATATCCTCCTTGGATACTTGCTCCCAGATATGTTTTATCTGGAGCTTCTTTTAAGTTGAAATTAACTGAGCCTCCTATGGCATCTCCATCCATATCAGGAGTACTTGATTTGTTGATTTCTATAGTTTGCATCATATCAGCCAGAAGTAATCCCATTCCAGCACCGCGTTGGTCATCAATGTCCGGACTGGGAATACGTTGTCCGTTTAGTTGGATTGAATTATATTGTGGTGCCAAACCACGTATCATTACATATTCACCTTCTCCTTGGTCTTTCTTGATAGAAATACCGGGAATACGTTGTAAGGATTCAGCCGTATTTCTGTCAGGAAATTTACTGCTTTGTTCATAGTCTATTATATTAACTATTCTATTGGCATTCTTTTGTCTTGTCAGTGCTTTTGCCTGTCCTCTTGTCAGTCCTCCATATACTACAATATCAGATAACTCTTGCATATTTTCTTCCATTATGACTTTTACTTCAGTAGACTTGTCTGATATATTTATTATATGTTTGTAGGTTTTGTACCCTAAAAAAGTAACAACCAATTTATATTCACCTTTTTCCAGTCCGTTGATAATGAATTTTCCGTCGGCTCCGGATAAAACGCCTTTGGCAGTACCTTCCAATATGACAGAAGCTGATGGTAAAGGTGCGCCGGTTGCGTCTGTTACGGTTCCGAAGATTGAAAGTTTTTCAGCTGTTGCTACAGGAGTAATGTCAATATTGGATGGCAATGCGTAATTATATGTTGGTACAGATAATGCAGCCAATAACAGTAAGGAATAAAATTGATTTTTCATTTTGAGAATTAATTTGTAGGTTTGTTTTTTACGCTGCAAAATAAAGAGCTGGAATTAACAGAAAGATTACGTATTGGTTAACAGATTTTTTCGTTTGGATAAAGGAAAAGTAACAAAAAGGGGGATTAAATAATAGTTGTTTCTATCATGTTTAATTCATAATACATGGTTTAATTAATATGAAAAATCCCGAAAGAGTCTTTAAAGACTCTTTCGGGATTAGATTGACAGTTTTTCTATAGTAGGTTAAAAGAAAGGGTTTTACTGTGGGTTGTTCAGAACCGAAATCAGTTTTTCCATGGCACCTTTCAGATTACCGGCCAGTGTCATGTTTCCCATTTTGGTCTGTGGTTGTCTTTTTCCTGAATTCAGTTCGTCAAGTCGCTGCTGAAGCATGGCAGCAGCTGCTTTTCTGGGAGCCTCCTCCTTGCATTTTTCTGCGATGGGTGTACACCATTTGCACAGAGTGAGGTCATTTACATCCAGTGAAGGGTTGTTTGCATACTCCTTGCAATATTTCATGTATTCATTCCAGTCACTCTTCTTCTCACAGTATGTAATCAATGTGTTCAGTCTCAATTCTTCCTTTTCATTCACATTACATTCCTCCATCAGTGCCAGCCATTTGTCCATTTGTGTCTGGTCCAGACTTACCTGACCGTTTGCATTGTTGATGAGGCTGTGTGAATAGTTTCTCCATACGCTTTGCAGTTTCATCTTTACAGGCATTTCACCGATGGTAGCCGAGAGCTGTTCCGGGTGTTTGGCTGTATAGACGAATGCCGGGCAGAAAGGGTTGTTGATGTGCTTCATAAACACGTCGGCAAGTTTCTTGTCTTGCGCAAAGGTTTCGGCTTTACCGTCGAGCAAAGCCTCTGCCACAGTGTTGCACTGGTCTTTCTTGTATGCGTTTCCCAGTGTTTCCAGATAAGCGTACAGAAATTCCTCGCTTCTTTCTCCGTTGGCAAACCGCTTATCCATTTCAGCCGATCCGTTGTCCGTACTGTGCTCTGTCACCTTTTTGATAAAGTCTTCCGCCTGACATCCTCCCAGAAAACGTCCCAGTTCCTGTCCTTCCGCATTAAATATGATAAAGGTAGGGTAGGCGTTAACCTGTAGCTTTTTGCCGAGTTCCGGACCTTCTCCCTTTTCCATGTCCACTTTCAGGCAGACAAATTTCGGATTCATGAATTTACCTACTTTTTCCTGTGGAAATACGGTATTGGCCATCATCTTGCAAGGGCCGCACCATGAGGTATAGCAGTCCATAAACAGCAGTTTGTTGGTAGCCTTGGCTTTTTTTACGGCATCGTTAAAGAGTGTACCTTCTTTTTCAAAGATAACACCTTTTGTGTTTTCCTGTCCGTTTACACTCATCCCGAAACATATCAGGATGAGTGTCAGCATTAAATTGATTCTTTTTTTCATTGTTATCTCTTTTGTATACTCTTATTACATTTCCATCACATATTTCCATGCCATGTCACCAATCTTTCCGGGTACGGTGTAGATACGCGGTTCGCCGTAGATTTCACCGGTAGCCGGATTTACACTGTATTGATAAAGTTTGCCTTCATGTGTGTTCTCGTTCCATGTAGCAATATGCACGATTGTATTCGGATTCGGTAAGATACCTGCCAGCATGAATGAGGCAAAATAGAATTTGTTCAGGCGTACGCAGGTCACTTCTTCATCGGCCGAAGGAGCAGTCCATGCCACTTTGGCCGTTGTCGAAGAGTTATATTCGAGGTTGTATACCTTATTGGATGCACCATACAGTACATATTCACCCAAGGTAGCCGAAGTCATGGAGGTTGCGTTCATGATATCGGGTGAGTTGGTAATGTTATACATTCCTATACCTACATTGGTATCAGCAGCGCTTCCGTTAAAGTTGGCAATGGCCAGATAGCGTTCGTTGCCTTTTTCCATTAGCAGATAATCGTATGCGGTCATCGGGTTTCCGTCGGCTTTTCCCCAGTCGCCCATCAGCAGTTTCATGCCTACGTTGTTCACGTCGAATGCGGCAGTCGGACTTTGTGCTTCAAAAGGTACTACGTTCGATGTATATTGTACGATGTGATAGAAGCGTCCGTTGGTCTGGTCATAGACTACAGCGTCGTTTGATGAGGTTACATCGCTTCCCCATGATGCCAGTTCTCCATATTCTCCGGCTTTTGCATCACCCATGTAGTTTCCTCCTCCTGTGATCGATACATACGATACGGTGTGAATCTTGTTGTCGTTAATCAGGAAATGTCTGTTCATAACCCGTCCCGACGGTCCGTACCAGATAGTATTTACGGTAGTGGGAGCATTATAGAAAAAGTCTTCGAAACTTGAAGTCTTGACAAAGGTTGCGTTATTGGCACTTACCAGTTCTTCTGTAGTCAGGCAGATTACCGGGTCTGTTCCAGAAGCGATATTCTGTAACGGGCGTATGATGCGGATAGGCGTTCCTTTTAAAGGTTCCTGGTTCGATGCCTGATAAAGATTCCAGAACTCACGTTCCTGAGCTGCTGTAATATTTTTCTTTACCAGACTGTTTACTACCAGTCCCACATCCGAGTGTCCGGGTTTGTCGGCACATTCATACATCACCATCCATCCGGCAGTAATTGATTCTTCCACCTGACATTGTATCTTGAAGTATTCCTGTATACCCGTGTTACGGTTTGAAACCGTAAGCTGTACAGTGTATGCACCGGCCAGAGGGGTAATTTCCGCATCCAGTTTTGCGCTGTTTCCTATTGTATCGGTAACATAGGTCATGTTTCCTGTATTGGCGGTATAGATAGTCCATAAATAGTCCAACGGGGCATTTTCATTATCGTTTACACGTTCTCCGTTAAACAGAATATTCGGTTCCATGGTCAGCCTGTCATATCGGTTCAGGGAGTATGCAGGCAGGATGTTCAGTCCGGCTGTATCAATAACAACCTCATCCAGTGTGATATAGTTATAGTTTCCTTTGTCGTCATAGCAGGAGGTCATCAGTCCGCTGATAACTCCTCCAATCATTGCTAAAAGCAGAATTATCTTACGCATAGTTTTCAAGAATTAAAAGGTTATCAAAGCGCCGGATGCATCTTTCAGAGGTTCATCATGTGTGGCATTATATTTAATAAGTGCCTGTTGCATCTTTTCCTGCATGTATCCGGCATAGTTGTATGATACTTCGTTGTTCTCTTCATCGTAGGGCACGGTAGCATTGATATTGATACTGAATTCCATCATGCCCAGTACCTGAATCATGAACTGGTACTTTTCCTTGCTGTACTCTCCGAAAAAGTTTTTCAGCGGGTAATACGGTGATTTGGCAGTATCCCAGTTATCCGGTTTGGCCAGATAGTTTTTCAGCACCACAACCAGTTCACGCATTTCTTCCGTACCTTCAACAAAGTCATTGCTTGGAGCGACCCTGAAATACAGATGTCCGTCATTTACAGTGAATGAGTTTGCGTCCTTCAGCTTGGAGGTATCAAAATAAATCGGACATTCCACCATTACTTCACCGGCCGGAATCGTATAGGTTTCCGTGCGGTAGCTTCCCGTCGCCTCGTCAATGTTGCCGTCAACGGCTTCCAGTGTAAATGTGCGGTCATGGTCTGAGGGAAGTCCTGCAACGCGTGCGTAGAACGTCACGGAGTCTTCTTCCAGCGTATACGAATAATTGTAAGTGAGACTGTCCAATGTTGTTTCTTCAGTTCCGAACCATATGTTTAGTGATGTACGCTGAACGTCATACACCGGAACTTCGTTTTCATTACAGCTGCCCAGTCCCAGCATGGCAGCTCCAGCTATGCAATATATCAGTTTTTTCATCATGACATTTTCTTTTTATCGGTTATTCTCACGTTGGGCTGCATCCGTTTCGCTTACCGGAAGCGGGAAGGTGTAGGCTTTTTCGCCTATCATGTCTGCATCCGTACCCGGAATGCTTGCACGGTTCAGGCGTTTGTATACGAAGAACAGTTGTCCTTCACCCAGCAGTTCACGTCTGTATTCTCGTATCAGTTCTGAATAGAAGTCGGCAGGCATGGTCTCCAATACCGATGCAGAACGTGCCGTGCGTAATGTATTCAGCACAGACAGCGCGTCGCCACCGTTACGGTAACGGCATTCGGCTACTATCAGATACATTTCTCCCAGGTGTATTATCGGCATCTTGTTGCTGTAATAGTCACGTTCTTCAAATTCCTCACCAAGGTTTACCTGTGGATTTGAATATTTCATCAGGTAGCGCAGGTTTACGTATTCGCTCTCTGTTCCGCTTTGGAACTGGTACAGATAGCGGTAGTCGGTAGTCGTATTGTCAAAATACTCTTCGCGCACTTCTGCGCTCAGCGAAAAACTGGTACCTTGGTTGATTGCAAAGTAAGTATCCGAGAGGTTAGACAGGTTGATGTTGTTCAATGCAAAAATCTGTTCGGTAGCAAATGCATAGTCATGTCCGAGGCTGACTACGGACAGTTGGGCCCATGGGAAAGCATTGGACGATATTACTGCATTGGCAGCCTTTTCAGCTTCCGTATAGTCTTTCATCCACATGTACAGACGTGCCTGCAGAGCCTTCACGGCATAATAGTTCAGGTGCACCTGGCGGTTCATCAGATATCCGTTGTCATCCAGTTCCGTGATTTCCTCTCCGGTCAGAATCGGGTCTACCTGCAGCAATTGTTCGGCATCCATCAAGTCGCCTTTTATCTTTTCTGCAACCTGTTGCACGGTCAGCTGCGGAAACACACGGTAACTCAAGTCCGTACTGTATGGTATTGACGGCATGGAGGGATTTACCTCATAGCTTACTCCGAAGCATCGCAGCAGGTCGAAGTGAAGGAAAGCACGTAAAGCCAGCGCTTCACCCTTGATGATTTCGTAGTTATGTCCTGTAAACAGCATCCGTTTGCCATCGATATATTTCAGCAGATTGTTTACGTTGGCTATTCCGTTATAGGAGGTTGCCCATATTTGTGCTATCACGTTCGATGCCAGTGTTGAAGAATAGTTGTATTCTCCCAGATCGGTATATTGTGATGAGGAGCTGGGCACATTCGACCATTCCTGTGCCAGTACACTTATTGTTCCGAAAGTCATTTCCTTTCCATAGGAATTCTCCGACAGCATGGATGAGTATACTCCCGACAGAGCTTCCTTAAATCCGGTTTCTGTTTCAAACAGCTCCGTGTCTTCCACCTGTGATGCAGGTTGCACGTCCAGCCAGTCGTTGCATGAGGTCATGCCTGCAAGCATCAAGAGCATGCATGCACTTTTATATATGAATTTATTGCGTATCATAATCGTTTTGTTTTTAGAAGGTTGCAGATAATGAGAATGAGAACGTGCGTGCATACGGATAATCCAGGCCTCGTTCAGTCTTTACGGTCGAAATGCGGAAGATGTCACTCATATAGAATGAAAGCTTCAGGCGTTCCAGTTTCAGCTTTTCCAGCCATGTCTGGTATTTGAAGTCGTAGTAGCAGGTAAATGAGGCAAACTGCAGTTCATTGTTTCTCTCCACAAAGCGGGTGGTCGCATAGGTAGTCGACGGACTGCTGGTAATGCGTTTGAAGGTAGCCACGTCACCCACGCCCTGCCAGGTGTCTTTCAATACACGGCGGTCCACGTTATCGGCTATGTCTACATTTTCCACACGGTCCACCAGTGTCTGGTTATAGTAGTCACCGCCCAGTTTGTAGCTGAACGAGCAGCTCAGACCTATTCCCTTGTATTCACCGTTCAGACCGAAATTTCCGTGATATTTCGGATTGCTGTCGCCAGCCACGATATAGTCATCGGTCGTATAGTCATACGTAGTGGTCACTCCGTCCTTTTTCAGGAAAAGCTCTTTACCGGTCACAGGATCTATGCCCAGTGACTTTACGGCCCAGATGGCAGTCATTGACTGTCCTTCTTCATAGCGGATAATCGGTGATGTGGTATTTTCCGCGTCCTGTTCGTCATTGAAAGCTTTCAGAGCATCGTTGATTTTGGTGACCTTGTTCACATTGTGTCCCACTGATGCGAATACAGAAGCGTATGAGTCTCCTTTTCTGAAGAATCTCCAGCTCAGGGTTGCGTCAAATCCTCTGTTCTCTACATTTCCCAGGTTCTCCTGATAAGTGTTGAATCCGGTTGAAGTCGGGATAGTCATCGCAAGCAGGGCATCCTTTGTCGTACTCTTGTATACATCTACTACGAGGTTCAGCGAGTTGAACAGCTGCAGATCCAGACCGATGTTCAGGTCGGCTGTCTGCTGCCATTTAAGCTTGTCGTTGGCCATAGCCATCAGGTAGGCACCGGTGATATTGTCATAGATGACGTTGTCGTAGAAGCTGTAGGTAGCCTTTGCCTGATACGGGTTGAAGTTCTGGCTACCGGTGAGTCCGTATGATGCGCGCAGCTTCATCAGGTTTACGAATCCCAGTTTCTCGATAAATTTTTCCTTGTGAAGGTTCCATCCCAGACCGGTTGACCAGAATGTTCCCCAGCGGTTGTCTGCACCGAATACTGACGAGCCGTTATAGCGCAGTGACAGGTCGGCCATGTATTTGTCATCATACGAATAGTTGATGGCCGTAGTGATACCGATGCTTCGGGTGGTTGCTTCACTTCCTGACGGACGGCCGTTGTCGGCATACTGTTTGGCAAATGAAATGTCGTCTACATGGTTGTTCATGAATCCCCATGCCGTCATTCCGTGTGAGTTGGAGTCACTTGAGTTAAGGCTCCATGCGGCATTGGCCAGCAACATGTGCTTGCCGAACTGTCCGGTATAGTTGGCGGTAATGTCGGCCGACAGGGTATTGTCTTCACCGTCGGTAATGGAATATTGTCCACGCTTGTAATAGTTGTCACCGGTCCATTCACTGAACATGGTGTGGTCGCCCGGATAGAAATCCTCTCTTTTGTTCGTGCGGTAAGTATATCCCACACGTCCGGTAAATCTCAGAAAGTCAAACGCTCTCCATTCGATGTAGAAGTTTTCTGTATACTCCGTATATTTTGAAAAATTCTTGGTTCCGATATAGGCATTATACAGCGGATTGTAATAGATATGAGGTGTTGCGCCATAAGAAGGCGAAGTGTAGTAACCCAGAATCTTTTTCAGGTTGCCGTTTTCGTCATACGGAGTGTAATACGGATTGGCGCTTACATAGTCAGAGAAAGAGCCGTAGGGCGAATCATCAGCCTTGTTCTGTGTGACCGTCAGCGAGTTTCTGAACAACAGGTTCTTGTATCTGTAAGACAGTTTGATATTTCCTGAGGTCGTGTTACGGTCAGAACCTTTCATTACACCGGTGATGCCGTTATAGCTCAGTGTAGCGCTGTAGCGCATGCGGTCGTCGCCTCCTTCCATATACAGCGAGTGTTTTTGTCCGATACCCGTACGCAGCGGTTTGGCCAGCCAGTAAGTATCTACTCCCGATGCCACATTTTTCTTCAGGTCATTATACTGTTCCAGCAGTTGCTGTGCATAAGTGGGAGAGGTAGCGTTATACCGTCCGGCATTCCATTCTACCTGCAGCTTCTCGGCAGCGTTACACAGGTCATACGATGACAGGTCCGGAGCTTCTATGTTCAGGTCACCCGTATAGGTCAGTCTCAGTTCACCGGCTTCCGGTTCGATGGTTTCCACTACAACTACACCGTTGGCAGCTTTCGAACCATAGATAGCCTTTGCGGCGGCATCTTTCAGGATAGTTACCGATTTTACACGGTTCATATCCAGGTCAAAAACCTGTTCGCTGGTCGATTCAAAACCGTCTACGATAAACAGCGGTTCGTTGGGGTTACCCTCATATTCACCCTGCAGTCCGGTAAATGAGGCATTACCTCTGATGGTAATATCGTTGAATGCGTTCGGGTTAGAGCCGTTCAGGTAATTGTCTTCCAGTACGAACGACGGGTCCAGGTTACTCAGACTCTTGATGATGTTCTGGTTACCTACCATCTGCAAGTCATCTTTAGAATACGTCTTTGCTGAACCCGTAAAGCTGGCAGCCTTATAGTTGAACAGACCGGTTACCACCACCTCATCCATGGTGTTTGAGAGGTCTTTCATGGTAACGTTCAGTCTTTTCCCTTCGTAAGGAAATGATTGTTGTTCCATTCCCACAAACGAGAAGTTTACGGTAGTAATATTTTTCCCTTCCGGAATGTTTATCCGGAAATCACCGTTCATGTCGGTTACTCCCATTACGTTTTTGTCGTTGGTCTGGATGTTTACTCCCGGAAGCGGAAATCCTTTCTGGTCTACTACCTTACCGCTGATAACCTTTCGTTGGCCGGAGCGGCCCTTTTTTGTCTTGGATACAGTGATGTATTTCTCATTGATTTTAAAGGTGAGCGGAAATGGCTGTACGATAGCCTCCATGGCTTCTTGCACTGTTGCGTCTTTCAGATTCACCGTAACCTTGAAGTCTTGTACCTCATTGTAGGTAAACAGCACCTTTAACCCTGAAAGCTTTTCCACTTCCTTCAATACATCCGGCATTACTTTCTCCTTGCAGGTGAGTGACAACCTGACTTTTCCTGCCTGGGCCATAAGTTGACTCTGGCTGAAACCTGTTGCGATAATCAGAAATATCAGCAGAGTTTTGATGACCATTTTCTCTTCTAATACAAATATGTTCTTCATAAATATAAATAATAAAATAATCAATCTTATAAATACTACGAAGAACTTTCAGGTTTAGTCCCGCAAAAACTTACTTTTTTCGTTCCACTGTAAGCGTTTTTTCGTTTTTGGTTACATTCAGATATCCCATTGCATTCAGGTTTTCGATAATGGAATCTATGGAATCATCTTTTGCGGCAACAAAATGCAGTCGCATCTGCATCAGTGACGGGTCGTTGTCCATCTGGATAGTGAGGTTATACCATCGTCCCAGATCATTGAGTATATCCTGCAGGAATACGTTATCATAATACAGCCATCCGTCTTTCCATTGTGCACAGTATTCCGTATCTACCCTGGTTATTTCAAACGTGCTGTCGGCATAGGCGATATCTTCTCCCGGGCTGAGCACCACTTCCCGGTCAATCTCATTCATCTTTATTTTTACCGAACCGTTGACCAGTGTTACATGAGCCGGCGAATGGGTATATGCCCGCATGTTGAATTCAGTACCCAGTACCTCGGTCTGCACTTTGTCTGTATGGATGATAAAGGGATGTTCTGCATCATGGGCCACTTTGAAATAGGCTTCTCCTTCCAGTTTCACTTCTCTTTTGTTTCCTGTAAATTTGGTAGGGAAGTGCAGACGGCTGTCGGCGTTCATCCATACCTCTGTTCCGTCACTCAGTACAATCTGGTATGTATGTCCGCGCGGGATGGTTACGATACTGATTTTGGGAGTTGTTTCCCGGGTCTTTCTGTAATCAGCCTTTTGTTCAGAGAAAATCACACCTTTCTTCTCAGTGTGCAGCTTGTTGCCTTCTATTCTGGTAAGAATTTCATTCTCGCCTTCCGATATGGTTATGGGCTGTTCGGGTTCTGCCGTGCATACAATCTTTACATCATCCGTATTGGTATCCAGTCCTCCGAGTGGAATAAAGACTGCAGTCAGTATGGCAGCAGCTATGGCTCCTGCAAGGGCCGTCAGCCGCAATATCCGTTTTCTTCTGTTCGGCAGGACACGGTTTGTATCCATGCGTGCGGTCAGTTTTCCCCATTCCTCTTTTATATCGGGTTCTTCGTATCTCCGTCGCAAAAAAGCCTGTTCGCATTCATACTGCATGCGTTCATCTTCCTGCCGGCTTTGGTCTGTCATATTTTGTAGGTCGTCGTTTGTTTTCATCTTGACAAAATTATTCTGTTAATACTACGAACGAAGAATGATTTTAGTCACTGCCTTTTTTTATATTTAACAGAAAAATAGTTTCTGATGGTATCCAGTCCCCTCATGATATGCTTTCTTACTCCGCTTTCACTTAATCCCTCTTCTTCTGCCACTTCCTTATAGTGCTTCTTTTCCACATAGCACTGTTCCATAATGCGACGGGTTTGCGGAGGCATCTCTTCAATAAGCTTCATGATGGTCTTTATTCTGTTTTCACTTTCTTTCTGTTCTTCGGAGTTCCATTCCCTGAGCATGTGCAGGTATGAGTTTATGTGTGCGTTTTTTCTTTCCGTATACCTTAAATAGTCAATGCACAGGTTATGTACGTGTGTATACATGTAGGTCAGAGCCGTGTCGGCCCTGAATGTATCAATCCGTTGCCACATGTAGTAAAACGATTCACTGACAATGTCCTTGCATATTTCCGGATTAGGGATGTAGCGCAACGCATAATAATACAATACGGAATAGCTTTCCTGAAAGAATTGTTCAAACTCCTCCTTGCTTTCGTTTAGTCTTGTCTTTCCGGTGTTTAGCTCTTCCATGTCGTGTGAATAATCTCTTTGTCTTTTTGCAAAAGTAAGAAAAAAAAGGTTTGAATATTCGATTTTTCTGTCTCTTTTGTTGAGAGGCACTGTCAGACTTTTTTAGGGGAAAAGAGAAAAGGATAGCTTTTTAGAAAAATCGGGAAAGCATAAGTTACAGTATTATATTAAATGAATAAACCATACATCATCAAGTTTTTATATTATCTACCATACACCATGAAAACATTTCTTACGAAGTTTATTTTTCTCCTCTTTTAATTGTATTTGTATTTTTAGCCAAAAACTCTGTAACTTATGCTTCCCGACATTCATTGGTTATGTTATAAGTTTCATTTTTCTCCTCTATTATAAATAATTGTACAAAGTAAGTGAAAGAGAGTAATATTTTATAATTGTTTCATTTTTCAGTCTCTATTTTTCCTAAGACGTTGCAAATGTATAAAGCTTTTCATATGTATGTGTGTTTTTGATGTTAATAAATGTAAATATTAATACTGTTAGATATTTAATTGATTTATATCAAGCCTATATGTATTGTTTTGCAATTAAATGATAGTAAAATGATATATCTTTATATACAAGATATACAGGAACAGTTCGCATTGTTGGGGATTTAACAAATTAGGCATATAATTTCGCTACCC
>OJMI01000127.1_pt1 | contig 104300 bp, 106 predicted proteins | sample 1597131 | NCBI WGS metagenome assembly OJMI01 (sample SAMEA2452116, study PRJEB22498) | human gut metagenome | reverse complement strand
ATGTAAGTGCAAATCCAAGTGATGCAAAATTAGAATATTCAATAAATGGAGGCACATATAGCACAACAATGCCAACAATAACAAACACTTCATCATTCACTGTAACAGTAAGAGCAAGCAAGGCAGGATACAAAACACAGACAACAACACAAACAACAAGAGTAAATAAAGCAACAGGAAGCATATCATTATCATCATATAGCGGAACAATAACATATCCGAACACTGGAACGTTTTCTATAAGTGGAAATACTGGAACTCTAAGCGTGTCATCATCTAATACTAATGTGGCGACAGTAAGTTTAAATGGAACAACAGTAATAATAACTCCTAAAAAAACAGAAGGAACAACTACTATAACAGTAAAGAGCGCTGCAACATCGAATTACAATGAAAAAACAGTAACGTATACTGCAACAGTTAAACTTCAAACATTTACACTTGATTCAGGAATAGGATATTATGCTGATATTGACGATAATGGTAGCGTAGATGGCATAATATTTGGGGATAGAAAAAAAGGCGCAAGTGGTTCTTGGGGAAACAGAGATGGAAATTATAGTATTTCAACTAAAACGGGACTTAAGGAATATTATATAAGTCAAACAAATTATAAAGGTGCTTTCGGAACAAAAAATGTACTGTCCGCTAAAAGTTCTGGAAATGCAAGATTTTATGTAATGGCTTTATCAGATGCAAGTAGTAATGGTTGGGCGTGGACAGAAGCACAAAAATTTAATGGGAATGGTTGGTCAGTTCCTTCAAGAAATGAATGGGCTGCTTTTGCAGGATTGTTAGGGATAACTTCATCTAATTATCAAAGTTATGGCTTGCAAAATCGTTACTGGGGATCATATATTAATGATGATTATTCTTGGGCATGTTTATTTTATAGTGGAAGAGTTGATAGCGTATATTTTAGTGATAGTGTGCATGTTAGACTGTCTACAATGTTTTAAAAAAATTTAGAGAAATTAGTAACAATTATGCAAAATAGAAATAAAACTTCTCATGATTGAACAGAAAAGTCATGGGAAGTTTTTTATAATAATATAAGTCGAGAAAAATAATACAAGGGTATATGAGAGCAATGATTTGCAAATAAAAATCAGAAATTGATTTTGTAGAATTTTATCACTTGAATACTTGGTCATAGCTCTTGTATAATTTTGTTTTTTATGGTATTCTATCAATGAAAATAGGGAGTGGGAGTTAGCAAAAAAACAAAGGAGAAAATCCCTAGAAAGGAGACATTCGTACAATTATACGAGTAAAATAAAATGAATAGAAAAAAATATGAGATTTATGAATCGAAGGAATATAACAACATTAGAGAGGTTCTTGATAATGCTTTTACAAATTACCCTGATAATGTTGCATTTAAATTAAAGGAAACAAATGGCAAGCAGGTTACTTATAAAGAAATAAAGTACAAAGATTTTCAAAATGATATAAATGCTCTTGGAACAGCTTTAATTAATTTAGGACTAAAAGACAAAAGAGTTGCTATAATTAGCAAAAATAGATATGAGTGGATTCTATCATATGTTTCGGTTTTAAATGGCACAGGAATTGCAGTTCCACTAGATAAGGGATTACCAGAGGAAGAGACTGAGTCATCTTTGCAAAGGAGTTATGCTGAGGCTATAATTTTTGCAAATGACTATATGGATACAATGAAGAAATTCAAGGCTTCTGGAGCAACAGATGTTACAAAATTTATTTGCATGGATCAGATTAGTGACGAAGAAAAAAAAGCTGGTTTCTTGTATTTAGGAGATTTAATAGAAGAAGGAAAGAAACTAGTTGAGAATGGTAATAGAGATTTTATAGATGCAAAAATTGATGATAACAAGATGAGTATTATTTTATTTACATCAGGAACAACTTCTAAGTCGAAAGCTGTAATGCTATCTCACAGAAATATAGCATCAAATATTTCTGCCATGAATAGAGTTGAAAATTTTTTGAGCACTGATGTTAATATGGCGTTTTTGCCATTCCACCATACATTTGGAAGTACAGGAATTTTAATTTTTTTAAACCATGGTTGTACAAATGTATTCTGTGACGGAATTAGACACATTCAAGCTAACATGAAAGAATATAAAGTAAGCATTTTTGTTTGTGTTCCACTTTTAATTGAGTCAATGTACAAGAAAATTGATAAAGAGATAAAAAAACAAGGAAAAGATAAATTAATAAAATTTGTGACTCCGATTAGTAATTTTTTGTTGAAGTTCGGTATAGATATTAGAAGAAAAGTGTTCAAGAGTGTAATAGATAATTTGGGAGGAGCATTAAGAGCAATTATAAGTGGAGCTTCTGGATTAGATCCAAAGGTTGCAAAGGCTTTTAATGACTTTGGTATATTAACAATTCAAGGATACGGATTAACAGAGACTTCACCAGTTTTAGCTGCTGAAAACGAAAATTGTATAAGGTATGGTTCAATTGGCTTTCCTATGCCAGGGGTTACTCTAAAAATTGATAATCAAAATGAGCAAGGAATAGGAGAGCTTATTGCAAAAGGACCAAATGTTATGCTTGGATATTACGAGAATGAAGAAGCAACAAATGAAGCCATAAAAGATGGATGGTTTCATACAGGGGATCTTGCAAAACAAGATAAAGATGGATATTTCTTTATAACAGGTAGAAAAAAGAATGTTATAGTATTGAAAAATGGAAAGAACATATATCCAGAGGAACTAGAAACACTAGTAGGAAAACTTCCATATGTGGATGAATGTATGGTTTTTGGCTATCCAAAAGATGATGATTTGGTAATTTCTGTAAAAATTGTATATAACAAAGACTATGTAAAAGATAATTTTTCAGGACTTACTCAAGAACAATTAAAAGAAAAAATATGGGAAGATATTAAAGAAATAAATAGCGGACTTACAAACTACAAGCATATGAAAAAATTAATAATAACAGATGAGCCAATGATTAAAACATCAACAGCCAAGATAAAAAGACACGAAGAAATGAGTAAAATTTTAGCTGAGGAGGGTGCAATTAAATAGTAGTCTATTTAATTGAAATATTATATGAAAAGAACAAGACTTTCGGAAAGAATTTTGCCAACATATACTAAAGGTGAGGAAATATTTAATATGACCTCGCATATTGTTGGTGGGGCATTTGGAGTTGTTGCAACTGTTCTATGCGTGGTGTTTGCAGCAATTCATCATAATGTGTATGGAATAGTCTCTGGAGCTATCTATGGAGTTTCGATGATAATTTTATATACGATGTCTAGCATATATCATGGATTACATAGAAACAATGCAAAAAAAGTATTTCAAGTACTAGACCATTGTACAATATTTTTACTAATTGCAGGGTCATATACACCATTTGCCTTATGCACATTTAGAGAATACAATACAGCCTTAGGTTGGTCATTGTTTGGAATAATATGGGGAGTTGCGATTCTCGGAATTGTATTAAATGCTATCGACTTAAAAAAATATAAAGTATTTTCGATGATTTGCTATTTAGCAATGGGCTGGTGCATAATAATAAAACTTCCATTATTGCTACAATTAGTTGGCATTCCGGGGACGGTTCTATTAGTGTCGGGCGGAATAGCTTATACAATAGGTGCAGTTCTATATGGAGTAGGAAAAAAACACAAATATATACATTCAATATTTCATTTATTTATAGTATTAGCGAGTGTATTGCAATTTTTATCGATATTGTTATATGTAATGTAAGCATTTATACAAACCAAATTCATTTTTTTAAACCTCGGCACATCGCCATTGGTAGAAACCCCTTAGGACTTCTCAAAAGGCGAGTTTGACCTTGTTTATCAAAATGAAATTTGGTTTGATAACGTTTATAGAAAAAATAATAAGAAAGGGAAAGAGCATGATAGAGATAGTAAAAGAATTAAAAGAAGCAAATTGTGTAACTCATGGAGGTAAGTTCCATTCTGATGAAATTTTTGCAACGGTTATATTATCTAAAATATTAACTAATATCAAGTTGATTAGAGTAAATGAAGTAACAGACTCAATGAGAGAAAGTATTGCCAATAAATTAGTATATGATATTGGTGGCGGTGAGTTTGACCATCACCAAGCAGGTGGAAATGGACAAAGAGATAATGGAGTAAAATATGCATCTTGTGGATTAATATGGAAAAGTTATGGAAAAAAATATTTAGAAAAATGTAATGTGAAAAAAGAACATATAGAAGAATTATTTTTACAAATCGATAAAGATTTAATACAATATATAGATGCGAATGATAATGGACAGTTTAGCAAGATTGATACAGACTATAAATTTGTGGAATTAGCGAGTGTAATTTCTGCCTTTAATCCATGCTGGAACGAAACAGTAGATACCGATGAATGCTTCATGCAGGCTTATGAAATTGCAAAAAAATATTTTGAACGTTTTATTGCACGTGAGATAGCTAAAAATGAAGCTAAAGAATTAGTTGACAATGCTATAGAAAATTCAAAAGATGGAATAATGATACTTGAACAATTTATGCCATGGGAAGAAGCGGTATTAACATCATCAAATTCAAAGGCTGAGAAAATAAATTTTGTAGTATTTCCTTCTAATAGAGGAGGATTTAGTGTACATACAGTACCAAGAGAACTTGGAAGTTTCGAAAATAGGAAGAGTCTACCTAAAGAATGGGCAGGACTAAGAGATGAAAAACTTCAAGAAATTTCAAAGATAAAAACAGCAAAATTTTGCCATAATGCATGTTTTATTTGTACAGCAGAAACAAAAGAAGATGCTATAAAGATGGCGGAGATAGCTCAAAAAGCTTGACATAATTAAGCAACATGATATAATATACACGTAATTTATCCTAGGTGCAGGGAGCAATAATATGTACCAGTAAGCAATATCTCATAATAGTGATTACTAAGGAGGTAGTAAAATGGAAGTTACTTTAGAGCTAAATTATTTATTAAAAGAAACTCGGCATGCAATAGCGAGTGAAGTTGACGATCCTAAAGTACTGGCTGTACTTGCTAAAGACAGAGAAAGTTATGTAAGATGTGCAGTAGCTCGAAATGAATATACGCCTGAAACAGCTTTGGATAAATTGGCCAATGATATGACTGATCAAGTTCGGTGGGAGGTTGCGGAAAACGCTAAAACATTACTTGGAACTCTTGAAAAATTAGCTGACGATTTGTCGTGCAATGTCCGTAGAGCGGTTGCTTGCAATGAAAACGCAGATGATAAACTTTTAGCAAAGTTGTCTATGGACAAAGATGATATTGTAAGGGAGAATGTAGCTGAAAATCCTAAAACAGGAAGTCTAACGCTTGAAGAGATGGCTGAACATGATCCTGTAATTGATGTTAAATTGGCTGCTTTGGGCAATCCCAATATTCCAACGAGGGTAATACATAGAATGGCTGCAGGCACTGGTAAACGAGTGCGTGAAACCATTGCTGGTAATATAAGTACTCCCAAAACGATTTTAATGAAGTCAGCAAGAGATCGTGATACTAATGTTGCCTATAATGTGGCTTGTAACCCCAATGTACCGAGAGAAGCACTTACAATACTTGCAAAAAGAAGAAATATTGGAATTCTTGTAGCTGTTGCAAGAAACAAAAATACCCCGGCAGAAGCGCTTGCTAAGTTAGCAAGAAAGAATAATAGGGATATAAAGTTATTAGTTATTAGACATGAAAATACGTCTAGGGAAACATTAGAGTTCTTATTTGAACAAGCGAGAGACACTGATGAAGAAATTTTTCAGGCTGCAAGGAAAGCGTTGGTAATATGGTAAAAATCTAAAGTAATTGTTATCCACCAGTAGAATCTTAATAAGGTTCTGCTGGTGGATTTTTTATTGCATGTAGATAAGTCAAATAACAGGGCTTAGTGAGAAAAAAATTGAACAATTGTAAGAAAAATTATGAATATTAATGTAAAACTTTACATAAAGCAATAGACATTCCTCAAATTCTATGGTAAAATATAACAGTAGAAGAAAATGGAGGAAATATGAATTTATTCGATAAAATACCGGAAAACTTTTTTTCAATACTAGTATCAAAAAATAAAAATTTATATATAGATGCTTTATTTGTATTAAGGGATGCTTTTAAGCAGGAAATGAGTATATCAAAAGAAAATATAATCTCAAGGCTGATAAATAGTTTAGAAGATGAGATTAATCAAGAAGATTTTTCTGAAGATGAAAATGTGAGTGATTTAAAAGACAACAATATTACAGGTAAAGCATATTTTTTACTGAGAAAATTAGAATGGGCTGGTTGGATTGAAAGAGAAATGCAGAGAGACTCATTCGAGGAATTTATAATTTTACCAGATTATTCAATAAAGTTTATTAATTTATTATATTCATTTACAGAAGAAAAGCAGGTCGAATATAACTCATATGTATTTGCTACATACACGGCTTTAAAGTTTGCAAGTACAGAGAAAAATGAAACATATAATGCGGTTATAACTGCTTATAATAATACAATTCAATTAATAGATGAACTAAAATCTGTATATAACAGTCTTGGAAGATTTCACAGAAAAATGTGTAATCAAGATGATGTTAATAATATAATAAGCCAACATTTTTTCGAGTATAAAGAATATAGTGATGAGATGATTTTTCCTAGATTTACTAGAGATTCTGTTCCGAGGTATAGGCTCCCAATTATAGAGTTATTAACAGAAATTTTAGCAGATGAAGAAAGGCTACAGAATGCTATAAATGTGGCCTACAGTAGTAAGAGATACAAGACTAAAGAAGATGCTGAAAATGACATATTAAATAAAATTAGAACAATTTCTGAAATATATGAGAATATTGGAACAACGATGAATGAGATTGAAACAAAAAATAATGACTATGTAAGAGCATCTGTTAAGAGAATACAATATTTACTGACTAATGATAAAGAATTGAAAGGTAAGTTAGTAAATATATTGAAAAATTCAAAAAATGAACAAGTAATTGACAAAATGATAGACCAATTACAGTTATCAAGACAAGAATATTTGTCTAACGATTCTGTTTATATAAGAACGAAAAATACTAAAAAACAAGGAAAATCGATGCCAGTAAAACAATCTAAACCGATAGATTCAAGAGCACTTTATGATTTTGCTAAGAGCTTGGAAAATATGTACAGCAATAAAACAATAAATGAATTTATGGAGAAAAACTTTAAGAATAAACCATTTATTAGCTCGAGTGAAATTGAGTTAAATACAACAGAGGACTTAATTTTATTAATACTATCAACAATAAAGGCAGATAAATCAAGCAAGAGCTTTTATTACATAGAAGATAGTGATGAAACAATAAATAATAATGGATACTTAATTCCAAATATTAAGTTTATAAGGAGAAGTTAAATGTTCGAAGAAAAATATAATAATTTAACTGGAGCAGAAAAAGAAAATTTTAAAAGAATTACGAGTTTATTACTTAATAGAACTTTTATGGTAAATAGATTTTATGATAAAAATCAAGGTGCTTTTAGGTCTAATAGTGATTACAGGTTTATTGATAGAAACATAGATTTATTTAGAGAATACCTTGAAATAGCTGGTTATAGGCTATTGAAAGACAGCAATTATGAAGTTATTTATATAGAAAACGAGTATGAATATAATAAAAAGAGATTAGATAAAAATACAACAATATTCTTATATGGATTAAGACTGAAATTTGATGAGGATAGAGAAAGTGTGAAGTTAAATACTGATACCATTGTTAGTGTATCTGACATTATAAAAACTTTGATAGACGTTGGTGCATTTAATAAAAAGCCTTCGGATATGGATATAAAGACGGCACTATCTAATCTAGCAAAATTTAATATTATTCAAAAAGTTGATGGAAAATTTGAAGATCCAGAAACAAAAATAATAATCTTTCCATCAATATTATTTGCTGTAACAAACGAAAAAATTACAGCTTTGAGCCAAACAATATCAATTTTAGAAGAAAATGTAGAAGATGACGAAAATGAAGAAGAGGAGGACTCTGAGGAATAATGAAGAAACTAGAAAGAATGTTATTGATAAATTGGCATTACATAAGTAAGCAAATGATTGAATTTTCAAATATTAATTTCTTGACTGGTAAAAACGGCTCGGGAAAATCTACGATTATAGATGCCTTGCAACTTTTACTATTGGGAGATACTAGAGGAAATTTCTTTAATAAGGCTGCAAATGATAGAACCGAAAGAACCCTTGAAGGTTATTTAAGAGGCGAAATTGGTGATGATGGAGATACGGGTTACAAGTATTTAAGAAGTGGAAAATTTTCCAGTTATATTGTTTGTGAATTTTATGATACGGTTACAAGAAAGAATTTCTGCATAGGAGTTGTATTTGATGTTTACAATGAGAGTGGATTTGAACATAAATTTTTTATGTTTAATGGAAGTATTCCAGAAAATGAATTTATAGGGGAGAATAATATTCCGTTTTCATTTGTAGAATTGAAGAGTTTCTTGACTAGAAAATATGGTAATAAAAATTTAGAAATATGTACAAGTAATACCCAATACCAAGTGGCAGTAAGAGGAAAGCTCGGAGGATTAAATCAGAAATTTTTTAATCTGTTTAAGAAGGCTGTAACTTTTACACCAATAAACGATATTGAAAAATTTATAGTAGAATATGTGTGTGATGTAAAGAATCAAATTGATATAACTTCTATGCAGGAAAACATAAGACAATATAATAGTTTATTAAAACAAGTAGATGTAATGAATACTCAGAAAAATCAACTTCAAGAAATTGAAAATACATATAATGGTTATCTTGACGAATGCATGAAACAAAGAGAAGCACAATATTTAATATGGAGAGCTGAAAAACAGCAATTAATTGATGAATATGGAAATCTACAAAAGCAAGTTCAAGATGATAAAGATGGCAAAGTAAGCTTAGAGGAAACAACGACACAACTTGAAAAAACAAAGGGCGAGATTGAAAAAGAAATATCAGATTTAACAGTAACAAGAGCAAATTCTGATATTAAAATAAAGAGTGATAAGATTACTGCCAAAATACAAGAAATAGAAAGTAAGCTTAATAACATTAGTGAGAAGGCAAGCAGGAACATTGCAACTCTAAGAAATTATACATTAAGATGGAATGCAAGCATTTCTAAACTAGAAAGTGCAAAAGACAAAGTAAATTATCAAAATATAAATAATACTAGAGATTTAATAAAGTACATAGATAGTATAAGTGAAAATACTTTTAATGAATTAGATATAAATGCAGTAACAGAAACGAGAAACAATATATCAGATTTAATAAATTGGGGAACGAGTACTTATTTTGATAAAAAGTATGAAATAGACAATAAGAAACAGACTAGAGAAGTTCTAATTCAAGATATAGAAAAATTAAAGAATGGAATTAATCCATATGATTCACAATTTATAAATTTTAAAGCTATGTTGGAGGCAAGACTAAAAGAAAAGTTTGGTAAAGACATAGAGGTATCAATTTTAGCAGATTTATTAGAAATAAAAGATGCAAGATGGCAGAATGCAATCGAAGGTTACTTAAATACGCAGAAAAAATATTTAATAATAGACCCACAATATTTTGAAGAAGCTTCAAAAATATATAGAGAACTTGCACGAGAAAACGAAAAAATACATTCATTTGGTATAGTTGATATTGAAAAAATTAGAAAAGACAATGCATCAAATGCACTTGAAAATAGTCTTGCAACAGAAGTAATTACTGAAAATGAATTGGCAAGAACATATGTTGATTACTTATTAGGAAGAGTAATTAAATGTGAGACAATAGAAGAGTTAAGAAGCCATAAACAAGCTATAACATCAGATTGCATGTTGTACCAAGGATATGTGCTTAGAAAAATAGATCCTAAATTCTATAAATATCCGGTTATAGGTAAGAAAGCACTAGAACAACAAAAGCAGATAAAAGAAAATGAGCTTGCTAAATTGGAAGATGATATAAATAATTTTGAAACTGTTATAAATGCAGTGGATAGTATTAGAAAAATGGCTAACTTTGGAGAAGAATTTTTACCAGGCTTAGAAGAAGACATTATCGAAGCAAAGAAAAAATCTGAATATGATGAAGAAAAACAGAAATTGCAACAAGAATTAGACAGTATGGATTTATTCTGGTTAAATACAATTTCTGAAAAGATAAAAGAAAAAGAAGTAGAAAAAACAAAAATAGAACAACAAATAAAGGATAATAGTTTAAAATTAGGGATATTAAGTGAAGCAATAAAGAATATAGAGGAAGAAAGGCTTCCTAGAATAAGCTTATCAATAGAAGAAAAGACTAACAAAATTAATGACTTTTATGATGTTGAATGGCAACAAAATGTTGGTGAACAGAAGTATGATATACAATCATTAAAGAAAACTGCAGAGAGAATAGCAGAGTCATATTCTAATATCATAAAAGGAATAATAAAAAGAAAAGAACAATTGCATGCAAAACTTATAGATAAGAGAAGTGATTTTAATACGAAATACCAATATGCATATAACATTCAAGATGCAAGCAACGAAGAATTTTCTAAGCACTTAAAAAAATTAGAAGAAGTGGTATTACCAGAATATACAGAAAAAATAAAAGATTCAAGACAGAAAGCATATGAGCAATTTAGAATAGAATTTTTAGACAAGCTAAAATCTAACATTGATGAGGTAAAAAAACAAATAAAAGAACTAAACAGTGCATTGGGAGAACACAGATTTGGAACAGATTCATACAGCTTCAAAGTATCTCCAAAGCAAGAGTATAAAAGATTTTATGATATGCTTCAAGACGATTTATTACTAGGAGACTGGGCTATAGGACAGGAACAGTTTAACCAGAAATATTCTCAAGAGATAAAAGAATTATTTGAAAAAATAACTACAACAGATGTAAATAATAATTCGATTTCGAGTGAAGAGTATGAGAAAAACATCAAAGAATATACCGATTATAGAACATATTTGAACTTTGATTTAATAGTAAAAGATAAGCTGGGAAATGAGCAACGTTTATCTAAAACATTATTGAAGAAGTCTGGTGGAGAAACGCAGACACCATTCTATATATCAATATTGGCATCATTTGCACAATTATATAGAACTAAGAGTAATGATAATACCATAAGATTAATTGTATTTGATGAGGCGTTCAGCAAAATGGATAGCGAGAGAATAGAAGAAAGTATTAAGCTCTTAAAGAAGATACAATTTCAAGCAATATTTGCTGCACCACCAGAAAAATTGCAAGATATTCAAGCACTAGTTGATTCAACATTACTAGTATTAAATCCGGAAGAACATGAGATTGTTGTGAAGAAGTATACTAATAAGGAAGAATAATTATTTTCCAATGCAATTTGAAGAGAAGGAATATAAAATGGATTTTGAGAAGATTATTTTAAATACATTGTTAGATAAATACGAGGCTAGCAAGACTTTATATGAAGCTTCTAATAGAAGAATCATATTAAAAATGAAGAATCTAACTGGTTATAATATTGAAAATTATGATAAAAAACAGATAATTCATGATGTGATATTTGAGCTAAAGAAAGCAGGTATAATAGATTTTTCTTGGCAAAAATACGAGAAGCGGAAACATAATAGAAGAAATTTGGTTAAATAAAGAAAATGTAGAATTGGCATATGAAAAGGCTAATAGAACAAATGTAAAAGAAAATATTGAGCTATTATTGAAAATGCTAGAAGAAGCGGAATTTAATCAAGAGTGGATAAATGAGTACAAACAAGACATGATAAATTATTTGAAAGAAAAGCATAAAACAAATAATTTGTTTCCTGTTCAATTTGCACAAGATATTTTGCTGGTGTTAAAACAGATTGATAACAAAGAAGAAAATTTAAAACGTGTATTAAGTATAAAATGCTTTGGAGATTCTAAATATTTTGAGAGAAATATAGAACACGTTCTAATAAGAATTATTAAAACATATTTGCTTGAAAATGCAGAAGAATATAGTAATGATGATATCTTATTAGAAGTAGGAATATCAAAATATCCCGAAATCTTTGAATTTTGTGGAGACATGGAATATTACATAGACGATGAAAAAATAGAGTACAAAAAAGAGACGATGGGAAGCTATTTGAATAGTTATAATGTAGAAAAAATGACAAATTTGACAATTAAGAATGTAAGAAAAATATTATTCATAGAAAATAAAGCTAACTATATAGATTATATTCAAAACAAGCAAGAAAGTGACGAATTTGTAATATATCATGGTGGGATGTATAGTCCAATAAAAGGTAAATTCTTTAAAAAAATATATGAAGCCTGCGAAAACCAAGAATTTTATCATTGGAGTGACATAGATATTGGTGGATTTAGAATATTTACGAGACTTAAAAAAATTATACCAGAACTACAAGAATATAAAATGGATACAGAAGCTTTTTTTAGTAAAAGAGAATATTGGAAAGAAATGAATCAAGACTATAGAGAAAGACTGCAACAATTAAGAGAATCGGTAGAGTATGAGAATTTTTATGAAGTGATTGACGCAATGTTAGAGAACAATAGCAAATTAGAACAAGAAGCATTTATATTATAAATTAGGTAAAGTTCAAGCCTCATAAATAGGTAACTATTAAATATATTTGATAAAATGGAAAAATATTACAATATTTTAAACCGAAGCATTGACAAAATGAATAAAAATGATATATAATGAATATACTAAAGAAGCAATTGAAAGATTGCTGATAGGAGTTCATAAAGAACGATTTGAAATTAGGTAAAGTTCAAGCCTCATAAATGAACTGTAATGAAATTAGGTAATGCTTAAGCCTTATAAATAAGCAGTGATAAAATAGGGAGTATATAAGTGGTAACACATGTACTCTCTTATTTTGTGCAGAAAAGAGGTTAGATGAAAGAATTATTATTTTATGCCGTGAATAGAGAATATATTAAATATTTAAGTATGTATGATGAACATGTTAGCTATAATAAAGATGACATAGGACATAGTAGACCGTATTTAGGGATAGTATTAGAAATTAAATGTTATAGATATTTTGTGCCCCTGTATTCATACAAAGAGCATTATGAAAAATACAAGAATAATCCAAGTTTCTTTTTTATATATGATAGAAAAAGGAGACCATTAGCTATTATTAAATTTTCTGCCATGATTCCAATTCCTATGAAGATGAATGTTATGAATATATTAAACTATAGTGAACAGGATAAGAATTATAGAAACCTTATATCTGCAGAGTATAGATTTGTGAATTCTAATAAAGAAGAAATCTATAAGAGAGCCAATAAAATGTATATTGCCGTAACACAACATAAAAATAATTTTCTAAAAACCATTACATGTAATTTTAAATTGTTAGAAGAAAAAGCACGAGAATATAAAAATATTTAGGATTTTTATAAAACACAATATTTGACAATTATACCGATTTGATGTATGACATGAGTATGATTGTCAAAAAGAAACACAAAAAACAATTGAGAGTGCAAAATATTAGGAAAAATGACACAAGCATTGAAGGATTACGAAGGTTTAGAGAAAGAAGGAATAATAAAAAAATGGTTTTCAAAAGAAAGTTTAGAAAATGGAATAATAAAAATGGAAGATTTAATAAATAAATTAAATCTAGATAACCCATATAGAGAAAAATTTGAAAAAGATCTTCAAGATAAAATAAATATGTCAAAATTACAAAAAGAAGTTAATAGTTATACTAAAGTATAATAAAATGAATGAAAAAAGATACAAGTAAATAGAGTATGAAGTTTTTATTTGTATCTTTATAAATGATATAAGTGTAGTAAAATACAAAAATATTTGTAAAAAGACTACACAAAATAAAAAAAGTATGTTACAATAAAAAATGAAATTTTTAGAAAAAAGGCTAAAAGCCAATAAGAAGGAGGAGTTAAAATGTCAGGTCATTCAAAATGGCACAATATAATATCCTCTAATACTAGAGCAGCAAGGCTGGAGCAACTTGAAAATTAGTTTTGGAGCAATTTAGGAGCAATTAATTTTACAAATTTCAACAAATTTTAAAAAATAATAAAAAAATTAGATAAAAAAGGTCAGCTTGGGAACAAAAACACTTTCCTGTTGACCATTTTTTTTACTCAAAAAATATAAAAAATAAAAATAATAATTGTAAAAAATAAACTCTAAAATTTATCAATATTTATGGCATTTGAAAGAATATATACTACTAATAGTTGTATAAGAAAGAGTAAAAGAAATATTATTATTTAATCTAATATACAGATTTAATTTGTACAAAACAATTTTGTACAATTGTAAGTTTGAAATCACTTATTACAAATTTTACTTGTAATAAATAATATAAAAAAAGGATAAAAATTTGAAAAATACCATAATACAAACTATATTTGTGGATTTTACAAGTAAAAAAGTTGACATTCAGTAATACGGAATGCTATACCGAATAAGATATTTTAAATAAAAAGAAAAATAGAGAAAAGTCTTATTTATAGTGGGTTATGGAAAATTTTTTAGAAAATAAATGAATAAAAAAAGAGGAAAATTTCTTATTGTAGAAACATATTGAAAAGGTTGTAGTAGCAATTTCTTATAAAAATTATGAATTTATTAAATGGTAAAATAGTAAAAAGAAAAAAAGGAGGTTTAATAAAGTGGATGATACAATAGTATATTTAATTAGACATGCCGAAACTGTTGATGAGAATGGTATTAGAAATACTAATGAAGATTCTCAAATGATTAACGAAAAAGAAATATTGTCAGTAGAAGGAGAAGAACAAGCAAAAAAATTAAGTGAAAATGCTGAATTAAAAAATTTAGATATTATATGGTCCAGTAGTTATACTAGAGCTAAAGCAACAGCAAAGTATATTGCAAATGTAAATAATTTGCCTTTTAATTTAGATAGCAATTTAAGTGAAAGAAAATTAGGAAATTTAAAGGAATTGGGGGAATTTATGAAGGATAAGAATACGAGTGATCCTTCACAAGAGCAATTACTAGACAGAACATTTAGAACATCCGATGGAGAAAGTGCAGAACAAACTAGAGAAAGGATGAATAAATTTTTTGATAAAATGCTTAAAGAATATGAGGAAAAAAGAATTGCAGTAGTTAGTCATGGAGGGGCAATAAAGTTCTTTTTATTAAATTGGTGTACAGTAAATGAGAATGTTGAACTTGTGTATCACAAAAATACAATTTTAAATATAAAATCACCATGTTTGTTAAAGTTAACTTTTAGAAAAAATGAATTGATTAATTTAGAACAAATAGATTAAACTAAAAGCCATAAAATGAATTTTATTATAGATTCGTTTTATGGCTTTTATCTAGTTATAACATTTGACAACCATACCGATATGATGTATAATATGGGTATGGCTGTCAAAAAAGAAGGTGATTTTTAATGGATAATATAGAAAAAATTAAAGAATTAGTACAAAATAATAATGGCATACTATTAGCAAAAGAGGCACAAAAAAATGATATTCATAGACAATATATAAGGCAATTAGAAGAAACAGGATATTTGAAAAAAGTATCAAAAGGAGTATATGCAGAAAAAGATAAAGAAATAAATGAATTTTTTATTTTAGGACAAAAATATAAAAAAGGAATCTTTTCACATAATACAGCATTGTACTTTTATGACTTAACAGACAGAACACCGATAAGAATAGATATGACATTTCCAAGTTATATAACTGTACATGATAAATCTATAAAGGTTCATTATATAAAGAAAGAAAAACATCTTTTAGGATTAAAAGAGATGAGATTACAAGATGGAACAACAATACAAATATACGATATGGAAAGAACAATATGTGATATTATTAGAGATAGGAATAAGATAGATCCACAAATATTTAATGACGCTATAAAAGGATACATTAAGAAAAAAGAAAAAAATCTAATTTTATTATATGAATATGCAGAAAAATTTAAAATACAAAATATATTGAAGAATTATATGGAGGTGCTATAATTGAAAAGAAATACAATGAGTTTTAAAGCTATAATAAATAACATGGCAAAAGAAAATAATGTAGCAGCACAATCAGTTTTACAAACATATATGTTAGAAAGACTATTAGAAAGAATATCGATTTCAAAATATAAAGATAATTTTATATTAAAGGAAGGAATGTTAATATCTGCAATGCTTGGAATTGATAGCAGAACTACAATGGATATGGATACAACAATAAAAGGCTTTCCATTAACAAAAGATAATATTACAAATATTATGGATGAAATATGTAATATAGAAATTGATGACAATGTGACATTAAAAATTAACAAGGTTGAATTAATTAGAGAAGATGATGCCTATGGTGGGTATAGAATTACATTTGAAGCAAAATATAATAATGAAATGCCCGTTATAATGAAAATAGATATTACAACAGGAGACAAAATTACATATAAAGAAATTGAGGATAGTTTTACATTAATGTTAGAAGATAGAAAAATACAAATATGGTCATATAATGTAGAAACTATCATTGCCGAAAAATTTGAAGCTATTGTAAAAAGAGGAGTGCTTTCAACAAGAATTAGGGATTATTACGATGTTTATATGCTTATAAATACTCAAAACAAAATTATTGATAAAAAAACCTTAAAAGATGCGATAACTTTAACAGCACAACACAGAGGAACAAGTGAAATAATAAAAGATTGGAAGAAGATAGTGGAGAAAATCGCAAATGATAGTAAAATGCGACAACAATGGAAAAGGTATCAAAAAGATAATTTTTATGCTGAAGAAATAGAATATAAAGAATTAATAAATGCTATAAGTAAAGTAGGAGAAATCTTCGATAATTAATATTTTTTGTTAATTAAAACAACTAACAGATAAATGTTCCGATTGTATTGTTAGAAGTAAAATACAAAAAAACTTATAAAGGAAAAGAAATACAGATAGGAGCAGATTTAAATTTTGGATACAAAGTTATTGTTAATATTATAAAATAAAAGATAAATGGAGAAAAAGATGTATATAGAAAAAGTAGAAATTGAAAATTTTAGAATATTTGGAGAAAAAGTAGAAATATTCTTTCAAAAAGGATTAAATATGTTAATAGGGGAAAATAATTCTGGAAAAACAGCTATAATTGATGCTATTAGATTAGTTATGAGTTTAGGAACTTATAAAAGAAATTTATATATGGATGAAAGTGATTTCCATATAAATGAGTATGGTATAAGAAGTTCTGAAGCTAAAATAAGTATATACTTTAACGATTTAGATGAAGAACAAAAAGCAGAGTTAATATATTTAAGTGATTTTACTAATCCTATTTCTAATAAAGCAGAAATACATGTTAACTATATTTTATATTTGAATAATAAAGGTGAATATAGAGTAAAAGAAGAGGTGTTAGGATATAGTGAACAGACTATTCCAGATAAAGAATGCCTACAAAAACTTACTAGTATTTATATGCCAGCACTAAGAAATGCTGAAAAAGATATGCAACCTTCTAAATATAGTCAGTTATCGCAACTATTATTAAAATTTGCTAATACAAGGGAGAAAAAAGAAAGTTTAGTAAAAATAGTAAACGATATGAATAACTCCATTATAAATGATGACACAATTTCAGAAATGCAAGATAGTATTAACAAAAACTTAAAATCTATTGAAAAAGAAATAATGAAACAAAAAATAAATATTAGTATAGCTGAATCAAGTATCAATGATATAGGATCAATTTTAAAGTTAACCAATAGTAAGGAACTCAAAAAAATATGCATTAATAAAGAAGAAAAAGATAAAATTGTTGCTGAATTAATAACTGACATAAAAGATATAGAAAAGTATATTAGTAAAACAAATGAAGAAATGTATATAGTAGATATACAAGAAATGAAAAAAAGAGGCATAGATATAAATAAAAATTTAAAAGATAAAACAAAAATAAACTTTTTTATAAAACAAAATGGATTAGGATATAACAATATTTTATCAATGGCTACTGAAATGAGTAATTCAAAACAAATAGAAACAGATGATTTTGCATTAATGCTATTAGAAGAACCAGAGGCACATTTACATCCACAATTATTATATTTACTTAATGATTTCTTACAAGAAAATAATAATATGCAAATAATATTAACTTCACATTCTCCAACTCTTATATCGAGATTCAAAATTGATAAATTGATAGTTTTACAGCAAATTGAAGATAAAATTAAGATTTCAAATCTGTCAAAGATTAACTTTGAAAATGGTGAACAAGAAATTATAGAGAGATATTTAGATGTAACCAAAAGCCAAATGTTTTTTGCTAAAGGAATAATATTTGTTGAAGGAATAACAGAAGCACTATTGATAAATGAATTTTCAAAAATTTTGAACAGGAATTTAGATAAGTATGCAGTTGAAATAGTAAATATAAATGGTGTAGATTTTGAACCTTTTGCAAAGATTTTTCAAATAGAAAATAATAAAAATTTATTGAATACTAAATGTTCAATTATAACTGATGATGATAGATGTACAAATCCTAATAATAAAGACTCTTTTATAAAAAAAGAAGAAATTGGAGCATATACAAAAATTTCAGAAGAAGATTTAATTGAAATAAATAATAAATTAAAGTGTGGGGATATGAGCGATAGAGCAAAAAAACTTATAGAATATAGTAAAAATAATATCAAAGTTGTAACAGCTAAAAAAACATTTGAATATGAAATGGCAAAAATACAAGAAAACAGGGAGATTATGTTAGAAATATTGAACGAAATACATCCTCAAATATATAACCTAATAGAACCATATAAAGAAACTGATAGTGATGAATTATTTGCTACAAGAATGTGGATTGCTATAAAAGATTCAAAGAGTGAATTTGCACAGAAATTATTAAATAAAATAATACAAGGAAATAAGTTTGTAGTGCCTAATTATATAGAAGAAGCAATTAAACATGTGACAGAAAAATCGGTAGAAGGTGATTGTAATAATGAAATTGACTGAAGAACAAAATAAACTTATTGAATCTAGAGGCAATACTATTTTAAAAGCAGGACCTGGAAGTGGAAAAACATTAAGTCTTGTAGCGTTAATAAATAAAAAATTAAAAGAGTGGAATATATTACATAGAGGGATAGCAATACTTTCATTTTGTAATAGTAGTGTAGAAGAATTAAAAAATAAAATTGGTAATATAGACTATCCACATTATATTGGAACAATAGATGGTTTTGTGGAAAAGTATATATTTTATCCATTTTCTCCTAAATTATTTTTTAAAAATAAAGATAAGTCGAAGATAGTAACAAATGATACATATTTTAGTGATTTGAGAGATAAGAGTTATTTTAGGAAAGAATGTTATAAATGTAATAAATCTATTAATAATATATTAATAGGCACGGATGGTAAGATAAAAGCGCCAAAGGAAAAGTGCTTTGGAAATAAACAGCCATGTATAAGATATAAAGAAATGGTGTTACAAAGAAATTGTGTTACTTATGATGATGCAATGGCTATATCGATAATAATATTAAAAAAATATCCTAAAATTATAAAATTATTAGCAAAAAGGTTTCCACTAATTATTATTGACGAGGCCCAAGATACATCAAAAAATCAAATGGAATTGATAGAACAATTTGAAGTAAATGGATCAACAATTATAATTGTTGGTGATTCAGATCAGGCAATTTATGAATGGAGAAAAGCCACGCCAGAAATATTTGTAAATAAATATAATAATTCGAATTATAATAAAATAGAATTTTTGGAAAACCATAGAAGCTCTCAAAACATATGTAATGCAACATATAAATTTTCAACATTAAGTAAAACTGCAATTGCAGTGGGGGAGTTTAAAGACTATAGTGAAAAACCTATAATAATTTTCTATGAGAATTTAAAACAAGCAATAGATTTTTTTGATGAATATTGTGAAGAGAAGAAAATTGATATCAAAAATAGAAAAATTCTGGTGCGTGGAAGAAATGATATAGAAAACAATCCTTATTGTGATATTCTAGAATTGTGGAAAAACGAAACTACGGAAGGGTTATTTAAAGTTACTATATTAAAGAGTAATGGAAAAATAAATGAGGCAAGAGATATTTTACAGAAAATACTATTCGAATTAATATTTAAAGAAACAGTTACAAATATTGAAGAAAAAACGAATATAATATTAAAAAAATATAATATAGAACAATGGAATAGAATAGTAAATGATTTTTTAATAGAAATTCCAAGTAGTAATGTAATACTAAAACAATGGGAAAAATTAATGCAAGAAAAACTAAATAAACTATTAGAAACAAAAAATGAAAAATATATTAAAATAAAAAGAAATAGTCGTGATGATGCAACTAAAGATTTTAAAGAAAAAGAACTATACTATTTTGACAAAGAAAATATTAATAATGATTTAACAATATCAACAATTCATTCTGCAAAAGGAAAAACATATGGAGCAGTTATGTTAATAATAAAGCAAAGAGGAAAACTAACTTTTAATAGTTTAAATAAAGAAGATAATGAAACAGAAGAAATAAGGACAGCATATGTTGCTATGACAAGACCACAAAAAATTTTAATAATGGCTTTACCAAAGAGTGTAAAGAAAAATTTTTATAAAAGTACAAAATTTGATAAAAATTTTTGGACGTATATTGACTTATAAAACCATAAAAAATTATTTAAGTACAGATAAAAATGAATAGAGTTACAAGAGCATATGGATATGTTCTTGTTTTTTATTAAAATTTTTTAGCAAAGACTATAGAAAACTCTAATAATGAATGATATTAGTTGATATTTTTAATAAGATTCATTATTATCAGAGTCTTTAGGTAATGTAGAAGATAATCTTTTAAAAAACTGTTTATTTGCTTTTATTAAATCTCTAAACAAATCCAACTGTTCTTGAGAAATTTCTTCGCCTTCTTCTATAATTCCAAGTTTTATAAATTCTTTTTGCAAAAAAGTCACATCATTATTAATATATTCTTCAGGATTCTTTATGCTGCTTAATCCCCTTAAATAGTCAATAGTACAAGAAAAATAGTTTGCGATTGTTTCTTCAACAATAGAATCTAAATTGGTACTAAATCCAGTTTCATAGTTACTAATAGTTTGCTGAGAACAACCAACTATTTTGGCAAGATCAGATTGCTTTAATCCTGCTGATAATCTCAAATCCTTTAATCTATTTTTTGTTTCTTTTTTACTTTTCATACTAATCACACTCCAAAGAAAAAATATTAAATTCTACGTCTATTATACAATTATGATTTGTATGATGTCAAGAGACTATGAAAGAAAAAATGAACATATTGATTAGTATATAATAGATAATGGTATATTTTGTTGGTTTATATAAAACCATATAACTCAATCATTTCATGTTATTACTGAATCATACAAATGTAAAATATATAAAAAACAGATTTTTTTAAAAATTTTTAAAAAACTATTGACATACCACTTACATTAGTATATAATTACAGCATACCAACAGAAATTGTATGAGATTATTATAATAGTTAAGAGTTTTTTATATTATGATTGGAGATGAGATAATGGTAGATCAAATTTTAACAACAAAAGAGGCTTGTGCTTATTTAGGTGTAAGTTATTGGACTTTGTTACATAAGTTAGTAAAAGAAATTCCACATATAAGAATAGGGAAAAGAGGAAATATTAGGTTCAGGAAAAGCGCATTAGATAGGTATTTAGATAAACAAGAAAAGAAAAGTGAAGATAATATAGAGCAAGACCTAACTCCAAATAGAAGAGAAGAAAATATAGTAGAACTTAGAGAAAAGTATAACAAGACAAATAAAGTAAAATCAATAGAAGAAATAATGCAAACTGTTAAATTTAAGAAGTAATCCAATGATACAAAAAGTAATTTATTTAAAAAAATACTACACAAATATGAAATAATGTGATACAATAAAAGACGAAAATTATAAGATAAAGGATAGAAACCTTGAAAATACAATAAAAAATAAAGAGGAGGAGAGAGATATGTCAGGTCATAGCAAATGGCATAATATTCAAGCTAAAAAAGGTAAAGCTGATGCAGCAAGAGGTAAAGTATTCACAAAATTAGGAAGAGAATTATTAATAGCAGTAAAGCAAGGTGGACCTGACCCGGCTGGTAACTCTAAGTTAAAGGATGTTATTGCAAAATGTAAGGCAGCAAACATGCCAAACGATACAATAAACAATGCAATTAAGAAAGCATCTGGAGCTGGAAACGCAGAAAACTACGAAGAAGTTATATATGAAGGATATGGACCAAACGGTGTTGCTGTTATAGTAGAAGCAAGTACAGATAACAGAAATAGAACAGCAGCAGATGTAAGACACGTATTCGATAGAGCCGGTGGAAACTTAGGAACAACAGGTTGTGTTTCTTACATGTTCAATAAAAAAGGTGTAATGGTTGTAGATAAAGCAGAATGTAAACAATCAGAAGATGATTTAATGATGATTGCATTAGATGCAGGGGCAGAAGATTTTGAAGCTGATGAAGAATGCTACACAATTACAACAACACCTGAAGATTTTTCAAGTGTAAGGGAAACTCTAGAAGGCCAAGGAATAGAATTCTTAGAAGCAGAGGTTCAAATGGTTCCAACAACATATGTTGCATTAGATGAAAAAGCTCAAGAAAGAATGGATAAATTATTAGAAAATCTTGATGAATTAGATGATGTTATGAACGTTTACCACAATAGTGAGAATAATTAATTATAAATAGAATCATACAGCAAAATGTATGGTTCTATTTTTTTATGTGAAGCATATAATAATTATTAACAAAGGAGAAAGGAAATAATCAATTAAATAGATTAATAAATTGATTATACAAAAAATATAATGAAAGAAGAGTTTCTAAAATATTTTCCTCAACATATACAAGCAATATTGAATGAAGAAGATTTAAATTCGATTGAAGAAATTCGTATAAGAAATAATTTGCCCTTAATTTTAAGATTTGGACAAGCCCAGAAAATACTAAATTACATTATAAATACAGAAGATATAAATTATATATTTCAAAAAATATGCGAGAATTCCGTATACTCATATCAAAAACAAATTGCAAATGGCTACATAACAATAAAAGGCGGACATCGTGTTGGAATAGTTGGAACAGCAGTGTTAGATGCAAATGGACAAGTTGCTAATTTTAATTATATTTCTAGTTTAAATTTTAGAATAAGCAGGGAAATAAAAGGTTGTTCAAACTGTATGATAAATGAAATAATAAAAAACAATAATAGCATCTATAATACGTTATTAATCTCTCCACCAGGAATGCGGAAAGACGACATTATTGCGTGATATAACACGAAATATTAGTAATGGAATATCAGATAAAATACAGGGCTTGAATGTGGTTGTAATAGATGAGAGAGGAGAAATTTCATCAACTTATAGAGGAATAATGCAAAATGATTTAGGAATTAGGACTGATGTGATAAATGATATTCCAAAATCTATTGGAATGAAAATTGCTATTCGTTCTATGGCACCACAAGTGTTAATAGCAGATGAAATCGGAAGTGTGCAAGATAGTGAGGCAATAAAGTACGCCATGTGCTGTGGCGTGAAAGGAATTTTTACGGCTCATGGAAATAGTATTGAAGATGTGATGAAAAATCCAGAGTTGAAGGAACTAATACAGGAAAAAATATTTGAAAAAATAATAGTTATAAAAGCAAGAAATAATTCGAATTATGAATTTGAAACAATAAATTTATAAAAAATAGTTCTAAAATAAAAATATCAGAATATATATTATAAAGAAGCTTAAATAGGAGACAAGCTATGATTTTTATAAAATATATTCTGATATTTTTTGTGTTTTTAGCATTTACATATATAGGAAACACATATTCAAAGCAATATGTAAATAGGGTACAAGAATTAGAAAAAATGCAGAATTTGTTAAACATATTTAAATCAAAAATTAAATTTACAGGACTAACCATTCAAGAAATTTTTAACCAGATTTATGATGACAACAAAGATGTGGTTGGAGACATATTTAAAAGAGCAAGCCTTAATATGGAGAATATGAGTGCAAAAGATGGTTGGAAAAAAGCTATAGAAGAATCACAAAACAAACTAAGCCTTAATAAAGAAGATTTTACTGCCATAGAAACTCTGGGAAAGATGCTAGGAAACACAGATGCGGAAGGACAAGTAAGCCAAATTGAATTAACAGAAAAATTAATAGAAGACCAGATTGAAAATGCAAAAATTGAGAAACAAAAGAATACAAAATTATATAAGACACTAGGAGTAACTGTGGGGCTTACTGCTGTTATATTACTATTATGAAAAGGCATAAGGTTGAAAAATAATTACAATTTTGGCTACGTCAAATATCGTTTCAAACGCGGTTACATACACCACGTATGCGCCCTTACCTTTGAAATTCATTTTCCTTGCCAAAATTTAATTCTTTTCCAACTGAATTTGTGCAAGTAAGAAAGGAACGGATGAATAATGGATATAAATTTATTATTTAAAATTGCTGCTATTGGAATTTTGGTTGCTGTATTGTATCAGGTTTTAGTAAGAGCAGGAAGAGAGGACCAGGCAATGATGACAACTCTTGCAGGACTCATTATTGTTCTTACAATGGTAATTAAAGAAATTAGTACTCTGTTTGATACAGTAAGGACAATTTTTAATTTGTAAGGAAAGTGATACATATGGATATTGTTAAAATAATTGGCATTGGTCTAATAGCGGTTATAATAATTGTAATTTTAAAACAGTATAGGCCGGAATTTGCAATGTATGCCTCGCTAATAGCTGGAATATTAATATTTGCAATGATTGCTACTAAGCTTTCTGGAATTATTGAAGTGCTTAAAAGCTTATCAAGCAAAACAGCAATAAACAATGAGTTTTTAGTTTTACTTATTAAAATTACTGGAATAGCTATTTTAACGGAATTTACAGTGAGTATCTGCAAAGATGCCGGTGAATCTGCAATTGCAAGTAAGGTTGATTTAGGTGGCAAAGTAATAATAATGTCTATGTCTGTTCCGATAATGTCGGGTTTGCTGGAAGTTATTCTAAACATTCTACCGTAGTGGAGGAAAAATGAAAAACAAAAGATTAATAAAAATAATTGTAATACTGCTAATATATTTTTGCTATTTGAGCTTTTGCTATAAAGTTAATGCAGAAGATGACATAACGAGTGAACTCTTGAAAAGTCAGTCGAGTACATTAGGAATATCCAGTTTTATTGAAGAGGCTAACAAATACAAGAGTGAGGATTTTGATATTGATGTAAATGAGCTTATAACATCTGCTATAAAAGGAAATGTGGATAATCAGACAATAGGCAAAAAAATTTTAGCACAGCTGTTTAGTGGAGCAAGAGAAGCAATCAGTACAATTCGGAAGCATTATGGTAATTATAATAATATCTAGCGTGCTTCGAAGCATAACAGATGGCCTCGAAAATAAGAGTGTTTCGCAAATTACATATTACATAACATATATTTTAATCGTAACAATCGTAATGAAAAATTTTTCAGATATAATCAACATGGTAAAAACATCGATTGACAATTTAGTAGCATTTACAAATTGTTTAATTCCATTATTAATAACACTTATGATAACTACAGGAAATATTGCATCTGCTGGAATGCTACAGCCAATCATTTTATGGATAATATCTTTTATAGGCAATTTTATAAATGTTGTGCTTGTACCAGCAAGCCTAATATCTGTAGCGTTAAGTGTAATTTCAAATGTATCTGATAGAGTCCAAATAGACAAGCTTTCGAAATACATAAATACAACAGTTGTCTGGATATTAGGAATTGTTCTTACCATATTTGTGGGAGTTTCTTCACTCGAAGGAAGTATAACAAATGGAGTTGATGCACTTACAGTAAAAACCACAAAAGCGGCAGTTTCAAATTTTATTCCGATTGTTGGAAAGATACTTCGGAGATGCAGTGGACACGGTTATGAGTTGTAGCAATATTTTAAAAAATGCAGTTGGAATTGTTGGTGTAATTATAATTTTGAGTATTTGCATAATACCGATAATAAAATTGACAACTTTAATGGCAGTTTATTACTTGGGTTCTGCCTTATGCCAGCCTATTGCAGATGATAAGATTGTAAAATTATTAGGTCAGATAGGAGGAACATTTAAGCTATTATTAGCCATAATGTGTAGTATTTCTGTAATGCTTATTATTGGAGTAACTTTAGTAATAAAAATATCGAACAGTGGAGTGATGATGCAATGATTGAATTTCTTAGTAGTTGGGCACAAGGGATAATTGTTGCTGTAATAATTGCAACATTAATTGAAATGATTTTGCCAAATAGCAGTAGTAAAAAATATGTGAAAGTTGTAATTGGAATGTACATATTGTTTACAATAGTATCTCCAATAATAAAAAAATTGGGTGGCAAAGATATTAATTTAAACACAATAAATATAGAAAAATATGAACAACAGATTTCAAAAAGCGACAACACAATATCACGCAAATTTGAAGACAATAACACTAGAAGTATTAAAGACATATATGTATCAAATCTAAAAGCTGATATATCTGCTAAACTAAAAGAAAAAGGCTATGAGATTGATACATCAGACATTCAGATAAAGGATGACGAAAATTATACAATAGAAAAAATCACATTAAAGCTGATTAAAATGGAGCAAAAACAGGAAAAAAACAATGAAATAGTAATAAATACTGTAGAAATTGGAAATACAATCAGTCAAAAAGATAGCAAAACATTAAGTGATGATGACAAACAAGAAGTAAAAGATTACATAAGCGAAACTTATGACATAGATAAAAAGAACATTAATATTTCTTAAAGGAGGAGTGCACTTTTAGTGCCAATAAAGAAAAATGTTTAAGGAAAAACTTCAGAAAATTAAAGAAAAAAATAGTGAAGAAAATGGCAATAGCAAAAAGAAAATGGAAAATTTAGTTGTACTCATAATTATAATGATAGTAACAATTGTAGCAATTAACTATATTTGGAGCGGAGATAAGAAAAAAGACAATGTAACAACAGATACAAATAAAAAACTTGCCACGACAGAAAATGAAACACAGACGACAGCAACTGAAGAAAATGGAATGGAACAGAAATTGGAGAATATATTATCGAATATAAAGGGAGTTGGTAAAACAAAAGTATTAATTACATATTCACAAACTAGCCAGATTATACCGATGTATGATGAGGATTCCAGCACTAGTACAACAGAGGAAACTGATTCTGGGGGAGGAACAAGAACTGTGAATGAAAGTACTACAAAGAAAGATGTAATATATGAAGACAAGAATGGAACCAAAACGCCAATAACCCAAAGCGTGATAAATCCTAAAATAGAAGGCGCAATAATAACTGCGCAAGGAGCAAATGACGCAAACATAAAAACAAGCATAGTGCAGGCGGTAGAAGCGGTTACTGGACTAGCTACATATAAAATACAAGTTTTTGAGATGAAAGACTAAAAACTATTGCAAATTAGAAAAAGTCAAATTTTGAGAAGAATAAATTATATTTTGGGTGATTGTGTAATATTAATTATTATAATGTTAAAAAAATTAGTGTTAATATTAATTTGACTATATTATGATAAAAGGAGATTGTGAATATGAAACAGATTTTAAAGAAAAATCAAATTATAATTTCTGTTATAGCAATAATGCTGATTGCTGCAGGTTACATGAACTACACGAGCAACGAGAAACAAGCTTTAGAAACAGCAGTATTAACAGACTCGGAAAAATATGCAGGAATTGGAGACGCAACACTCGTGAGTGCAAATGTTGCTGATAATAATGATTTGGTGAATAATAATGAGGCACAGAATATTACTGATGAGTCTACTAAAAATGAAGATAAGAAGGACAAAATAAAATCGAATGAACAAAATACAGAAATTAAGGAAAATGATGAAAATGTAGCTAAAAATGAAATAAATACATCCACAACTGTAACAGAAAATAGCGGAGATCAATATTTTGCAGAACTAAGACTTGAACGAGATAAGATGTATTCACAAATGCTAGAAAGCTATCAAAAAATATTGAGCAATAATCAAATATCAGAAACTCAGAAGGAGATTTCAGAAAATGAAATAAAGAAAATAAATGATACACGAAATGCAATAATGATAGCGGAAAATCTAATAAAAAACAAGGGCTTTCAAGATTTAATAATATTTATAAATGGAGATAGCATAAGCATAATTGTGAAGGCAAAGGAATTGAAAGAAGAGCAAATAGCTCAAATACAAAATATAATATCAAGAGAACTGAAAGGAGAGATAGAAAACATACATATTAGTAATAAAGAATAATACGTAAAACCATATTTTTTCGAAAAAACTGGCTATATAACCAATAGACAAACCATATGCGTTGATATATCATAATAGCTGTAATAAAACGAAAAACAAAGGAGAAAATATGAAAAACATAATTGCTGTATGCATTGAAACTGTACATACGTATTCTTTAGTGAAAAATATAATAAATAGCGACAAAAGTCTGTTTTAATCAAAACAGGCTATTGTTGCTATTTTAGTTATAATTAATCATAAAGTGCGTTTTTTATATGTTTCGTTTTTGTTATATGATTTTACCAATATAAGGAAGGGAGAAGAAAGATGTTAAGGAACAAAACAAGAAAGATGAAAGGAATTACATTGGTTGCATTGGTTGTAACAGTTGTTGTATTATTAATTTTGGCTGGTGTAAGTCTTAATTTAGTACTAGGAGAAAATGGAATAATCAAAAAAGCTCAAGAGGCTGCTGCTCAAACAGACGAATCTAGTGCAACGGAAAGTATGAGTATGTATTTAACGGGGCTGAGATTAGCCAATGTAGACGGTGAAAATTTTAGACTAGCGGATTATTTAAGCTCAAATGTAGGAAATGATGGGATAGAAGACTTTTTAAACAATGGAGACGGATATGCCCAAGTTGCTTATAAAGGATACAAATATCTTGTAAACTTAGAAGATTACACATTTGAATATTTAGGAAAAACAGATGGTAACGGAGTAAATAGACATATAAAGCAAGTTTTAGATAATAACAATGAAGACGTACAAGGAATAGCCATGGTAGAAGCCGGAGAATTAGAGACAGAAGATCTAGGTTGGAAGGTTTTAAGTGTAAATAATGATGGATCAGTGAACTTAATAGCAAACAACAATACAGGATTTGAAGTATCATTATCAGGAATAAATGGATATACAAATGGAGCAAAAGCGCTTAATGAAATATGCTCAAAGTTATATGGAAATTTAGAAATAAATGGACAGAAAGTAAAATCAGCAAGAAGTGCAAATCTTACAGACTTTTATAATGTAGTATATCAGTTAAATAGAAAATATGAACAGGGACAAAAAATACAACCGGTTATAAATACAAAAGATGTAGAAAATGATGGATATTCAACTGAACAGATTAGTAATTATATAGATGCAGGTGTGACCTCTGGAGCACAGGCAAGCAACACAAATATGCTTTTGGCAAGTACTTCTCCAACAATAAGGAGTATAAAATCTGCAACAAGTAAAATATCAGAAGATATAAGGAACACGGGAAATAATTATTGGTTAGCATCAAGACAGACATGGTATGGTTATGATTCACAGGGTGGAAAAGTGCAATATTCAGAAAATATAGCATACGAATGTTATGCAATAAACTATATAAGAACGGATGGAGCATATACTAATTACAATTTATTTCAAGTTAATGGATTTAATACGTCTGGATCAAATTACACATATAATTGTGCACTACGTCCAGTAATAACAGTAGATGGAAGTGTTATTTCAAACAAAACAGTAGGTACAACAGTAACAACAGATCCATTTTATAAAGGAAAAACAGGAGCAGAGGCACATGGATATGTAAAAGCAGATTCAATTGCAAGTCTATTAGGAGTAGATATTAAATCAATTAAGAAAATAGATTCAGGCTTACCAACAATAGAAACAAGCATGACATGGACAAAATTGACAGATGGTGGATATGATGCACTAACAGGAAATTTTGATACGAAGAATTATGATTATTATATAGCAGATAGAGCAACAAATTTGCAGGTAAGATTAACAGGAGCAGCAGGCTATAACAATGGAGTTCTAGCAATAGATACAGTATGTAATAATCTATATGGAAACTTAACAGAGATAAAATTAAGTGATAGATCAACGAAAAAGGTAAAAGTAGTACTAGCAAGAAATGCAAAATTTGAGGATTTTGTTGATGAAAGCAAATTAAGCGGAGCATATGGAGGCTTGTGGAGTACAAATGCAAATGATAGCACAGCACCAAATAAGATAACTTCGACAAATAATAGATATGCACCAACATTATTTACGCAATATGAAGGAGGAGACAATTTAGATACGAGTAATCCAAGTAAGGGATATTCAGATGCAAAAATAAGATCATATATATTAAGTAATGCAGGAACAAGCTCATTTGTGTCAAATGATCAAAAAAACTCATACGCATATGAGAAATATGATGCAGACCCGGGATTAAAGGTAATATATAATGCTTATTGGGGAGGAGCAAATAGAAATACAGCAAGAATAAATATAGGTAGAGAATATTGGCTTTCGTCGCGCTGCGTCTATGCGTATTGGTACGGCAGTAGCTTCCGCTTGCGCTATGTGTCAGGTAGCTCTATCAGCACCAGTTACTTGTTCGACTCTGACACCGGCACGTACTCTTTTTGTCGCGGTCTCCGCCCAGTCTTGCAAGTTTCTAAATAGTCCAATATCCAAAAAAATATAAACAGAACCAAGAGATGAATTATGAAGTGTAGAGTCTGCTCCCTAAATGGCCTTGGACATTTGGGAGTGGCTCTGTACAGATGTTATTGTGAATATTATAATTAAAGAGGTATCAAATGTTAAGATATGAAACTATACGAGATATGGAAACAGAATATCATCAAAATTATCCTGATTCTATATTGTTAGTGTTAAGTGGAAGTTTTTATAATGTTTATGGAAAAGATGCATACATATTATGTTATATATTCAAATACAAAATAAAAAATAAACTATATATAACATTGGATGATAAGGAAGAATATGTGATAAATACGGGCTTCCCTCGAAATTCACTTGATAAGGTTTTGTTAGACCTCGAAGATAAGAAAATTAATTATGTAATAAAAGTAAAAAATAAACATGACATATTTAAAGATTTTAAAAAATTAAATACATATAAGAGAAGATATGAAGCTTCAAAAAAATATTGTATGGAAAAAATGAAAATAAATGAAATTACGAGTAAGCTTGATGAATTGTGTGGTAAGAGAGATTTTTCAAGCATACTAGAAAAAATAGAAGATTATATAAACGAGTACGAAAATAATGTAGGGCATGGTTGTTAATGGCTAGGAATTTCGTTGAATTGGCTTTCGTCGCGCTGCGTCAATGCGAATTGGAACAACAGTAACTTCAACTTACGCTATGTGTCAGGTAGCTCAATCAACACCAGTAACTTGTTCAACTCTAACACCAACACGAACTCTAATTGTCGCGGTCTCCGCCCAGTCTTGCAGATTCTATAAAACTTTCGATGTGCCAACCTAATTACTCGGCTGTTTTTTTAGTTGTTTGTAGTTAAAAGTTACACATCAGAAGCTATAGAAACAAACCTATGTCCTTGTAAGTATTTACACTAAAAGAAAGTTTGACAAAATATTTAGTAACATAAAAAAAGAAAAGTTATTATTATTTTATTTTCTAAGTTCTCCCATTAATAATGGGACAGGAAGTGACTTAAATTAAGGAGAAAATATAGTAAATAGCAATCTCTTAATAAACTTTTGTAAATACCCTAAAGAAAAGATGGATGAGATTTTTTGTTAGTAGTAATTCAATAATATATTGTAATGTCGAAGGGGATAAATCTCTAAAATTGTCTCGCCACTTAAAAATGTGAGTGGTTCTTTTTTATAAAATTTTAAATTAGGAGTTAAAAATGTCTGAAACTGTTGAATTTGAAATAAATAAGCAGTTTAAAAATTTTGTTGTAGTAGTAAAAAATATGTCGGAAAACAGAGAAAAAAGTTTTTATGATGCATATGGAAAAGATGCATTAGTCTTTGGGTACATAATGAAACAAAAAATAAGATATCGTAATTTTCGTGTTTCAAAAACGCTGAGAAAAATGCAGTGTTTTAATAAAGCTGATGAAGAAAAGTCGAAAAAAGAAAAAATTTTTACAGCTTATAGTGGAGTGCCATCATATAGACTTCAAGAAATAATAAGTGTATTAAATTATAATCATATAAATTACATTATAGTTGACAAGATGCAAAATTATAAAATTACACATATGAAACAATTCAAGGATAATAAATACGATTTTTACTATCAAAAAGGGTTGTACTATAAACGAATTATTTACAAGATGAAGAGTATAAATGAATTCTTAAGAAATAATTCTGATACCGGAGAAATAATGTATCTTATATATGATATTGAAAGATGTATAGATGATTATCGAAAAAGAAATAATAAAGAATTGGAAAATAAACAATGAAAACAGAAGAATATAAAATTTCAGAAAATGCTAAAGAATGGAAAAATATAAGTGTAGATGATGATTTTGATAACAATATTTTTGATTTTGTTATGGAAGAAAAATTCAAATTGCTAAATTACACTTATGAATACATAGATAGAATGTATGAAGATATAGCCAATTTTCCAAGAAAACATGAGCTTGTCAAAAATAAATTAGTAGAAACATCATTTGAATTATTAGAAAGAATTAGTTCAGGAAATTATAGTCATAACAAAAAATATAAGAAACAAATGGCAGATGAAGCTGTTAGCAAAGTAAAAACTTTATATTTTTTATTGCATATGATCGAAAAAGATAAAATGATTTCTAATAAGATGATACATAAGCTAAGACTTCAATTAGACAATATTTCGAAATGCTTAGTTGGCTGGAGAAAAGCAATTTAATGAAATTATTTAGAAGAGGAAATAATTGAAAAGATTTAGTAATTTATATGAGAATATATATAAACCAGAAAATATAAAGGCTTGCTATCGTGAAGTGATGCGTAATACAAAAAACAAAAGGCAAGTCTATAAATTGCAAAATAATGCCGATAATGTAATTAGAACAATTTATGAAGAACTAAAAAATGAAAAATATGTAGTTGGAAAGTACAATGTGTTTATAATATATGAACCTAAACAAAGAAAAATTGTTAGTCAAGGAATGAAAGATAAAATTATAAACCATTTAATTGCAAGAGAAATATTATACCCAGCAATTTTGCCATGTTTAGTCCCTTTTAATGTTGCTAGCAGACCAGGCATGGGAACTAAAAAAGCACTAGAATATCTTGAAAGATATAGAAAACAGTTTGCAGCAAAAAATAAAAAATATTTTATGCTAAAATGTGATATAAGTCGTTTCTTTCTGAGTATCGACCATAAGATATTAAAAAAGAAAGTTAGAAGAAGAATCAAGGATCCTCGAGCCTTAAAAATTGTATTTAATGTAATTGATAGTTATTCTTCTGGAATTGGAATTGGTAGTATGACAAGTCAAGTTTTAGCAATCTTTTATTTAAACGATTTAGACCATTTTATAAAAGAAAAGCTAAAAATAAAAGGTTATATTAGATATCAAGACGATTTTCTATTATTTTCAGAATCAAGAGAGTATTTGGAGTATTGCTTGAAAGAAATAAAAAAATTTTTAGAAAAAGAAAAATTAACCCTAAATGGTAAAACAAGAATCTATTCTAATAATCAGAATATATGCTTTTTAGGAAGGAACCTTTATGGACAGTATGCAAAAAGACGTACTGTAAGAAGGAAAATGAAAAAAAGATTTTATTTATTGAAAGAAGGAAAAATTTCATTAGATAGCTATATAGCTTCAAGAATATGTTATAAGAATTTAATGCGGAAATCCTAAAATATAATTGCAATATAAGGAGTAGGGTATATGAAAAAATATGCTCTACTCCTTGACATATCTACTATTAAGTGGTAGTATTAATGGCAAAATGCGCTAATTTTTTAGCTATGTAAGAGGTATAAATTATGATTGAAAGTATGGAAAAAATAGTAGCACTTTGCAAGAATAGAGGATATATATATCCAGGCTCTGAAATTTACGGGGGTCTTGCAAATACATGGGATTATGGCCCTTTAGGTGTAGAATTAAAAAATAATGTTAAAGCTGCATGGAGAAAGAAGTTTATTCAAGAGAACAAATACAATGTTGGGCTTGATGCAGCAATATTTATGAACCCAGAAACTTGGGTTGCAACAGGACATGTTGCAGGCTTCAGTGACCCATTAATTGACTGTAAAGAATGCAAAACAAGACATAGAGCAGATAAGTTAATTGAAGAATGGGCTCATGAAAATGGAAAAGATTTAGTCGCAGATGGTTGGACTGATGAACAACTATTAAATTACATAAATGAAAACAAAATTCCTTGCCCAGATTGCGGAAAAACAAACTTCACTAATATAAGAAAGTTCAATCTGATGTTTAAAACATTCCAAGGAGTTACAGAAGATTCAACAGCACAAATTTATTTAAGACCAGAAACAGCACAAGGTATATTTGTAAACTTTAAAAATGTAATGAGAACGACAAGAAGAAAGCTTCCAATGGGAATTGGCCAAATTGGTAAAGCTTTCAGAAACGAAATTACACCTGGAAACTTTACATTTAGAACACGTGAATTTGAACAGATGGAACTTGAATTTTTCTGCAAACCTGGAACAGATTTAGATTGGTTTAAATTCTGGAAAGATTACTGCAAAAAGTTCTTATTAGATTTAGGAATGGAAGAAAAAAATATTAGACTTCGTGACCACAGTCCAGAAGAGCTTGTATTCTACAGCAAAGCAACAACAGATATAGAATTTGCATTCCCATTCGGATGGGGAGAATTATGGGGAATTGCTGATAGAACTGATTATGATTTATCAAGACACATGGAACACTCAAAACAAGATTTATCATATCAAGATTTAGAGACAAACGAAAAATACATTCCATATGTTATAGAACCATCATTAGGATGTGACAGAGTTGCTTTAGCATTCTTATGTAACGCATATGAAGAACAAGACTTAGGTGAAGGAGATTCAAGAGTTGTATTACACTTACACCCAGCTCTTGCTCCATATAAAGTAGCTGTACTTCCTTTATCAAAAAAATTATCGGAAAAAGCACAAGAGGTATATGAAAATTTATCAAAGAAATTTATGTGCGATTATGATGAGGCTGGAAGCATTGGAAAAAGATATAGAAGAGAAGACGAAATTGGTACACCATATTGTGTAACAATAGACTTCGATACCTTAGAAGACAACAAAGTAACAATTAGAGATAGAGATACAATGGAACAAGTAAGAATTGATATTTCTGAAATAGAAAATTGGTTACAACAAAAAATAGAATTTTAAAAATGTAATTAAAATATAGCAATAAAAGTACTAATTCATAGAAAATTTGAAACATGCTTTGTAAAATAAAATTAAGAGTATAACAAAGTAATGAAGTAATATTTTAAAAGTATGAACTAGTACTTTTAAGTTTCATATTATTACAAAATATTACACATTATTACAAATTAATAATTTTAGCAAAAACACTTGATAAATATCCTAATTACATATATAGTATTCATCAGCAAAAAGATAAATATGATTTACATAAATGGAGGAGTAACAGTAATGGGAATTATTAATGTTTATACAGGACCAATGAAATGTGGCAAAAGTCAGAAGATATTTAATGAATTAAAGAGACAATTAATTGCAGGAAAGAACATTAAGGTATTTAAACCATTATTAGACAATAGAGCAGGAGATGCAGTAATATCAACAAGAGCAGGCAATTCAATAAATGCTATAAATATTCAGAGCATAAATGAGCTTGAAAAATATGATGCAGATTCATATTTTATTGATGAATTTCAATTTTTAAAAGGAGATATTCAAACAATAGATAAAATGGCTGCAGAAGGAAAAAAATTTTATATAGCTGGATTAAATTTAACATCAGAAAAGAAAACATTTGGTAAAATGGGAGATTTAATGTGTATTGCTGATAATATTGAGATGATGACTTCTATATGTGAAATTTGTAAGAGTGAAGAAGCTATATTTACATATTATAAAGGACAAAAAGACACAGACATTATGGTTGGAGACGCAGAATATATACCTGTTTGTAGAGAATGCTATAATAAACTGATGAAACATATGCCATTTGAAATCGCCCAATAGGGACGCCCCTTTTTGGGCGAGTAATATAAAAAACAATTTTAATTTTACAAAAATTTCGATACGTAGCTCTTGTTCGGATTTCATCTGGATTTTTCAAAAAACAAACTTGAACTTATTTCTAAAAATTAGATTTTTTTATATAATTGTGTGACCAATTTAAAAATTTACCGTTTATATATATGGAGGATGTAATGGAAGATAAAAATAAAAAAAGAAGTAATTATATTAGCTGGGATGAGTATTTTATGGCAATAGCCAAATTATCTGCGATGAGAAGTAAGGACCCATCAACTCAAGTTGGTGCATGCATTGTTGGTGCAGATAATAGAATTTTATCAATTGGATATAATGGAACTCCAAACGGTTTTAATGATGACGAGTTTCCTTGGAATAGAGAAGGCGACAATTTGAATACAAAATATCCATATGTATGCCATGCAGAAATGAATGCAATCTTAAATTACAGAGGAAGCAGAAAAGACTTAGAAGGTGCTAAAATTTATGTGGATTTATTCCCATGCAACGAATGTGCAAAAATGATAATTCAATCTGGAATTAAGGAAGTAATATATTTATCTGATAAATACGCAAATTCCGAAAATAATATTGCATCTAGAAAATTGTTAGATACTTGCAGAGTAAGCTATAAAAAGATGAAAATAGATGATGAAATGAAGAATATTGAAATTAAGCTATAATAATTAAAAACAGCCTCCAACATACTAAAAAATACTACAATAAAACTGGAGAATATTGTCATTAGACAAAAAGTATGATATAATTGCAAAAGCAAAATATAAAGTGAAGGAGCTGTAGTGATAGAATATGGAAGAAAAGGCACAATTTGGAATTGGATTTGTGTCAGGCAGACCGAATGTTTGCGCTGTTATAAACAACACATATAAGCATTTATTAAATCAAACTAAAAAGTTTGATAGAGAGGTTGAGTTAACGATATTCATATTGTATGATTTAAGTTACCAAAAAGAATCTAGAGAAGAAGATTTTTATAAAATATTACCAGAGGTACATAAAGATATAAAAATTGTTCATATTACTCCCAAATTAATAGAGGAGCAAAAATCAGGATTAGTTAAAGAGAAAATAATAACTATGGACGAAGCCAATTTATTCTTCGGCTATGGCTATGCAAAAGCAAGGAATACACTGCTATATAATGCGGTAATTAATAGAATTGATTATTTTTTATATTGGGATGATGACGAATACCCAGTAGCATGTATTAAGAATAATAAGAACGAAAACATTAAATGGAAGGCACAAAATAATATATTAGGGCATTTGGAGAACATAGAAAATGCTGATATTACTTTCGGACATAGATGCGGGTATAATTCGCCACTTCCATATATGGAATTAAAAAATCCATTTCATGAGCGTAGAATAAAGTCTTTTATAGAGGCTGTAAAAAATGAATTTATGACGTGGAAAGATGTTAAAGAATATTTGTCAAAAAATGATGGAATTGCCTATGCTGATGAAGAATTAATGAAAAAGAAAACTGTGAGTGAAATACAAATCCAAGGAACGCATAAACGTATATTGGGATCTCCATTGTGCCTAAACTTGAAACATTTAGAAAAAATTCCGGCATTTTATAATCCGGAAGGGGCAAGAGGAGAAGATGCATTCTTTTCTTTGTTATTGAATGAAAACAAAGTGGTAAGCGTACCGGTTTATCATTTTCATGACCCATTTATAAAATTTAATAATGTTTTAGAAGGAAAGTATCCAAGGAAAATAGATAAAACAAAATCGAACGATAAAAGCGTTGAACAGAGATTTTATAAGGTGGCTAGAGGCTGGATTAAATACAGACCTTTATATTTGTATGCAACTAATAGAGGAAATTATGAAAAAGAAATAAAGAAAACAATTAAAAATTTAAAGAGAGGCATTCCAGCAATGAATAAAATGTTTAAAGATAAAGACTTTAACATTTTATTGGAAGACCTAGAAAAATATAATTCAAATGTAAAACAAGATTATGAGGATTTTCAACATGTACAAGTTGTTTGGAAAAAGTTGAAAAAAACAATTACTGAAAATAATAAAAAACTTGTAATCGCCCAATAGGGACGCCCCTTTTGGTGCGAAAAGAGGAGAGAATATGGGAGAGAAGGCTTATTTTACGACTTTATCAACAGAAAATTATTTACCAGGAGTTATTGCACTAAATCAAGCATTAAAAAATGTGCATTCTAAATATCCATTATATGCATTACTTAGCAACGAGATTTCTGAAGTGATAGAAGAAAAATTAAATAAAAAAGGTATAAAAACTATAAGAAGAGAAAAAGTTGACTTGCCTCAAGAAATAATAGATAGAAACAGGTCAAGAGCAAAGAATAGATGGAATTACACTTTTGATAAACTAAATATTTTTGAACTAACAGATTTCGAAAAAATTGTATTTATAGATAGCGACATTTATGTAAGACAAAATATAGATAGTTTATTTGATAAACCACATATGTCGGCCGTAATAGACAAACATTATGGTCCAAATTTAACGTGCAGATGCTTAGAACTTACATCTGGTGTTATTGTAGTAGAGCCTAAAAAAGGTCAAATTGAAAAATTTAAAGAAATAATAAAAACAATAATAGACAAACGAGATGCAATAGGGGATCAAGATATATTGCAGGAATATGACCATGAGTGGAAAAATAAACCTGAGTTACATCTAAAAAATAAATATAATATATTCTTTCCATATCTAGAGTACTATGTAAACTTTCAAGAATATTCGATGGATGACTTAGCTGTAATTCACTTTATATATCCAAAGAAACCTTGGATGATTGATAAAGAAAACAGAGTTAATGAATATGTTGAATACATAGATGGATTTACGAAAGAATGCTATGAAGAAGAAAAAGCTCCAGAATACATAGATTGCTTATATGGAGATCGTAGACACGCTAAAAAGATTGTAGAAGAATATTGCAAACTAATTGAAGAGTAAATTATTAAAAATACAACAATTAGACACCTATTTATACTAAAAAAATAGTGCAAAAGATAAAATGCAACTGAAAGTTTACAAAAAGATAATGAAAATTGGTGGTGCAACTTTATTTATTTGCTCTATAATTTAGGTGGAGGTGAGAAAAATGAGATTTAGTGAAAAATTACCAAAACTAAGAAAAAACAATAATTTATCGCAGGAACAACTTGCAGAACAATTAGGCGTATCTAGACAAGCAGTTTCAAAATGGGAGGCTGGCAATTCTTATCCAGATATGGAAAAAATGCTACAAATGTGCCAAATATTAAATTGCCACTTGGAAGATTTAATGGATGATGGTTCAATAGGAAATACTTCAATAGAAGGTTCGAAAAACAAGATTGATTTAAATGTATGCATGCAAGACTTTTTAAATTTTATAACAAAACTATATAATATGTTTGTTAGCATGAGGTTTAAAGAAAAAATTAAATTTATATTTGAAATGGTATTTATAATTCTAATTTTGTTGCTATCTGGGTTATTAATTATGAAACTTTTAGAATACATAATTTATGGAATTCTTCCATTATCTATATTATGGAAAATATTAAGCAAAGTAATTACGCTTATATTGATTACAGTTGGAGGAGTAATTTTTATTCATTTACTAAAAATTAGGTATCTAGATTATTATGTGACGATAGAGGATCAGAATACTACGAAGAAGAGTATTGAAGAACCTATTGAAAAGACAGAAAATAAACACTATGAAGAAAAGCCAAAAGAAAAAATAATTATTAGAGATCCAAAACATTCTGGTCCAGCTTTTCTAAAAGTAATTGAAAAAATCATAGTAATAATGATAAAACTATTTATGATTTTCATTGCAATTTCAGTGGTAGTAGGGTTTGTGTTTGATGTGGGTGTCACAGTAGTTTCATTGTACCATATTATATATGGAAATATATTCGCGGGAATTGCTTTTGTTGGAATTGGTATAGCCTTAATTCTTTATAGCTTTATGGAATTAGTATTTAATTTTATTGTAGATAAAGAACAGCATTTTAAGAAAATATTTATAATTGCAATAATAGGCTTGATAACTTGCGGGGTAGGAGCAGGAATAGCAATAGGGTCATACCTAAATTTCGAACATGTTTCAACAAATCAATATAATGAATATAAAATATTATCACAAGAAATTCCAATGTCTGATAATCTATGGATAACGAAAAATTATGAGTACGAATATATTATAGATAATTCTATAAACACAGTAAACATTGAGATCAATTATTTGGATGGAATAGAGCCTGAATTAGAAATAGAAAATAGAAAAAATTCTAATGACGAAAACTATCAGTATTGTCTTGTAACATATGACACAAATAGATATATGTTGTATAAAAATATATTACAGGATATAAAAAACAAAAAACTTATTGACTATGAGAATCTAAATTCTATTAAATTAAAGATAACAGTATCACAAGAAAACTATGAAAAATTACAACAAAATTATGAAAAATACTGTAAACAATATTAAAACTAAATAAAAAATAACAGGAGTGTGCTTTTGAAAAGAAGTGCACTTAAATTATAAAAAATAAAAGAACAAAAGTTTGTAAAACTATTGAAAAGACACTATAAATATGCTATAATAACAGTGCAAAAATTTTATTAAAGGATGATTTTAATGAATGATAATATTATTATAAAAGGTGCAAAAGAACACAATTTAAAGAATATAGATTTAACGATTCCAAGGAATAAATTGGTAGTTGTTACAGGACTTTCGGGTTCCGGAAAATCTTCACTTGCTTTCGATACTTTGTATGCAGAAGGACAAAGAAGATATGTAGAGAGTTTGTCTAGTTATGCAAGGCAATTCTTAGGTATGATGGAAAAACCTGAGGTTGAGTCTATTGAAGGACTTTCACCAGCTATTTCTATTGACCAGAAAACTACTTCGAAGAATCCTCGTTCTACAGTTGGAACCGTTACGGAGATTTATGATTATTTGCGTTTATTATATGCAAGAATTGGTGTGCCATATTGTCCAAACTGTGGTAAGAAAATTGAAAAGCAGACTATTGACCAGATTGTTGATAATATTTTAGAACTTGAAGAAGGGACAAGACTTCAAGTTCTAGCTCCTGTTGTACGTGGAAGAAAGGGAGAGTTTACAAAACAGTTAGAAGATTATCAAAAAGCAGGCTTTATTAGAGTAAGAATAGACGGTCAAATGTATGAACTTGGAGAAGACGAAATCACGCTTGATAAAAAGAAGAAACATAATGTTGATGTTGTGGTGGATAGGTTAATTATTAAAGAAGGTATTCGTGCAAGATTAACTGAATCTGTTGAAACAGCAATGAAATACGCAAACAACCTAGTTACAATAGACGTACCGGGACAAGAAGAAAAAATTTATTCTCAAAATTACGCATGTACGGATTGTGGTATTAGTTTTGAAGAGTTAACACCAAGAATGTTCTCTTTTAACAATCCATTTGGAGCCTGCCCAGAATGTACTGGTATTGGCTATTTAATGAGAATTGATGAGGATTTAATAATTCCAGATAAGGATAAGACGTTATATGATGGTGTAAAAGCTTTCGGTGCTAGTACTATGAAAAAAGGCGATACTATGGCTAAGATGTACTTTGAAAGTATTGCAAAACATTATGGAGTTAAAATTAAAGATGTTCCAATTAAAAAATTACCAAAGGATTTCTTAAATAAAATTCTATATGGTACAGGAGATGAAGTAATTGACTTTGAATACACATCTGCTACCGGAACCAGAAAATATTCTACTCCATTTGAGGGCGTAATTCCAACACTTGAAAGACGTCATAACGAAACAAAATCTAATGGTATGAGAAGTTTTTACGAGATGTACATGAGCGAATCTCCCTGTCTTGCATGCCATGGAGCCCGTTTAAGAAAAGAAAGTTTATCTGTAAAAATTGGAGAATTAAACATAAAAGAACTTACAGATATGTCAATAGATAAAATAAAAGAATATATAAATAACATAGAGCTTACACCAACCCAGGCAATGATAGCAGAACAGATTTTACAAGAGTTAAATAAACGTTTACAATTTTTAATAGATGTTGGACTTGATTATTTAACACTCTCGAGACCAGCTGGTTCTTTATCTGGTGGTGAAGCACAACGTATTAGGCTTGCAACCCAAATCGGTGCTGGTCTTACAGGAGTTCTATATATTCTTGATGAACCAAGCATTGGACTTCATCAAAGAGATAATGACAAGCTAATTGCTACATTGAAGAAATTAAGAGATTTAGGAAATTCTGTTATAGTTGTAGAACATGATGAAGATACGATGTATGCTGCTGACCAGATTATAGATATTGGACCAGGAGCCGGAGTACATGGTGGAAATGTAATGGCACAAGGAACTGCGGAAGAGATAAAAAATACACCAGGTTCTATAACAGGTGATTATTTGAGTGGAAGAAAACAAATAGTAGTTCCAAAGAAAAGAAGAAAGTCTAATGGAAAATCTATAGAAGTAGTTGGAGCAACAGAACACAACCTAAAAAATATTACAGTAAAATTTCCATTAGGACAATTTATATGTGTAACAGGTGTTTCTGGTTCAGGAAAATCAACACTCGTAAACGAAATTTTATATAAGACGATTGCAAGAGACTTAAATGGTTCTAATGAAAAACCAGGAAAGTGCAAGCAAGTAAAAGGCCTTCATAATATAGACAAGATAGTAAACATAGACCAATCACCAATAGGAAGAACTCCTCGTTCAAATCCAGCAACATATACTGGTGTGTTTGATATGATAAGAGATTTATTTGCAGGCACAAACGAAGCAAAAATGAGAGGATATGACAAGGGAAGATTTAGCTTCAATGTTCCAGGTGGAAGATGTGAAGCTTGCTCTGGAGATGGAGTCTTAAAAATAGAAATGCATTTCTTATCTGATATTTATGTTCCTTGTGAAGTTTGCAAAGGAAAACGTTATAACAAAGAAACATTGGAAGTAAAATATAAAGGAAAATCAATATCAGATGTGTTAGATATGACTGTTGAAGAAGCATTAGAATTCTTCGATAAAATACCAAGAATAAAATCAAAAATTCAAACATTGTATGATGTTGGCTTAGGTTATATCAAACTAGGACAGCCTTCAACAACACTATCTGGTGGTGAGGCTCAACGTGTAAAATTGGCAACAGAACTTTCTAAGAAAGCAACAGGAAAAACCTTATATATCTTAGATGAACCAACCACAGGACTGCATATTGCAGATGTTCATAGATTAGTGGATATTTTGCAAAGACTTGTAGATACAGGAAATACAATAATTGTAATAGAACATAATCTAGACTTAATAAAAACTTGCGACCACATAATAGACTTAGGACCAGAAGGTGGAGATAAAGGTGGACAAGTGATTGCAGTAGGAACACCAGAACATATTGTGAAGAATGAAAATAGTTATACAGGAAAATTTTTAAAAAAATATCTTAATTAATACAAAGTAAATCCCCATTGGTTTTAAAACCGCAGGGGATTTACTTTCTTCGCGGATACTTACCGCAGAGTTTTGAGCAAATTAAAAATGTAACTTCGACTTACTTATGCAAGAAATTTCTCCAATGTGGGAACAATCTCATCTGTGGAGTTTACCACGGTATACAGTTTGGCGTCTTTTTCATCTGCAAAGCCTTCATCATAAACTCGAGCAAGAACGTGTAAAACGTCATTAAAGTAACCTTGCTCGTTGATGATAATGATGGGGCTGTTGTGCTCACCACAACGTTTTGCCTCTATGCTTGAAAAAAGCTCGTCAATTGTTCCGATGCCACCAGGCAAAAAAATATGCATGGAAGTATTCTTGAAAATCCAATCCTTGCGCTCACTAACAGTGTTAAAGTCAAACAAATTGCTGTAGAAAAGCTCTTCGGCATCAGCAATGTATGCCTGAGGAATAGCCACGATTATGTTGGCTTTATTAAGTAACATACATTTGTACATAAGCCCCATAAGGCCTTTTGCACAACCGCCAAACACGAGAGTGTGCTTATGCGCAGTTATGAATTTTGTAACTTCAAGTGTTGCCGTGCAATAGCGGCTCCACTTAACGTTATCAGTTACATCACGAGACGAACATCCAACAAAAATATTCATCATATGCTCCTTTCAATTATACATGTGTATAAAACGAACTAACTAATTTTACCACAGAATCTTCGAAAGGTCAACATAATAAAAAATAGAAAAATTACTCTATTGACAGATTAGAACAAAATACATATAATTACTGTATAAATAAATTAGGAACAAGGTGAAGAAATGGAAAATAATATAATAGAGAATAATATAACAATAGGAATAGAAGGACTAGTTGGAGCCGGCAAAACATCAATTTGTAGGGAACTATTAGACAAAATACCTAATAGTATAATATTACATGGTGGCAATTTATATAGAGGAATTGTATTTGCATTAATGTCTTCAGGAGCCGACATGAATAAGATTATGCATGGAACAGATAAACCAATAGACATAAAGCAGATGATGGATATGTTAAAAGTCGAATTAAAAATAGAAAATAGAGAAAGCGTTGTGTATGTTGACGGAAAAGAAATAAATGAAGATAATTTACAATCAGACACAACATCAATGGCAGTTTCTAAAATTGCAAAAGATGCTGATAACACAAAATTCTACATATTTGGAAGAAAATTAATAGATGCATATAAAAAGCAATATAATCTAATAATATCAGGTAGAGACTTAATGAAAATTTATCCTGAGCTAGATTATCATTTTTTCGTAACAGCAAATATAGATACAAGAGTAGATAGAAAAATGCATCAATATGAAGATGAAACAATAACAAGAGAAGAATTGAAAAAGCATATTGAAGAAAGAGATATGTTGCAGGAGCAAGCCGGCTTTTACAAGAGATACAGCAAAACAATTGATGTTGATGTAACAGAATGCAAGAATGCAGAAGAATCGGCTATGAAAATATTAGAAAAGATTGCTCAATAAAATATTTCGCCCAAAAAGGGGCGTCCCTAATGGGCGAAAAACTAAAAAGGAGTTTAAGTATGGATTTTGTAAATGAAAAGTTAGAAGAATTTAATAAATTCTTAGATGGCAAAAAGGTTGCTATAATCGGCATGGGTGTTAGCAATGTGCCTTTGCTAGATTACTTCTATGATAAGAACGCGAAAGTTACAGTATTTGACAAAAGAAATTTATCAGATGAAATTATGGAAAAAATAAATAAATATAGATATGAAGTTGAAATAGGAGAAGATAATTTATCTAGACTACATGGATATGATGTGATTTTTAGATCTCCTAGTGCATTACCAACAATACCAGAGTTTGTAGAAGAAGTTGAAAGAGGCGCATTATTAACTTCTGAAATTGAAATGGTATTAAAGCTTGCACCATGTAAGGTCATAGGCGTAACTGGCACAGAGGGAAAAACTACTACTACATCAATTATATATGAAATATTAAAGCAAACAGGACGTAATTGCTTTTTAGGAGGAAACATTGGAAAGCCTATATTTACTAAAGTAAAAGATATGAGACCAGACGATATAATTGTGCTTGAATTAAGTAGTTTTCAATTAATGGGAATGGAAGTTAGCCCAGATATTGCAGTTGTAACAAATATGTTTCCAGACCACTTGAATGTACATAAATCATATGAGGAGTATCAAGAAGCAAAGAAAAATATTTTCTTACATCAAGATAAAGACGGAATAGCAATCCTAAATAAGGATAATGATATTACTAGAAACTTTGCAAAAGATGTAGTCGGAAAAGCTGTATTCTTTAGTAGTACAAAGCAATTGAAAGATGGATATGTGTATGACAGAGCTGACCAGATGATAAAACATTGCGTGGATGGAAAATGCATAGAGTTATTGAAAAAAGATGAAATAAAATTAAGAGGAATTCATAATTACGAAAATATTTGTGCGGCACTTGCAGCAACAGAAACAGTTGCTACCCAAGAACAACAGTTAAATGCAATAAAAAATTTTAATGGGGTTGAACACCGATTAGAGTTTGTAAGAGAACTAAATGGAGTAAGATATTACAATGATTCTATTGGAACTAGCCCAGCTAGTACGATTGCCGGCTTGAATGCTTTTGATGAGAATATTGTATTGCTAGCAGGGGGATCAGACAAAGGATTAGATTACAAGGAAATTGGAGAAAAAATAGCACAAAAAGTAGGAACATTAATATTGACTGGCCCAACATCTGAAAAAATTGAAAATGCAACAATTATAGCACTAGGTGAAATGCAAGACAAAAAAATAGACATTATACATTGTATAAATCTTGAAGAAGCCGTTAAAATGGCAAAACAAAAAGCTGTAGCAGGAGATGTAGTGTTATTATCACCAGCAAGTGCAAGCTTTGATGCCTTCAAAAATTTTGAAGAACGTGGAAAAAAATTCAAGCAGTATGTAAACGAACTAAATTAACAAAACAAAAACCTTCTCATATAATACAGTATATGAGGAGGTTTTAATAATGCAAGAACATTATTAAAATATATCTTCCAGAATAGTTCGAGGGAGGATACAAATATGTTAAATACTGATGAGTATATGAAAACTATAATTGGAGATACATATACAAGAAGTGAGATAAATATAAAAGAGCCAACTCTACAGACGGTAGATTTATATCCAGAGTCATACTTAAAAATTAATCCGATAGTTATAAATAAATGCAAAAAAATTACACAAAAACCAACAAAAACTTTAATTAACCAAATTACTGATGAAATTTTTGAAGAATTAAATGAAAAAAATACCAAAAATGATATAAAAAGGGAGTTTATTCAAATTTTGGTGTTAAATCAACTTTAAAAGAAAATTTTACCAAATCAGCAAAATTCAAACTGTATATTCAATTTTCAAATGTGCATAATAATATTGTAAATTTTTTTGAAAGGTGGATATATAAATGAAAGTTAAAGATTGTATGTGTAATCATGTTAATTTTGTAAAACCAAACACATCTGTACAGGACTGTGCTAAAATGATGTGCGAATGCCATATTGGTTGTACTCCGGTATGTGATGATTCAAACAGATTAGTTGGAATTGTAACAGATAGAGACATTCTTTTAAGAGCAGTTGCCTGTGACAAAGACACTTGTAAAACTCCAGTTAGCGAGATAATGACAACACAGCCATGCTCATGTACTCCAAACAGCGAAATTACAGAGGCTGAAAGATTAATGTCTGAAAAACAAATTAGAAGAATACCTGTAACACAAAACAACAAAGTTATCGGCATTTTAACACTAGGAGATTTAGCCGCAAATCAATCAGTAGACCAAAAGGAATTGTGTGATACAATAGAATGTATTTGTGGAACAGACGAGCATAATGCAGAGTAATTCTATAATTTTTCAACTTTAATATTAATGCAGAAATACTTATTATTTTTAAAACTTCGGTACGGCACTATTGGTCGGAGCTCTTCTAGACTCTTCAAAAGGCGAGCTTGCCCTTGTTTTTCAAAATAATAAGTATTTCTGTTTTATTTTGAAAATAAATTATATTGTATAACGTATACTTTTTGAAAATTACCATAAAATAGTAATATATTATTTATTAGGAGCTATTATGGTAATTGATATGAATTATTGGACAAAGGTTTTTAGAAAGTTAGTTTTATTGATATTAAGCTTTATAACTATTTATCTAAGTTTCAAACTAGCTTTCTTTTATATGCCTTTTTTAATTGCATTTGTAATATCTCTTTTGCTAGAGCCTGCTATAAGATTTTTTATGAGAAAATGTAAATTTAGACGAAAAACAAGTGCAATTATTGTGATAGTATTTGTACTAGGAATAATTATTGGATTATTAACTTGGGGGATTGCAACACTTGTTTCGGAAGGCTCAAATTTATTAGATAATTTGGGAACGTATTTTACAAATGCGAGCCAGATGATACAAAAATTTCTTGGAAGTGAAAACTTAAAAAAGTTGAATATTCCAGAAAATGTTGTTACGGCTATTGAAAGGTCTGCAACAGAACTCCTAAATACAGCAGTATTATGGCTAAATTCATTCTTAAAAGGTGTACTAGAATGGATTACGTCGATTCCAACTATTGGAGTGTATTTGGCTGTAACATTTTTATCACTGTACTTTATTTGTACAGATAAAGTATACATGATAGACCAACTTGAACACCATTTACCCGAAATGTGGGTAAAGAAAATTTACAAACATCTGAAAGAAATAATGGAAGTGTTAGGTAGGTATCTAAAAGCTGAGGCAATATTAGTATTGGTGTCATTCATTATTTCGTTAATTGGACTCTATATATTCAAACTAACTGGAATGAAAGCTTCATATCCATTACTGTATGCACTGGGGATTGGATTTGTAGACGCACTCCCAATATTCGGTTCAGGCAGTGTAATGTTACCATGGGCAATAATCACAGCATGTAATGGAGACATAAGACTTGCAATAAGTATATTTGTGCTATGGATAATAATGTCTGTTGTAAGACAATTTATAGAACCAAGAATTGTAGGCAATCACATTGGAATTCACCCGATATTTACATTAATTGCAATGTATACTGGATTTAAAATATCTGGAGTAATCGGTTTGTTTATTGGTCCAATAGCTTTAATAATTCTAAAAAACATATTCAGTAATTTACTCGACAAAGGAGTTGTAAAATCTATATTTTCAAGAGATTATTCATAAAAGCAATAAATCTTTCATAGTATGTACCATAAGAAAAACAATTCTTATGGGAGGATTGAAAGATGTATGTTCGCAATTTTAAGCTAAATGGTAAGATGATATTTAAAATAGTATTTGTTATTTTAACAATTTTAATATTTATAATGTTTGCAATAGGAGTAATAAATATAATTAATTCAAATGAAAGAATAACATCAAAGAGTGAAGGAGTTCCACAAAGTGAAATAAATACCATATCTGCAGCCAATTATACAAATGTATTAAAAACAGTTCATGATAATATGAACCAGTATATAGGTAAAAAAATTAAGTTTGTCGGATTTGTGTACAGATTATACGATTTTCCAAATGACCAATTTGTGCTTGCAAGGCAGATGATTGTTTCTCCAGATTTGCAGGCAGTTGTGGTAGGATTTTTGTGTCACCTGAATGGAGCAGAAAAATACAAAGATGGATGCTGGGTAGAAATCGAAGGAACAATAACAAAAGGTGAATACCACGGAGAGATTCCGGTTATAGAAATAGAAAAAATAAAAGAGACAAAGACGCCAAATGATGAGTATGTATATCCGCCAGACGAGAGTTATGTACCAACATCTGCGACTTTATAAAGATGAATAAAAACAGAGCCTTAAAGTACGCTCTGTTTTATTATATATTTTAATAATTTATTACGATTTTACTTGCTAAATGCCACATTTAGTTATATAATAACCACGTAAACTATAACAAAGTTAAAAAATGGCAAAATGTAACCTATTTTGCCTTGTATTACATAAATTTGAAAGGATGAATTATTCATGGGATTATTTAAAACATACAGTGAAAAAGAAGTAAAAAGAGTAAGGCCTATTGTTGAAAAAATAAACAGTTTAGAGCCAGCTATGAAGGAATTATCTGATAGCGAGCTAGTTGCAAAAACTCCATACTTTAAGGAACAATTGAAGAACGGAAAAACATTAGATGATATTTTACCAGAAGCATTTGCAGTTGTAAGAGAAGCATCTAGAAGAGTTTTAGGAATGCGTCATTTCGATGTACAATTAATTGGTGGTATTATACTTCACCAAGGAAGAATTGCAGAAATGAAAACAGGTGAAGGAAAAACACTTGTTGCAACACTTCCAGTTTATCTAAATGCACTTACAGGAGAAGGCGTTCACGTTATAACTGTAAACGACTACCTAGCAAAAAGAGATAGCGAGTGGATGGGAAATCTTTACAGATTTTTAGGACTTTCTGTTGGACTTGTTATTGCCGGAATGAATCCAAAGCAAAAGCAAGAAGCATATGCATGTGATGTTACATATGGTACAAACAACGAGTTTGGTTTCGATTACTTAAGAGATAACATGGTTATATACAAGAACCAATTAGTTCAAAGAAAATTAAAATATGCAATCGTCGACGAAATCGATAGTATTTTAATTGATGAGGCTCGTACACCACTTATAATTTCTGGTAGAGGAGCACAATCTTCTAATTTATATCAAAAGGCTGACCATTTTGTAAAAAAATTACAAGCTAAAGTTATAATTGAAGAAGATGACAAAGATTATGAGCAAGAAGAAGATAACGAAAAATATGATTATATAGTAGATTTAAAGGCTAAATCTGCAACTCTTACTCAACAAGGTATAAAGAAGGCTGAGCAGGAATTTGGACTAGAAAACTTCAACGATTTAGAAAATTCTGAATTAGTTCATGATGTAAATCAAGCTTTACATGCAAATGGAATAATGAAGAAAGATAAAGATTACATTGTAAAAGATGGACAAGTTCTAATTGTAGACGAGTTTACAGGAAGAATTATGTATGGAAGAAGATACAATGACGGATTACATCAAGCAATTGAAGCAAAAGAGCATGTTAAGATAAACGATGAATCTAAAACACTTGCCACAATTACATTCCAAAACTACTTTAGAATGTATGAAAAATTATCTGGTATGACAGGTACTGCAATGACAGAAGAGTCAGAATTCCAAGAAATATACAAATTGGACGTTGTTGAAATTCCAACAAATAAGCCAATGATTAGAAAAGACAATTCAGACATAATATATAAAAATGAAGATGCCAAATTTAGAGCTGTTATAGCAGACATCAAAAAAGCTCATGAAAAAGGACAACCAGTTTTAATTGGTACAGTATCTATTGATAAATCTGAAAAATTAAGTAAATTACTTGATAAAGAAGGAATTCCTCATGAAGTATTAAATGCTAAATACCATGAGAAAGAGGCTCAAATTATAGCACAAGCTGGTAAATTTGGAGCTGTTACAATAGCAACAAACATGGCAGGACGTGGTACAGATATTATGCTTGGTGGAAATAGCGAATATCTTGCAAAACAAGAAATGAGAAAACTAAAATACACTGATGAAGAAATTGAAGATGCTGCAGCTCATAACGAGACAGATGATAAGGCAATACTTGCTGCAAGAGAAAAATTCAATGAATTAGAGAAAAAATTCGATAATGAAATAAAAGAAGAAAAAGAAAAAGTTATTGAAGCAGGCGGTTTAAAGATAATTGGTACACAAAGACACGAATCAAGAAGAATTGATAACCAGCTTCGTGGACGTAGTGGACGTCAAGGTGACCCAGGAGAATCTAGATTCTACATTGGATTAGACGATGACCTAATGAAAATCTTCGGTGGCGACATTGTAACAAAAGTCTACAATACTTTAGGTGCAGACGAAGATATGCCAATAGAAAGTAGATTAATTTCAAAGGCTGTTGAAAATGCCCAAAAGAAAGTTGAAGGAAGAAACTTCAGTATAAGAAAGAACGTTCTACAATATGACGATGTAATGAATGTTCAAAGAACAGTAATTTATGAGCAAAGAAGAGATGTTTTAGACGGCATGAACTTAAAAGAAAGCATACTAAAAATGATGGATTCTGTTGTTGAATTAATAGTAGATTCTCATATAGTAGACGGAGAAGAAGTAAACAAAGAATCAATTGCTCAAGACATAGAAACAAACTTAGGAATAAGTGATGTAGCAGCATTAAAGACAGAAAAATTCGACAGAAATGCTTTAGTAGACGAATTAATAGCAAAAGTACACGAAATATATGCTTCTAAAGAAACAGAATTTGGTGAGGAAAATTTAAGAGAACTTGAAAGAGTTGTAATGCTTAAAATAGTTGACCAAAAATGGATGGATCATATAGACAACATGGACGAATTAAAGAAAGGTATTGGACTTCGTGGATATGGACAACAAGATCCAGTTGTACAATACAGACTTGAAGGAACAGAAATGTTTGACGATATGATAGAAGACATAAGAATGGACGTTGTAAAAATATTGCTAAACATTCGTAAAAAAGAAGGTCCAATAGAAAGAACAGAAACAACAAAAGTAACAGGAGCAAGCCTTGAAGATACAGCAATCAACTTAGTTGATGGAAATATATCAGAAAAAGAAGGCGGAATGAACAAAACAGTTGTAAACGAAGGACCAAAAGTCGGAAGAAATGACCCATGCCCATGTGGAAGTGGAAAAAAGTACAAAAACTGCTGTGGAAAAAATTCATAAAATAAAGAATGAATAGAGTGTATCTGATAGATATACTCTATTTTTCATGAAGCTTAATATGCAAAAAGAAACTCACCCTTCGCAGGGTGAGAAAAGAATACATTCTTTTTTATGAGCCTTTACTTAGAAGGCCTGCAACTCTCCACGCAAGCACAGATATCCGACTGGGACATATTTTTGAAATTGCCAGTGGCAATCTCCAGGTTCAGGCAAGCAGAATTGTACATCTTTTCTGCTTCAGAATCTTTCTGAGTGGTAGCGGGCTGGCTAGTCTTTTTGAAAAAACTCATATTGTCCTCCTTGGAGAATATCTCCATTAGATGTGTAAATTGCGAACTTATATATTATATCACTTTTAATGTTAGTTGTAAATAATTTTAAATTGCTATTTTTAGCTAAAAAGCTTACAAATCCAGAAAAATGTGATATAATCTAAGCCTAGGAATACTATTAAATAAAGGAAGTACTATGAAAAAGATATATAAAGAACCAAATAAATCAGAAACAGAAACAACAATAAATGTATTATATAGTGAGAATATTCTTTCTATATGTACTAATAAGGTAGATTTACAGAAAAAATTAAATAAGCTATTAGGAGAACCGGCAAAAGAATATAAAATAAAAAGAAGTATTGCTGGAAGTACTTGGAATATATCTTTAGATGATAAAATCAAAATTCAAAAAATTATATTAAAGGCGAATATTTATGATATATAAAAATGAAAAAATGTAGAATAATGTCGAAAAAAGAAGATAAAAAATGTAAAATAATTACAAATGTATATTGATTTGATTACCAGAAAATGGTATATTAGCAATTAGGTGCTATGAAGCACTGGTTGAACATTCACATTTTTATAAGTTAAGGAGGTACCCCTTATGAAAAAGCGTATTCACATGGCAGAACATATTTCTAACCGGGAGAGAGAACGTCCGAGAAGAATGTTAGCGCTGACTGTTGCATCTGCTACTCTTTTTGCACAGGTAGTGGGTGTTTCTGCTTCGGCTGCTGAACCTTTCGAACGGAACATCGCTGATGGACCTTACATCGTTGAGATTTCTGAGCTCGAAGATACGGAAGTAGAGCAGAAACTTGTAGAGGACTCTGACAAAGAGAAAGCGGGAAAACCCGCAGAACCCTCTGACAAAGAAAAAGCAGACAAACCTGCAGAGCCTTCTGATGAGGAGAAAGCGAAAAAACCCGCAGAACCCTCTGATGAAGAGAAAGCGGGAAAACCCGCAGAACCCTCTGATGAAGAAGAAGCAGACAAACCTGCAGAGCCTTCTGATGAAAAGACTGTGGAAAATTTTGTGGATGATTCGGGTGAAACATCTATAAAAGAGAATTTCAAACCCGAGACAGATCCGTCTAATCAGCCGACTACTTCTGAAGGCGTGTCGTCTAAGTATGATATTACCTTTGAAGATGGTGTCTTCAAGATCTATTATGACATTGGAGAAGATGTAGATGGAGATGTGGTTATCGACCTTTCTGAAGTCATTGATGAACTCAATGAATATTATAGACAGGTTACTGGTAACAAGGATGGCGAATACACTTGTGTGCCATCTGATTCCAATAAGTTTGACATTGAGATTACCACATCTAATGGTCATACTTATCGGTACAAGGATGGGTCTTTTAGACTCGAAACGGCAGATACTTCTTCTAATGAAAAGCTGACAGATTTTAGGGGCTTTGATGGTCAGAAGCTTTCTGCCGAAAGTATTGGCGCGATTGCAAAGTCTGTTCCTATGCAGGAACTCTTTGGAGTAAGTTCGTCGTCTAAAGTAAAACTCAATCATGTTCTTAACATGTATAGCTATCTTGAAAAAGCTGGTTATACTGGCGAGACGGCTCTTACCGACTATCTGTTGGATTATTACAACGGAAAGCTTGGGAGTAGCTACGAGAACTTTACTGACCTTGCAAAAGAACATCCTGAGATGGTTGTTGATATGCAGGGAGGGATGGCTGATGATCAGTATTCTATTACTGAAGAGCAGTACAATAAACTCTTGGAAGACTATCCGGACTATTTCGGAAAGTATTCTACGGTAATGAAACGCAACAATGGCCAAGTTCTTATTCAGATGAAGTGGCCTGAAGAAGAACTTGCTTCGGCAAGTTATGAACTTTTCTACAAGGAACTGTTGAGCTTCTATTTTGGCGATAAGGCTGGACAGGAAGCTTTTGCAGATGGTAGCCAAGGCAAGTGGAACGATAAGGACATGGGACTGAAAGACTACATGGATAATACCAATGAAGTCTGGAGTAGAGTAAATGACTATATGAAACAGGCAACTACTGCAGGTCTCAATAAAGATGAGGCAAGTAAGTTGGCTATTTCTATGGCATTTGGCGTCGATGGCCCTTGGACTAATAACTCCTATCAGGGATATAAGTACAACTGGTATAACTCCATTACCTTGGAACAAGTTGATGGAGATGTTACCATTAATAAGGTGGATTCTAATGGCAACCTTATTAAGGAGCCGGCGACATTCCAGCTTTACTACTACAAGGTCGAAACTGTGGACGATAATGAGGAAAAGGTAACCTATTATTATGCCATTGATGAAAATGGTGATGGTTATTTTACCACTGATGAGTCAAAGGCAGCAGCTTTGATTACTGAAGATGGTTCTTGTAAAGTTAGATACCTGGTACCTGACTATCAGTACTATCTGAAGGAGCTCAAGGCTCCCGATGGTTATGAACTCAGTAAGGAAGATATCATGTTTAATATCGTGTCTAAAGAAAACACGACAATTAGCGTGTGTAACAAGATTATTGAGGTTGTACCCAATCCAGATCCGGATCCAAACCCTGACCCTGACCCTAATCCTGAGCCGAGTCCTAAACCTGACTTTGAACCGGAGGTTACTCCCGAACCTACTCCCAATCTCGAGCCTGAGATTACGATTGAACCTGAGCCTGAAGTACCTGCTGAAGAGACGATTGAGAATATTGATTCTCCTAAGACTCCTATCACTGCGCCGGTGTTTAATCCGGAAGTTCCGAAGACTGGCAATGCTTCTAACAATACTGATGTTGTGTTGCTACTGATTTCTATAGCAGGCATTGGCACATTGGCAGTTACTAAGAAGGAGAACAAATCTAAGTAACTTATAAAATTCTTATAACTCTAATAATATAGAGTCATAATACAAACTGAGCCCAGTTCATATGAACTGGGCTCTTTAAATAATAAAAAATTAATTAATTTTTTTAGCTACTACAACTAATCTAGAATTTTCTTGAACATAATCACATGTTACTAATGTAAGCAATTCATCTCCATATTCCAATGAAATGTTACTATCAAAATACGAATTCTTTTTTAATTCATTTACATATTCATCAAAATCTCCTTTGCTATCCAAGTTAGAATGTTTATAAAAAAGATATGCACCATCAGGTATTTTTGCTTCATCATAATAAACAATTTCGTTTGCTACAATGGAAATTTCGTAAATCCCTTTAGATGTTAAAGTATTGAATATAATATATCGATGGGTTTTCCAAAATTCAATATCTTTATATTTTAATAAAGAACTAAACATTGATGCGTTCTTCATATTATGCCCATATATAATGGTATTTGTACTGCTGGGTGTAAGAATAAAAGGAGTACCAGATTTCGAATCTTCCTTATAAAAATTCTTGTACAAATACAGTTGAGGGTCATATGGAGAGTACATTACCGGATAGTCTATTACTGTATCATTAATTTGAAGCCAACCATATAAATCCGGATTTTCATTGTGCAATTCAGAATACTCTGATAAAATGGCAGTGGTTGCGTTCTCGGAATTTGTATTTGATACAGATCTATTAATGGAATGTTCATCGTGTACTTTCTCTGTAACAGAAATGTTTTCGGACAATTCTTTAAAAAGTTTATCTTCTGTATATTGAGTGTACACTTTTAGAATTACAGAAGAAAGTGATAGTATGAGCGTGATGGGTAATACTATAAGTGCGATAGACCGAATGAATCTGCGAGTTTTTTCTGTGATTTTCATGATAATCCTCCTTAATTGAGTGGAAATTTTTGTAATAGATAATTGCCTATTACAAACTCTACCATAATATGACAAACTATACCATATTTTACCAATAAAAAACAAGGGAAAAACGCTAAAAAATAGGATAATCGTACCACAAAAAGAACAATAATTCGACATAATAAGACATAAAAAAAATAACGAACATATGTTTACAAACGGCTAAAAATATGATATACTTTTTGTCAGAATGATAGAGCTGAAAATAAAGAGAGAAGGTTATTTATGGAAAGGGTATATGCTGCAATAGACTTAAAATCTTTTTTTGCATCTGTAGAATGTAGAAAAAGAAATCTAGATCCACTCACAACAAATTTGGTGGTGGCAGATAATACAAGAACTGAAAAGACAATATGCTTAGCTATTTCGCCAAGTTTAAAGGTATATGGATTGCCTGGTAGAGCAAGGCTTTTTGAAGTTGTACAAAAAGTAAAAAATATAAATAATGATAGAAAAAGGTGGGCTTTTCAAAATATTTTTACAGGAAAATCTTATGACGATATAGAATTAAAGCAAAATAAAAACCTAGAATTAGACTACATAATTGCACCTCCGCATATGGCTTCATATATGGAGTACAGTGCCAAAATTTATAACATATATTTAAAGTATGTTTCTCCAGAGGACATATTTCCATATTCAATAGATGAAATATTTTGCGATTTAACGAGTTATCTAAATACGTATAAGCTTACTCCTAGGGAGCTTGTTACGAAAATAATACATAATGTATACGAAACTACTGGGATTACTGCAACTGCTGGAATAGGGACTAATCTCTTCTTGTGTAAGGTTGCCATGGATGTTATGGCAAAACACGTTGACCCTGATAAATATGGAGTTAGAATTGCAGAATTAGATGAGAAGAGCTTTAGAGAAAAGTTATGGAATCATAGACCAATTACAGATTTTTGGAGAGTAGGTAAAGGCTATGCAAAAAGATTAGAAAAATACAGAATGTTTACAATGGGAGACGTAGCAAGATGCTCAGTAGACAATGAAGAATTATTATATAAATTATTTGGAGTAAACGCCGAATTATTAATTGACCATAGTTGGGGTTGGGAATGTGCTACTATAAAGAGTATTAAAGAATGTAAGCCAGCAAATAGAAGCTTGTGTTCTGGTCAGGTACTTCATTGCCCATACAATTATGAGCAGTCTAGGCTCATAATCAAGGAGATGACAAATGAAATTGTTTTAGACATGGTGCAGAAACATTTTGTTACAGACATGTTGGTTCTTACGGTAGAGTATGATGTGGAAAATTTAAAAAATGCAGAATTCAATAAGAATTATAATGGAGAGATAAAAGAAGATAGATATGGAAGAAAAGTTCCGAAACCGGCACATGGAACATTTAGACTAGATAAAAAAACATTTTCTACGAGAATAATTAGTGAAGGGTTTGTTCATTTGTATGATGAAATAATAAATAGAAATTTGTTAATAAGAAAGATATATTTAACTGTTGGAAATTTGACAGATGAAAAAGAATTAAAACAGGAAAATCAATATGAACAGGTAAATTTATTTACTAATTATGGAAAGTTAGCAGAGAAAGAAAAAGAGGAAAAAGTAAAATTAGAAAAAGAGAAAAAAATTCAAAATACTATTATAGATTTAAAAAATAGATTCGGTAAAAATGCAATAATAAAAGGAATGGACTTAGAAGAAGATGCTACAACAATACAGAGAAATGCGCAAATTGGAGGACATCAGGAGTAAAATGAAAATATTTTGTAGAGCGGAGGTATGGAACTATGAGGGTTGAACATAAATACGATGACATAATAAAATTGGAGCACCATGTTTCAAAAATACATCCACGAATGAGTCTAGAGGCCAGGTCTGCACAGTTTGCTCCATTTTCTGCTGTAACAGGCTATGAAGATGAAGTAAGTGAAGTAGCTAGAGTAACTGAAAATCAAATAGAAGTAACAGATGAAATACTAAATGATATAAATAAAAAGCTAAGGTATATTAAACAAAATCCCAGCCAACAAGTATCAATAACTTTTTTTGTGAAAGACGTTAAAAAGCAAGGTGGAAAATACGAAACAACAACAGGATTAGTAAAAAAGATTGATGATATAAAAAACATTATCATATTGAATGATGGTAAAGTAATAAGAATGGAAGATATAATAGAAATTATATTATAAAGCTTTAAAATTAGATTTTAATATGGTATAAACAATATATTAGAAATATGTTATAAGAGGTACAGTATGTCGGAAATTACGAAAAGAGCATTAGCTACATCTTTAAAGAAGTTGCTGTCTCAAAAAGAATTAACAAAAATATCTATTAGGGATATAACAGATGATTGTGGAATACAGAGGCAAACTTTTTATTATCATTTTGCAGATGTATATGATTTGATAGAGTGGATATATACTAATGAGGTTATTAAACCAATTATTCACGATAAAGATACATATGAAAAGTGGCAGGAAGGATTTCTTAGTATTTTTAATTATGTGCAAGATAATAAGGATTTTGTGAGAAATACATATAACTCAATAAGTAAAAAATATGTAAACAAATTTATATATGAACATACTGATAAATTATTGAAAAATGTAATCGATGAAGAAGCGGAAAAAGAAAGCATAAAGGTACAAGACGAAGATAAAACTTTTATAGCTACATTTTATAGATATTCATTTGTAGGAATAATTCAGAATTGGATAGAAGAAGGCATGAAGGAAAGTCCAAAAGAAATAATAAAAAAGTTAAGTAAAATTTTAGATGGAAGTTTTAAAAAAGCTTTGTATAATTTAAGAAATGATAGGTAAAATATTTACTGATTGTTTAATAAATTTTTGACAATTATATAAATTTGTAAAATTTTTTGACATTATAAAAAAACTGATTATTGAAAATTACAAATTTTTATTTTTATAATAAATTTATTAAAACTAAGGAGGTAAAATTTATGTATTATAGTAGTGGAAATTACGAAGCTTTTGCAAGACCTGTTAAACCAGAGGGTGTTGATAATAAATCAGCATATATTATAGGCTCTGGACTCGGAGCTCTTGCTGCAGCTTGTTTTCTAGTTCGTGATGGACAGATGAAAGGCGAAAAAGTTCATATTCTTGAAAAGGACTCGATTCCAGGAGGCGCATGTGATGGATATAAGTATGACAATTTGGGATATGTCATGCGTGGCGGGAGAGAGATGGATAACCATTTTGAATGTATGTGGGACTTATTCCGTTCAATTCCGTCAATAGAAACAGAAGGTGTAAGTGTTTTAGACGAATATTATTGGCTTAATAAAAAGGATCCAAATTATTCTTTAATGAGAGCCACTGTAAATAGAGGTGAAGATGCACATACAGATAAGAAATTTGGTTTGTCTGATAAAGGTGCAATGGAAATATTAAAATTGTTCTTTACTCCAAATGAAGAATTATACGATAAAAAGATTACAGATTTCTTTGATGATGAAGTGTTAAACTCAAATTTCTGGTTATATTGGCGTACCATGTTTGCCTTTGAAAATTGGCACAGTGCATTGGAAATGAAGTTATATATACAAAGATATATACATCATATTGGAGGATTACCAGATTTTACGGCTTTAAGATTTACAAAATATAATCAATATGAATCTATGATATTGCCAATGATTAAGTATTTGGAAGGATTCGGAGTTCAATTCCATTACAACACAAAAGTTGAAAATGTTGAATTCGACATTCAAGAATATAAGAAAGTGGCAAAAAGAATAATATATACTACAGAGGGAAATCAAAATTCTATAGATTTAACGGAAAACGATTTAGTATTTATTACGAATGGTGGATGTGTAGAAAATGCAAGACTTGGAAGTCAAAATACACCAGCTCCATTTGATTCAGAAATAAAACCAGGCGGTGGCTGGGATATGTGGAGAAAAATAGCAGAGCAATGTGATGAATTTGGTCACCCAGATAAATTCTGCTCAGACCCAGAACAAACAAACTGGATGAGTGCAACAGTAACTACTTTAGATGGAAGAATTCCACCTTATGTAGAAAAAATATGTAAGAGAGATCCATTTAGTGGAAAGGTTGTAACTGGAGGCATAGTAACATGTAAAGATTCTAACTGGTTATTAAGCTGGACATTTAACCGCCAGCCACAATTTAGAAGTCAACCAAAAGACCAATTAGTTGGCTGGATTTATGGATTATTTACAGATAAGCCAGGAAACTTTGTTAAAAAGCCAATGAGAGAATGTACAGGAAAAGAAATTTGTATGGAATGGCTATACCATATTGGAGTTCCAGAAAATCAAATAGAAGATATGGCAGAAAAAAGTGCAAATACAATTCCATGCATGATGCCATATATAACAGCATTCTTTATGCCAAGAAAAGATGGAGATAGACCGCTTGTTGTACCAAATGGAAGTGTAAATTTTGCATTCTTAGGACAATTTGCAGAAACTAAAAGAGATACAATATTTACAACAGAATATTCTATACGTACAGCAATGGAAGCCGTTTACACTTTGTTAAATGTAGATAGAGGCGTGCCAGAAGTATGGGACAGCGTGTATGATATAAGAGATTTGTTGAATGCAACTGTAAAACTTAGAGATGGCAAGAAAGCAACAGATATGGATATGAATTTACCACAAAGAATGGCAGTGAGAGAACTTCTAAAAAAGATAGAAGGAACAGATATAGAACTTATTTTGAAACAATATAATGTAATATAAAGATTAAAATGCTAATATGCTGGATGAAAAAATCTTGCATATTAGCATTTTGTATTGATTTTTAATTGACATTTTATGTAAAATATAGTAAAATATAAAATTGTACAAAAAGTTGTTGAATACCAAAGTCAAATTGACAATGGCAACTAAAGTGCACGGCAGATGTTATACTAACAAAAGAGAGGTTAGGAGTATGAAATTGAAAATGTTTTTGTCAGATTATCAATATCGGCAGATGCTATTAAAAGACGTAGCAATGAAAATTACAGAGTTACCAATCGTAAAACAGGTTTATCATTATTATCGTGTAAGGGAATTTAAGAAAGAAAACAAAAATTTAGATGGTTGGGAGTGCTATGTAAAGCTGCTCCAGATTGAAGAGGATAACAGACGATTTCTTTTTAATGTAGCTCTTCTAAGGCTGAAAGAATGCCTGAAAGATGAGAATACAACACCTGAAAAACTCGAGGACCAGAAAAAGTTGGTCCTGTCTTACTCACTTATCCAAGAAGAAAGGTTTAGTGGATTCAAGACATGGATTGAAAATGTAGAGGTTGGTGAGAAAGATCTTTCTATGTTAGACAATGCCATGAATGGCTTGCTAAAGTAAAATAGCCACTCGAAGATAATCCTCTGCAACAGACGAAGAAAAAATTATGTCTGGTGCAGGGGATTTTTTATAAAAGGAAACAATAAGTGATAAGAAGTTATAAAATTAGAAAAATCTATTTACTTTATATGCTTGGATATGTTAAAGTATAAGTAGAGTAAAAAATAAAAGAAAGGAATTTTAAAATTATGAAAAAACAAACAATTATCGCAATAGTTATTGCAGTAATCGTAGTTCTTGCAATTACAATAGGAGTAGTTGTAGGAAACAGTAAAAAAACAAAAGGAGAAAGTAGTACTATAGAGACAGCTTCTCAAATGAAGGCAATGTTTAAATCTATTTATAATAAATTAGGAGATAAATTGCCAGATTTAGAAACAGCTAAAATTGATGTAAGTGATGCCGTAGCTGTAAAAGATTATACAGGTTTGCAATCAAACGAAAATGTAGAAACACTTGTTGTATCTGAACCATCAATGTCTTCACAAGCATATTCAGCAGTTGCAGTAAAAGTAAAATCGGGTGCTAATGTAGAAAAGATGAAACAAGAAATGCTAGACAATATCGACATGGCAAAATGGATTTGTGTTTCAGCTAGTAACTTATATATAACAAACAGCGGAAATACAATATTTATGGTAATGTCAGACGAAGACTGGGCAAAACCAGTATATGAAGCATTTAAAGAATATGTAAATAATAATATAGGAAAAGAATTAGAAAAGGTATCTGATGAGGAAGATATAGAACTACCACCAGAATTGCCAGCAGTAATGTAAAAATTTCGCCCAATAGGGACGCCCCCTTTTTGGGCGGAATTTTTTTAAAACATAATTAACAAGTTTTCGCCCCAAAAGGGGCGTACCTATTGGGCGAAAGGAGGAAATATGCTTTTTACAAGTATTAGCTTTTTATATTATTTTTTACCAATTGTATTGATTGCGTATTTTATTGTGCCAAAGAAGGCGAAAAATTTCGTGTTATTTATTGCTTCTATGGCATTTTATTTTTATGGTGAGCCAAAATATATTTTCTTGATGTTAGCAGAAATTTTTATTGCTTATGTAGGCGCTATTTTAATAGATAAATACAAAAAGAAAAGCATTTTGGCAGTTATTCTTGCAATTCATATAGGATTGCTAGTATTTTTTAAATATACAGATTTTTTAATTGCAAATATTAATAATATCTTTGGTGCAAAAATTGATTTACTACAGTTAGCATTGCCAATAGGAATATCATTTTATACTTTTCAAATTATCAGTTATGAGATTGATGTGTTTAGAGGAAATGTTAAGGTTCAAAGAAATTTCTTAAATTTAGCAACATATGTAGCTTTATTTCCACAGCTAATTGCAGGGCCAATTGTAAGATATGAAACGATTGAGGAAGAGCTTTCTAACAGAAAACATAGCTTTGAAAATTTTGCCTATGGAGCTAGAAGATTTGTTATAGGACTTGCAAAAAAAGTACTTATCGCAAATATGCTAGGTGAATTTTGTAACAAGTTTTCAGCAACTGATGAAAAGAGTATAGTGCTATATTGGCTATTTGCAATCTCGTACATGCTACAAATATACTTTGATTTTTCGGCTTATTCGGATATGGCAATAGGACTAGGAAGAATATTTGGTTTCCACTTCTTAGAAAACTTTAACTACCCATACATATCAAAGAGCATAACAGAATTCTGGAGAAGATGGCATATTTCGCTAGGTTCGTGGTTTAGAGATTATGTTTATATTCCTCTAGGAGGAAGTAGAAAAGGAAAATTAATACTTGTGAGAAATCTTATTATAGTTTGGTTTCTTACTGGTATTTGGCATGGAGCAAGTTGGAACTTTGTAATATGGGGATTAATGTTTGGATTATTATTAATAATAGAAAAATTGTGGATTGGAAAATATATAGAAAAACTTCCAAATATTTTCAAGAGATTATATGTAATTTTTATTGTAATGATAAGTTTTATAATATTTAATGCGGGCACAATGAAGGAAGCATTTACTAATATTTCAGGATTATTTGGCGCAAATTCTACTTGTATAATAAATGATTACACAATATATTATTTAAAAAGCTATCTAATTACAATAATAATAGCGATAATCGGAGCAACTCCAATTTTGAAAAATATAATCGAAAAAATAAAAACAAAGTCAGTAATGAATAAAATTATAAATATACTAGAACCAATAGCAATGGTAATAATTATATTGATTGTAACAGCATACTTAGTTGATAATTCGTATAATCCATTTCTTTATTTTAGATTTTAAGAAAGGAAACAATAAAAATGAGTGATAATGTAAAAAACGCAGTTATTACGATAATATTTGTGAGCGTCTTAGTTATAACTATGATTGTAAATATTGCTAAAAAAGACGGTACTATATCGATTTCGGAAAGAAGAAAGTTAGAACAGTTTCCAAGTTTTTCTATATATAAGTTATTCAATGGAAAATTTTTCGAAAAATTTGATAAATACACAACAGACCAGTTTACCTACAGAGACAATTTGAGAAAATTAAAGGTAGAAACCGAATTAAATATTTTCAAAAAGAAAGATTATAATAATTTATATGAATACAATGGATATATCATAAATCAAGAATATCCGTTAAATGAGAAATCTATTGAAAATCTTTCAAACAAGGTAAAACAAATAGCAAACCAGTATTTGACAGAGAATAACAATGTATATTTCACTATAGTTCCAGATAAAAATTATTTTGTGGATAAGTACAATTTAAAGTTAGATTATAACAAAATGGAAGATATGTTAAAAGCAGATTTAACGTTTGCTGAATACATAAAAATAAATGATTTGCTAGAATTATCAGACTATTATAAGACAGATACACACTGGAAACAAGAAAATATATTAAAAATCGCAGAAAAAATTGCAAATCAGATGAATGCAAATATATCAAAAGATTATGAAACTATAAAAATTACTGATTTTAAAGGCGTATATAGTGGCCAACTTCCAATTAGCAGTGAAAACGACGAAATAAAAGTTCTAACCAATGACACATTAAAAAGATGTAAGGTATATAATTATGAAACAAAAGAATATTCTGGTATTTATAATTTAAAGAAAATAAATAGTTTGGATAAATATGATATATATCTATCAGGAGCAACGCCAATGCTAACAATAGAGAATCCAGATTATAATGGTACTAGAGAACTAATAGTATTTAGGGACTCTTATGGTAGTAGTTTAATTCCATTATTGGTTACAGGATATAGTAAAGTAACAGTGGTTGATACGAGATATATATCACCAAAGTTGCTAAATCAATATATAGAATTTAAAGACCAAGATGTGTTATTTATGTACAGTACATTGATAATAAATAATAGCACAACACTAAAATAAGCATAGTCTGATATTAAAAAGGAGATATTATGATAGAAATAGTATTTAAATTGGATGAGAACAAGGCGATTGCATATGATTCTGAGAAAAAGGTTGGCGAATGTGATTTTGAGGAAATAGATGATATTTGGAATATAACACATACAGAAGTTGATAGTGATTATCAAGGACAAGGCATAGCAAGAAAGTTAGTAGAAAATGTTATAGAAAATTCTCAAAAATATAATAAAAAGATAACAGCAACATGTTCATATGCAAGAAAAATAATTGAGAAAGAATAATTTTTAATAATTAGAAAATACTTGCATATAATAAAAATGTATATTATAATATATAAAGAATATGGTGTTGGTCATAAGGCAATACCAAAGGAGAAAAAATTCTCAAAAAAAGTTGGTGAATCCAGCCATAAAATTGGAACTAAAAAAAGCGGTGAATCCAGCCATAAAATTGGAACTTAAAAAAGGAAGGTTAGAGTGTAAAGCTCTAATCTTTTTTTACAAATTTTAGAAAAATACTTGCAAACATATGTACGTATGTGATATAATGCAGAAAATGTATAAGGAGCTGGTTGGTATGATTAAAAATTTACAAATTATAAGAGTGAATACAAATTATTGCGATTATTTAAGAAAATTTGATTCAAGAGTAGCCTACAATATGAATGAAAAAGAGATTAGACCTTTTATAGGAATATTATTCAAGATAGAAGATTGCGAATATTTTGCACCACTATCTAGTCCAAAGTCGAAACACAAGAAAATGAAAAATACCATTGATTTTCTAAAGATAAAAAACGGTGAACTTGGAGCTGTGAATTTTAATAACATGATTCCTGTAAAAAGTGATTATTATTCTATTATTGATTTAAATCAATCAACTTTAACTCTAAATGAAGCAAAATACCAGAAACTATTAAAAGAACAATTAGCTTGGTTAAACGCAAATTATATTCAAGTAAAAGATAAATCATATAAATTATATACTTTATATAACAAAGGAAAACTGCCAGAAACCATGAGAGAAAGATGTTGTAATTTTAAGCTACTAGAAGAAAAATGTTTAAAATATACTATTATAGATAGGAGTTTACATGGATAATAAAAAAAGATGCAAGTGGTGCAATATGAAGAATTCACTATATATAAAATATCATGATGAGGAATGGTGCAAACCGAACTTTGATGAGAAATATTTATATGAGATGCTTATATTAGAATCTTTTCAAGCTGGACTTTCTTGGGAGTGTGTACTAAATAAAAGACAAGCCTTTGAGATGGCTTATGATAACTTTAACATAGAAAAAGTATGCCAATATGATGATGAAAAAATCATAGAACTGCAACAAAATAAAGAGATAATCAGAAATAAATTAAAAATAAAAGCAAGCATAAACAATTCTAAAATATTTAAGGATATACAAAAAGAATTTGGCTCGTTTAATAACTATTTAAAGACTTTCACAGATGGCAAAACATACTATGAAATAGATAAGACAACATCTCCAATTTCTGATGCTATCTCAAAAGACCTACAAAAAAGAGGAATGAAATTTGTAGGTTCAACAATAATATATTCATATTTACAGGCAATAGGAGTGATTATATCTCATGATAAAGATTGTTTTCTTTTCGCCCAATAGGGACGCCCCTTTTTGGCCGATTAGTTTTTTATATATTGAAAAATATTTAAATATTTGATAGTATGGGAAAAGAAAGAATATTATTTAGCAAGGAGATCAAAGTGGAAAGAATAGATAAGATAATAGCTTCTCAAACTAACTATTCAAGAAAAGATGTTAAAAAGCTTATATCTCAGAAGAAAGTAAGAGTAAATGACGAGATTGTAAAAAGACCAGAACAAAAGTTTGATGAACAACAAGATGCAATATATATAGATGGAAATAAATTAGATATGAAGAAAAACATATATCTAGTATTAAACAAGCCACAGGGATATATATCGGCAACAGAAGATAAAACGGCAAAAACCGTATTAGATTTAGTACCAGAGCAATATATAAGAAAAGGTTTGTTTCCAGCAGGAAGATTAGACAAAGACACAACTGGAATGATGATTATAACAGATGATGGCGAGTTTGCCCATAACATATTAGCTCCAAGAAAACATATAGAAAAAACATACAGAGTACAAATAGATATAGACATAACAGAAGAGATGAAAGAAAAATTTAAACAAGGAATCGTTCTAAAAGATCATGTATGTTGCCCTGCAACGATTGTAGTAGAAAACAAAAATACAGCATTAATAACAATAACAGAAGGAAAATATCATCAAATTAAAAGAATGCTTGGATGCTTTGGAGCAAAAGTAGTAAGATTGCACAGAATCTCAATGGGAGGCTTACAACTACCAAGTGACTTAGAAGAAGGAAAGTGCAGAGAGCTAACTAAAGAAGAATTAGAAAAAGTATGCATAAGAGACAAGTAAGGAGAATAGAATGAATATATTAAAACCACAAAAGATGTTGTTTGACAATTTAAGAACTATTGAAAATTTACAAAGTGAATTAATGGAAAATGATGAATTAGAAAATGTTAAGATAAAAGATTATTCAACAAGTAATCTAGAAGTTTTTGATGCTACTTGCAATAAGGCAGTGTTTAATAATGCCTCTATAATAAATAGTAGGTTCGAGAAAACATTTTTAACAGATGTAGAATTTACAAACTGTAATTTTTCAAACACTACATTTGACAATTGTAGCTTCATAAGATGTGAATTTAATAATTGTAAGTTAACAGGATGTAACTTTATAGAAAATGTTTTATTTGATATAGGATTTATAGATTCGAACATGAGCTATGCCAATATATCACTGAGCAATTTAAGAGGAATAATTTTTAATAATACATCAATCAGAAGCGGAAGTTTGCAGGGAAATAAAGTAAAGAATATAAACTTTAAAGAAGCAGACCTAATGGGAACACAATTTTTCAAGACAAGCTTAAATGGAATTGACTTATCAAATAGCAATATAGAACAAATTGCAGTTTCGCTTGAAGATATAAAAGGTGCAAAAATAAACCAAATGCAAGCAATAGATTTAATGTATTTATTGGGAGTAAAGGTAGTTGAATAGTAAATGCATAATTGTTTGAAAAGAATTAAATATTGTCGACTAACATTTTCTTTGGTGAAAATTTTTTGAAAAAATCTGTAAAATAATTAAAAATTTTAATTGACTTTTTTTCTTTCTAAGTGGTATAATAGGCAAGCTGACAAAAAAAGAGAGTAAGGGTTGTGAGAAGAATTTAGTGTTCCTCTCCAACCTGATATTTATGTCTTTTTATCAAAAAAGGGGAGGAATGAAAGAAAAATGGAGCAAGAAAATATACTTGGAAAAGAAAAAATAGGTAAATTAATATTAAAATTTTCTATTCCTTGCATTGTTTCAATGTTGGTAAACTCATTATATAACATAGTAGACCAAATATTCATTGGACAAGGAGTAGGACCGCTAGGGAATGGTGCTACAAATGTAGTATTCCCACTAGTAATGATAGGATTAGCATTTTCTTTAATGTTTGGAGATGGTGCATCAGCATATTTAAGTTTAAAACTTGGAGAAAAGAAGAAAAAAGAAGCAGAAAAAGGAATTGGCAATGGAATATTATTATCTGCAATTGTATCAATAATTTTCTGCGTAATTACACTAATTTTTTTACCACAACTTTTAACACTATTTGGATGTACGGATAAGCTAAGAGATTTAGCAATGACTTATGGAAGAATTATAGCAATTGGTTTTCCTTTTTCGATGATTGGAACAACTTTGAACTCAATTATTAGGGCAGATGGAAATCCTAAATTTGCTATGACAAGCATGGTTACTGGTGCAATTTTAAATACAATATTAGATCCAATATTTATATTTGTATTTCACAAAGGAGTTGCTGGAGCAGCTATTGCAACTGTAATAAGCCAGGTGCTTACATTTATATTGAATGTTGCATATATCAAGAAATTTAAATCTATACAATTGTCAAAAGATAGCTTTAAATTAAAAGCTGAGGTATGTAAAAAGGTTTCAATGCTTGGTGTAAGCAGTTTTATTACTCAAATGAGTATTGTGTGCGTTATGGCAGCTGAGAATAATTTACTTGGAAAATATGGAGCTCAAAGTGATTATGGAGCCGAGACTCCAATTACTGTTCTTGGAATTGTAATGAAGATAAATCAGATATTAAACAGTATAATAATTGGTATTGCTGCAGGAAGTCAACCTATAATTGGATATAACTATGGTGCTAAGAAATATGACAGAGTAAGGAAAACGTTAAAAATTGTTTTAGGGTCAAGCTTGGTAATAAGCACAATAGCATTCATATTGTTCCAAACAATACCAGATAAGTTAATCTTAATATTTGGTAATGGTGATGCAAAATACATGGAATTCGCATGTTTAGCATTTAGAACATATTTATTACTTTGCATTTGCAATGGTGTTCAAATTCCATCAGGAATATTCTTTCAGGCAATCGGAAAAAGCACAAAGAGTGCTATATTATCACTTTCAAGACAAATTGTTATATTGATTCCTGCTATGATAATATTGAGTGGAATCTATGGAATAATGGGTGTATTAAGTGCTGGACCAGTAGCTGATGGATTAGCATTTGTATTGGCTGTTATACTTCTAATAAAAGAAACAAGAAACATGAAGGCTGATGGAGTAGAAACAGAAAAAGCAGAAAGAAAAGAAGTACCAGAAACTGTAGCAGCTAACAACGGAATTGTAATCACAATTGCAAGAGAGTATGGTTCTGGTGGAAGATACATCGGAAAATTGGTAGCAGAGAAACTAGGAATTAAACTATATGACAAGAATATAATAGAAAAAATGTCAGAAGAAACAGGCTTATCAGAAGAATATATAAAAGACAACGAACAAAAAAGAACTGTTTTTGATAGTTTCAATAATGGATACTATGCTGGCTTGAATAACTCTGACGAACTATTTATACAAGAATCAAACTTAATAAAAGATTTGGCTGATAAGGAATCTTGCGTAATAGTTGGAAGATGTGCAGACTTCATATTAAAAGACAAAAGAAACGTCCTAAAAATATTTGTAAGTAGCAGTATGGAAAATAAAATAAAAAGAGCAACTGAATTTTACCACATGGATAAAGAAAATGCAGAGAAAGAAATTGCAAGAATAAATAAATTAAGATCTAATCACTATGAATACTACACGGAAAGAGGATGGGAGACACCATCAAATTATGATATTTGTGTAAATAGCGACTCTATTGGAATAAATAATGTCGTAGACTTAATATGCAGTATAGTAGAAAAAAGCAAAGAGTTAGCAATTAAATAGAATTATAAAGAGCGGAGCAGAAGTGCTTCGCTTTTAGTTATTGAAGAAAAAATTTCATTTTAGTATAGACAAATATTTGTTCTTATTATAAAATAGATACAATAGTTCAAAAATAAAAATAATTAATATTTTATAGATAACAACAAATATACTAAGAACTAAATTTTATATAAGGGATGTGTTCTTATGGACGAAAAAAGAAATGAAATTATTTTATTTGAAAACCAAGGAGTAAAATTAGAGGTAAACCTAAAAGATGAAACGGTGTGGCTTACACAAGAACAAATGGCAAAATTGTTTGGAAAAGCTAAGTCAACTATTAATGAACATATTAAAAATGTTTATAAAGAAGGTGAATTAGTAGAAAATGAAACTATGACAAAATTCGGAAATTCCGAATTTGCTGATAAACCAACTAACTATTACAATTTAGATATGATTATTTCTATTGGCTACCGTGTTAAATCACAAAATGGTATTTTATTTAGAAAATGGGCAACTAATGTATTAAAAGATTATATGTTAAAAGGCTATGCAATAAATCAAAAGAGATTAGATTATTTAGAAAAAACTGTAAAGCTAATAGATATTGCTAATCGTATTGATGAAAGACTTGAAGGCAATGATGCAAAAGAAATATTAAAGGTAATTGCAGGATACACAAAGGCATTAGATTTATTGGATGATTATGACCATAAGACATTAAAGAAAATTCAAGGAAACTTAGATACACGAAAAATTGAATATCAAGAATGTATAAGTATAATTAACAAATTGAGATTTAATGAGGAAAGTTCACTCTTTGCAGTTGAAAGAAATAAGGGACTAGAATCTATTATCGGGAATATTTATCAAAGTTTCGGACGGACAAGATATTTATAAAAGTATTGAAGAAAAAGGAGCTAATTTCTTATATTTAATAGTAAAAAATCATGTATTTGCAGATGGAAATAAAAGAATCGCAGCAACACTGTTTATATATTTTTTGAATTTTTATGGAATATTATATAAAAATAATAAACAGGTAATTGACAATAATACATTAACAGCACTTACTTTATTAATTGCTGAATCAAATCCAAAGGAAAAAGATGTAATTATTGACCTAGTGATGAACTTTTTAAATAATGACTAAAAGAATAAAAATGATGAAAAGGTGTATTTTAACATAAAAATATTTAGTTTGTTTGAATAAATGTTTAAAATATAAGCTTTTGGATAACATATTATGGGTGATTAGTATGTTTAAGCCAAAGGCTTTATATTGTGAAAATAATATTGAAAATTATGTGCTTGGAAGAGAGTTACTAGAAAAATATTCTGATGTTCCAAGAGTAATGATTGACAATCATAATAATATTGAGGAAATGAGAAAAAAGCAAAATAAGGATTTTGCAGATATGAAGCGAAATCTGATAATAGGAGTTAGAAAAACACATAAATTTGTTCCAAATCACAAGACATCAGATTTTCTAGTTCCATATACATCTTCTGGTTGCACCGCAATGTGTATGTATTGTTATCTTGTATGTAATTACAATAAGTGTGCATATTTGAGACTGTTTGTAAATAGAGAAGAAATGTTAGATAAAATTATAAGAACTGCTCAAAATTCAGAAAAAGATTTAACTTTTGAAATTGGAAGTAACAGCGATTTAATTTTAGAAAATACAATTACAAATAATTTAGTATGGACGATTGAAAATTTTGCTAATACTTCAAAGGGGCATTTAACTTTTCCTACTAAGTTTGACATGGTAGATGATATTTTGCCTTTAAAACATAATGGAAAAGTTACTATTAGAGTGAGTGTAAACCCAGAAGAAATTATTAACAAAGTTGAATTCGGTACATCGAGATTAAGAAATAGAGTTCAAACTATAAATAAATTAGCAGATGCCGGCTATCCTATCGGAATATTGATAGCACCTGTAATATTAGTAGAAAATTGGAAAGAATTATATTCGAATTTAATAAAATATTTATATGAAAATCTGAGTGAAAAAGCTAAGAAACAGGCGTTTTTCGAAATCATTTTTATGACATATAGCTTTGTTCATAGGGCCATAAATACAGAAGCATTTCCAAATGCCATAGATTTATATAATCCAGAATTGATGAGAGGACGTGACAGAGGAAAATACATGTACAAAGACTATATACGCGAAGAAGGAGAAAAATTCTTGCGAGAAGAAATGAATAAATACTTTCAAAATAATCGAATAGAATATGTGGTATAACGCCCAATAGGGACGCCCCTTTTTGGGCGAAAAAATAATGCACAGGTACATTTTTTTCTTCGTCCCTAAATTGTGCGTTTCTAAATTACAAAAACACTTGACATAAATATATTTAATTTGTATAATAGGTTTTGTAATATATATTATCAAGAGTGGACGAAAGAATCGGCTTTATGACTCCACAGCAACCTATTGAGTTAGGTGCTAATACCGACAAAGTTACGGAATGTACTTTGAATGATGATTTCTAAGAATCGTTAAACTTTGTACCTACGTTAGTACAAGTTTTTTTAGCTTTTATAGAAAGATTGAAAAATATTTCAATTAGATTGAATTGTTGAAGAAGACGTTTTAGATAAAAAGTATGTCTAATTTAGTGATGGTTTTCGCCCAAAAAGGTGGCGTCCATAATTGGCGGTTTTGAAGGAGGAAAATATGAAAAGATTATTTACATCAGAGAGTGTTACAGAAGGACACCCAGATAAGCTATGTGATTATATATCAGATAGTATTCTGGATAGTTATTTGGCAAAAGATAAGAATGCAAGAGTCGCTTGCGAGACTGTTGCGGGTAAAGGTGAAATTTTTATAACAGGAGAAATTACATCGACTGCAAATGTTGATATAGAGCAAGTTGTAAGAGATACTATAAAAGAAGTTGGATATGCTGATAGTGAGTATGATATTGATTATAGAACTTGCAAAATATACATAAATTTATCTAAGCAATCTCCAGATATTGCACTAGGAGTTGATAAATCACTTGAAGATAAAGAAGGTAAAGATGTTGAGTCTGAAGGAGCTGGTGACCAAGGTTTAATGTTTGGATATGCTTGTGATGAAACAGAGGAGTTGATGCCTCTTCCAATTTCGCTTGCACACAAACTTTCTAAGAGATTGACAGAAGTTAGAAGAGAAAAAATAATAGATTATTTAAGACCAGATGGTAAGACTCAGGTTACGGTTGAATATGATGGAGACAAGCCTGTAAGAATTGATACTATTGTTGTTTCTACACAACATCTGCCTGATGTTGACATGAATGTTCTAAAAAAAGACATAATTGAAAAAGTTATAAAGCCAATAGTTCCAGCTAATTTGTTAGATGAAAACGCGAAATATTTTATTAATCCAACAGGAAGATTTGTAATAGGTGGACCTCTTGGAGACAGTGGACTTACAGGAAGAAAAATAATAGTTGATACTTATGGAGGAGCTGCAAGACATGGTGGAGGAGCCTTTTCTGGAAAGGACCCAACAAAAGTTGACCGCTCAGCTTCTTATATGGCAAGACATATTGCGAAAAATATTGTTGCAAATGGTTATGCAAAGAGATGCGAAATACAAATAGCATACAGCATTGGTGTGGCAAAACCAGTATCAATCTATGTAAATACTTATGGAACCAATACAATTCCAGAAGAAGAGATTGTAGAAAAAATAAATAATACATTTGATTTAACACCAAGAGGAATAATAAATTATCTTGATTTACAAAGACCAATTTATAGACAAACAACAAACTACGGTCATTTTGGAAAAAAAGACCTACCTTGGGAGAAAATTATAAATTTTTAGGCATCATAAATAAAATATAGGCCAAAAGGCTGTTATATAATCCATTTTTATGATATAATAGATGAAGTTACCATTTTATAAATAGACCACTAAGGAGGTTGAAAAATGGGTAAAATTGTCGTTGGACGGTGGGACTGTTCCTACTGTGGTACAAAAGGCATACGTGGTAGCGAAAGAGAATGCCCTAATTGCGGCAGACCAAGAGGTGAAGATGTAAAATTTTATGTTGATGATCCGAAGGACTATGTTCCAGAAGACGAGGCAACCAAAATTAGCAAAGAACCTGATTGGATGTGCGAATTTTGTGGCAGCTACAATTCGGCAAAACTCACTAAGTGTATGTCGTGTGGAGCAGAAAGAGGCGAAAGCAAAGATTATTTTCAAGTACAGGAGGAAAACAGAGAAAAAGAATCTGAAAAAGCAAAAAATACAGAAAATGAATTCGAGCCAAAACCTGAAAAAGTAGAAAGTTATCAGAACTTCGAAAGCCCACAAGAAGATTACTCACAGCATGATTTTAGCTCCTACAATTTAGCAAATATTTTTTTAAACAAAAAAGTTATTGCTATTGTTTTAGCTGTTTTGCTTTCTATTATTGGAGTAATATTCTTATTTACGCCAAAAGAAGTAAACATGCAAATCACAGATTTTTCTTGGAGTAGGAGCATTAGTATCGAACAAAACAGAACTTTTCATGAAAGTGATTGGAGCGTTCCAGCTGGAGGCAGAGTTACGTCTCAACAAATGGAATTCCACCATTATCAATCTGTTTTGGACCATTACGAAACCCGGACCAGAGAAGTTGCAAGAGAGAGACTATCACATTACGAATATAGTACTACATTAATAGACATGGGAAACGGCTATTTTGAGGAAGAAACAATAAGTACTCCTGTATATGAGACTTATTATGAAACTGAAGAATACCAAGAGCCCATATATCGTGACGAGCCTGTTTATGCAATGAAATATTATTATGACATTGATAGGTACGTTTACGAAAGGCCTGTAAACACGAGTGGAAACGATAAGGAACCTTACTGGGGAGAAGTGAAACTTAATTATGATGAGAGAGTTTCAGAAAGAAATGAAGAGTACAAAATTTCTGGCATATCCGACGAAAAAGAAAAAAGAACCCTTGAAATCAGTGTGAATTTTGAAAAATGGAATGTTCTTGAAAAAGGACAAACTGTTAAAGTAAAAATTTACAAAACTGGTACAACAACATTAGTGGACTAACAATAAGCCTTATACTAAAGGCTTAAAACAAAATTGGCATCATGCTTTCGAACGAGAGTATGGTGCCGATTTTTCTGTATTATAAATATTGAAATTAATTATCAATTACGATATAATTGTGGTATAAAATTGAGATAATAATTGGAGAAAAATATTGAAAGTTATTTTTTTAGATATAGATGGGGTCTTAAATTCAGACGAATATATAGATAGAGCAAAAAATGTGCAAGGAATAGAAAGACACATAGATATAGACAAGGTTAAATTATTAAAAAAAGCAATTGACGAAACAGGTGCAAAAACTGTTTTAACCTCCTCATGGAGAAATTCAAAAGATATTGGTCCGCTAAGAGAGTTTTTAGCAAAATATGAAATTTACTTTGATGCAACTCCATTTATTAAGTGGGAGAGAGGTTTGGAAATAAAACAGTGGCTTTCAGAGCATAATAGAGTAGAAGATTATATCATATTGGACGATGAAATTTACGATTCATTTGATCAAGAAATGCTTAGACATTTAGTAAAGGTATCAGATGCAAATGGACGAGGACTTGGAGAAGGATTAACACAAAAAGATATAGATACAATAATAAAAAGATTTGGAAGAGTAAAGGAAGATTTTGAAAGGTAATTTGTAGGAGGAAAGATAATGGAACATGTTCATTCAATTATATTGATAAAAAGAGGAGATAAATATTTAAATTATTTTGATGAAAGATGGGGAATGTATTTATTTCCAAATATTAAAGGAAATGACATTGAAGAAATAAAGAACAAATATAACACGAATAACGTGAAATATTTGTTTGATAAAGTACATGAAAAATATTCAATACCAAATAAAGAAACAAGGACATATCATCATTATTTTTATGAAGTAGATAAAGATATAAATGGAGAATATTTTTCTTTAAATGAATTATTGCAAAAAGAAAAAGTAAAAGAAAACAATGGAGACATTATAAAATTTATAGAAGAATTTTATAACAATCAATAATAAAGTATGTTATTTGGTTCGAAATAATATTATTATAATTACATAAATGAATGGGTTACAAGAAAAATGAACTCTCAAAAAATGAGGGTTCATTCTGTTTTAAAAATTGTAATAAATTTCGTTAAAATTACCATAATATTTATTAGTATTTTATATGAGGAGAATTCACATTTAAAGCTAATGAATACAGATAAAATTAATGCAATTGAACAGAATTTAAAGAAATACAGCCAGATGAACAATGATGAAATTTTACATGAACTTGATACATCAGAAAATGGACTTAGCTGTATAATAATAGAGGAGAAACAAGAGAAGTATGGCAAAAATATAATTGATATAAATAACAACAATACCACATTTAAGAGGCTGAAAGAGGCCTTTATAAATCCATTTAATATCGTGCTAATAATAGTTGCAATAGTTACTTTTTTTACAGATGTAGTATTTGCTACAAATAAAGATTATCTAACTTTTACACTGATTATTAGTACGGTTTTTATTTCTGCGATGATATCTTTTTTTCAGCAGACAAATTCGAATAAAGCGGCACAAAAATTAAAAAGGCTTATTACAAATAAAATAGATGTAATAAGAGACGAACTCCCTAATACGGTTGATGTTGAGGATATTGTGCCTGGGGATATTTTAAAGCTCTCTTCTGGAGACATGATTCCGGGAGATGTGAGATTTTTGGAGACAAAGGATTTGTTTATCGACCAAGCTTCATTAACAGGAGAATCTAATCCTGTAGAAAAGTTTTCTGCGTTAAGAGAAAAAGACGCAGAATTAACTCATTTATCTAATATTGGATTTACTGGAACAAATATTGTTAGCGGACGTGCAACGGCAGTTGTGCTTGCAATAGGATGTAACACATATTTTGGAAATATGGCAAAGTCTATATATAATACGAGTGAGCAGAATAGCTTCGAAAGAGGAGTAGATAGTGTTAGCAAGCTTTTAATAAAATTTATGGTAATAATGATACCTGTGATATTTGCAATAAATTTCTTCACGAAAGGTAATTGGTGGGAGGCTTTAATTTTTGCAATAACAATTGCAGTAGGGCTTACTCCAGAAATGTTGCCAGTAATAATGACTTCTACACTTGCAAATGGAGCAATAGAGATGTCTAAGAATAAGACCATTGTAAAAAGATTGAGTGTTATACAAACATTCGGAGAGATGAATATTCTTTGTACTGATAAAACTGGAACTCTTACAGAGGACGAGATTGTACTAGAAAGATATATGGACTTAGAAGGAAATGAGAGTCAAAGAGTTTTGAAGCATGCTTTTTTAAACAGCTATTTTCAGACTGGACTAAAAAATTTGATAGATGTAGCAATTATATCGAGAGCCGAAAAAGAAAACATGAATATTTACAAAGAAACATACACACGTGAAGATGAAATTCCATTTGACTTTTCACGCAGAAGAATGAGCGTGGTTTTAAAAGATCAGATGGGAAAGAGGCAACTAATAACAAAAGGTGCAGTAGACGAGATTATGTGTATTTGTTCATATATCGACATAAATGGAGAGGCAGTAGAACTTACAGAAAAATTGAAAAATAAAGCATATGAAACATATGAAAAATACAATAAAGATGGTCTAAGAATAGTTGCAGTAGCTCAAAAAAATGATATACATGGAGTAGAAACGTTTGGAATAAATGACGAAAAAGACATGGTGTTGATAGGATTTGTAGGTTTCTTAGACCCGCCAAAAGAAAGTGCAAAACAAGCAATTGAAGCTCTAAAAATACATGGTGTAGATACAGTTGTTTTAACAGGAGATAGCGAAGGAGTTGCGGTAAACGTTTGCAAAAAGGTAAATATATCAACAGAAAATAGATTAACTGGAAAAGAAATAGAAGAAATGAATGATGAAGAACTAAAAGAAAAATCGGTAAATTGTCATCTATATTCTAAACTTTCACCACTTCAGAAACAAAGAATTGTAAGAATTTATCAAGAACAAGGTAATACAGTAGGTTACATGGGAGACGGAATAAACGACAGCCCACCATTAAAACAGTCAGACGTAGGAATATCGGTAGACACAGCGGTTGACATTGCTAAAGAAACCGCAGACATAATTCTACTAGAGAAAGATTTAAATGTGCTTGAAAAAGGCGTTATAATAGGCAGAAAAACCTTTACAAATATATTAAAATATATAAAAATGGCTACGAGTGGAAACTTTGGAAATATGCTTTCTATAATAATTGCCAGCTTAGCTCTTCCGTTTTTGCCAATGCTTCCAGTGCACATATTAATACAAAATTTACTAAACGACTTTGCACAAATAGGAATGCCGTTTGACAATGTAGACACAGAATATTTGCTAAACCCGAAAAAATGGAATACTAGCGAAATAAAGAAAAACATGTTTATATTTGGAACGATTAGCACTATATTCGATTTGCTGTGTTTCTTAGCATTGTGGTTTATAATGAAATTTAACACAATAGAAAAATCAACATTATTCCAGACTGGTTGGTTTGCATATGGGATAATATCTCAAACAGTAATAATTCATTTAATGAGAACCTCGAAAATACCATTTATCCAGAGCAAACCATCAAAACAACTAATAATTTCAACGATGTCTATAATCATCTTAACTCTTATTATTTGCTTCACAAACATAGCAATAATTTTCGATTTGCAAAGATTGCCGATAGAATATGGAATAGTTATTGTAATATTGATGACCCTATATGCAATAGCAATTCAGAATTATAAGAAAATTCAAAATATGAATAAATAAACAAAAAAGTTATACATGTTCAATCTAATGTTGAAAAAATATACAAGTATGGTATAATGCTAATTAAATGAAGTCAAACTAATAATAGGAGAAGGTAAATGAGAAAAGTAATGGTTTATTTAGTAATTATTATTGTCGTAATTTTAGTATGTGTATTTGGAATAAATGCTTATGTGAAAATTTCTACAAAAAATCAAATAATTCAAGAAAATGAATATGATAACCTGTCAGACATAGATTGTATTATTATTTTAGGTGCCGGCGTATGGGGAGACAAGCCTAGCCATATGTTAGAAGATAGATTATTAGAAGGTATCAAATTGTATGAAAATAATGTATCTAGTAAAATAATAATGAGCGGAGACCATGGCAAGGAAGATTATGATGAAGTAAACATAATGAAAAACTATGCCATTGAAAAGGGAGTACCTTCGGAGAATATTTTTATGGACCACGCAGGCTTTTCAACATATGAGAGCATATATAGAGCCAAAGAAATATTTAAAGCTAAAAGAATTGTAATAGTTACACAAGAGTATCATTTATATAGAGCACTATACATTGCTAATAAATTAGGCTTAGAGGCTTATGGAGTCGGAGCAGATCCAAGACAATATGTAGGAGCAACATATAGAGAATTAAGAGAAATATTAGCAAGAGATAAAGATTTTATAAAATGTATATTCAAACCAAAGCCAACTTATTTAGGAGAAACAATACCAGTAAGTGGTAATGGCGATATTACAAATGATAAGAAAAAAGATGTGTAACATATGAACATTTAGGCTTTAGAACATACAAAAGAAGTGAAATTCAAGAATTGTACTCGAAATGGGGTGCAATTTTTTTTGTACTAGTGGGTCAGATTTATGTAATTCTACGAATTTTATGTTACAATATACGAAAAATGAAGAAGGAAATATATATGGAAAAGAAAAATATTATGAAAAAAATATTAATTGCAACGGGAATTGTGGTTATAATTAGTGTAATAGCAACCATAGGAATAGGAAATTATTTTGTTAATTACGCAATATTAAGAACGGGAAATGGTGGAGATAGAGAAGTAAAAAATAAAGAAGTGGTAGAAGTTGCTAGCATAGATAACGAAACTGAAAGAGTTATAGAAGAAAATCGAGAAGAAGAAAAACAACTTGCAAATCAATGGTCAAATACTATAAAAAATGAAAAGGTTGAGATTACGGCAAATGATGGAATAACCTTAAAAGGAACCGAATACATAAAAGATGAACAAATTAACGACTGGGTAATTGTTCTACATGGTTATCGTTCAAATCCAGAATCAGTAATTTCAATAGGAAGGTACTTTTCAGAAAAAGGCTACAATGTACTAATTCCATATATGAGAGCCACTGGCGAAAGTGAAGGAGAATATATTGGAATGGGATGGTTAGATAAAGACGACCTAAAATGTTGGATAGATTTAATTATAAAGCAAAATAATAATTCTAACATTATATTACATGGTTCGTCAATGGGTGCTGCAACAGTACTCATGGCATCAGGAGATGAACTTCCAAGCAATGTTAAAGCAATAATAGAAGACAGCGGTTATACATCTGTATGGGATATATTTGCATCAGAGGCTAAGGCTAGATTTAATTTACCAGCTTTTCCAGTATTAAATATGTTTGAAATAGTTGCAAATTTCAGAGCAAAATACGATATTAAAGAAGCATCAGCATTAGAGCAAGTGAAAAAAGCAACTGTTCCAATATTATTTATTCATGGAGATAATGATGACTTTGTTCCGGAGTACATGTGTGAAAAATTATATGAAGCAGCTAATTGCAAGAAAGACAAACTGATAATACATGGTGCAGGACATACTGAATCAAGATATAAAGAGCCAGAGAAATATTATAATAAGATATTTGATTTTCTAGATAATGTCAGAATTTAATAAAATAATGCTGATTAACGCCCATGCTGGAAAGCAATGTTAGCTATAGAAAATTGACGCCGGAGGAGAAAGAAAGATTCATAGAGTTACTTAGAAAAGATTGAAAAAAACTTCATGAAGCTACCTGAAAAGGAAAAAGAAAAAGCATAATATAAATAATATAAGATTGAATAATTATTCTAGCTTAAAAAATGGCTGTAGAGAGTTTGTAACTTTCTACAGCTTTAAAAATTAAAATATAAAATTAGAGAAGCTCAAGATCAATGTATAGTAATGTAAAGTATGTTTTATTTTAGAGATATTTACAAAAAAGAATTGACATACAAATGAAACTATTGTATAATACGAACATAAGTTCTATAAGAACGAAAATTTGAAGCTTTGTAAGTAGAAGTAAATGTATCTAGAACTTAAATTATAAAGAAAAGGATGGTTCTTATGGAAGAAAGAAAAAATGAAATTATTTTATTTGAAAACCAAGGAGTAAAATTAGAAGTAAACTTAAAAGATGAAACGGTATGGCTGAATAGACAACAAATGGCAACATTATTTAACAGAGATGTAAAAACTATAGGTAAACACATTAATAATGCACTTGCAGAGGAATTGGCAGATATTCCAACTGTCGCAAAATTTGCGACAGTTCAAAAAGAAGGCGAAAGAGAAGTAAAAAGAGAAGTAGAATATTATAACCTAGATATGATTTTAAGTGTTGGATATAGGGTCAAGTCAGATAAGGGAATTTTATTTAGAAAATGGGCAAATAATGTTTTAAAAGACTATATGCTAAAGGGCTATGCTGTAAATCAAAAGAGATTAGAATATTTGGAGAAAACAGTAAAGCTAATAGATATTGCAAACCGAATAGATGAAAGATTAGAAGAAAATAATGCAAAAGAATTTCTACAGAAAATAAATTTGAAAGGAAACAAAAGAATATGAAAGAGAAAGGTGTATTACTTCCAATATTTTCACTTCCAAGTAAATATGGAATTGGAGATTTTGGATACGAAGCATATGAATTTATAGATATATTAAGTAAAAATAACATAAGATATTGGGAGATTTTGCCGATAAATGAGTGCAATACCCATCCATATTCACCTGTAAGCTATTACGCTCTTGAGGAGGATTACATTTCACTTGATAAACTAACTGAACGAGGACTAATAAAAGAAGCTGAGACCCGTCCAAATAAAGACAGAGCAATATATGATGACTTTAAGGAAAAATATTATAAAGAGGCTTTTGAAAATTTTAAACCCGACAACAAATTCAAAAAGTTTATTAAAATAGATGAAATAGATAAATATGCAGAGTTTGCACATATAAAAAAAGGTAAAAGTAAAGAATACTATTTATTTTTACAATATATTCTGTATACTCAATGGATGGAATTAAAACAATATGCAAACGAAAAGAATGTTCAAATTATTGGAGACATGCCAGTGTATCCTGTTTTTGATTCTGTTGAAACACGATATTATCCTGAATATTTTGATATGGAAGATGGCAAATTCACCTTTGAAGCTGGAACACCACCAGATTATTTCAATCAAAATGGACAAAAGTGGGATAGCCCAGTATATAACATTGAAAACATCAAGAAAGATAAATACAAATATTTGACAAAGAGATTCAAATATCAATTGAATTTGTTTGATAAGCTAAGAATAGATTATTTTAGAGGATATGATTCTTTTTTCAAAATTCCAATTGGAAAAACTGGGAGAGAGGGCTCATACTCTGATGGTGTAAGCTATGGATTTTTTGATGAACTTTTCAAAGATAAAACAGTAAATCCAGAAAAATTGATAGTTGAAGATTTAGGCGAAATTAGAGAAGAAACCATTGCACTACGTAAAAAATATGGATTTACAAGACAAAAAATATTGCAATTTTCAATCGATTTGGATAACTTATATGATAGAGACAATGAAGAGGAAAATGTTCTTGTTTTCCCAGGAAATCATGACTGCAACACAATTTATGGTTGGTATAAGACATTAAGCGATGATCATAAATGGAAATTGAAAGAATTCTTAAAGAAAAATGAATGTTATGAAATAAACGTAAACATTGGAATTATGCAATATCTATCAAGATGCAAAGCTAAAATGCCAATCATTATGGTTCAAGATATATTAGGATTAGATGAAAATTCAAGAATAAATATTCCGGGCATAGAAAGTGATAAAAATTGGTCTTGGAAACTAATTGATTTTAAAGACTTAGAAGAAAGAATTAAAGATTATTAAAATTGTAAGATGATATTAGCATAATGTGCTAAATAGTAAGTTTTGGGAGGAAATAATTATATGGATATATGGGAGGATATGTATAACAAAGCTAAAAAAGAATATCATAGAGAAGATGTATCACCTTTTATAGTTGCACATCATGTTGTAGCTGCAGTTGAAAGTGAAGATGGCAAAATTTTTACAGGCTTTTGTATTGAAAGTGCTAGTGGTGTTATGAATTTATGTGCGGAAAGAGTTGCAGCATTAAATATGTATATCAATACAGAAAAAACAAAAATCAAAAGGTTAATAGTTTTCAGGGATAATCCGCCACATAATGGGGGAATGCCATGCGGAGCTTGCAGGGAATTTTTAATGCAATTAGATAAAGATAATAAAGACATGGAAATATTGACAGATTATGAAACAAGAACAACTATTAAATTATCAGAAGTATTACCTAATTGGTGGGGAAATAAGAGATATGATAATTAATTTATGATAATATAAAAATAAGGAGAAAATTAAATGACTGATTTAAAGAAATTACAAAAAGAAATATATCAAAATAAAGTAAATAAGGGATTTAATATAACAGATATAAATAAAGAATTTTGCTTAACATATGGAGAAGTTGCAGAGGCATATGAAGCTTGGAGAAAAAAGAAAGATGATTTGGGCGAAGAATTAGCCGATGTTGCAATTTATTTATTAGGATTATCAGAGATTTTAAATATTGATTTAGAAGATGAAATACTAAAAAAAGTTTATAAAAACTCAAAAAGAGAATATAAAGTTATTGATGGTGTTAATACAAGAACAAAGGAATTTAATGAATAAACAGAGAAAATTTGAGTGATAGATTATAATAGGTGTGCACGGAATTAAGAAAAGTATATTAATACTAAAAGCAGATAGTTAATTGATAATTATCTGTTTTTATGATATAAGATAATAGAAAGTAAACTTCGATATAATTAAAAATAGAGAAAAGGGGAAAAGTCAATGAGCTTAGTATTAAAAGATGTATCCAAATCATTTGCTGGTAAAAAGGCAGTAGACAATATTTCCTTTAGTTTAACAAAACCAGGTGTATATGGTTTGCTTGGAACTAATGGAGCAGGGAAGACTACGACAATTAGAATGCTACTTGGAATTATAAAAAAGGATAGCGGAGAAATTACTTGGAAAGGAAAACCTGTAGATAGAAAATCTGTTAGATTTGGATATCTACCAGAAGAAAGAGGTGTATATCCAAAAACAAAAATATTTGACCAACTAATGTATTTTGCAGAATTAAAAGGAATGCAAAAAGATGAAGCGACCAGTTCAATAAACAAATGGGCTAAAGTGCTAAAGGTGGAAGAATATTTGCAGATGCCAGCCGAAAAATTATCAAAAGGAAATCAACAAAAAATACAATTTATGACTGCAATTATACATGATCCAGAATTAGTGGTATTAGATGAGCCATTTAGTGGACTAGATCCAGTTAATACAGAAACACTAAAAAATATTATTATTAATTTAATAAAGAATGGAAAATACATAATAATGTCAGCACACCAAATGGCGACGATTGAAGAATTTTGTAGTGATATTTTAATATTGAATAAAGGTAAAACTGTATTGCAAGGAAATCTGAAAGAAATAAAAGAAAAATATCCTGCAAATAGAGTAGAAATAGATGTAAAAAAAGATATTAAAAAATACATTGAAGAGCTTAATTTAGAAATAGAAACCGAAACAAACAATAACTATATTATAAAAATATCAGATGAAGAAAAAGCGCATAAATTATTAAATAAACTTGTTGCAGATGGAATTAATATTGACAAATTTGAAATTAAGAAACCTACACTAAACGATATTTTTATAGAAAAGGTAGGTGAATAATAATGAGAGATATTTTTACAGTAGTGAAATTTACAATGAAAGATATGGTTAAAAGAAAATCGTTCATAATATCAACATTAATCATTTTGATTTTTATAGTAGTTGGTTTTAATGTACCAAATTTAATTAAAAGTTTTAATGGAGATAATTTTGGAGATAAATTATTAATAATAGACAGTAAAAATGTATTTGAAGGAACATTAGAAAACTTAAAACAGATGGATTTAGGTTATGAGTTTGAAATAACAAATGAAGATTTGAAATTTGAAGATGTAAAGAAAAAAATAGAAAATGAAGAAATAAAAGAAGCGATAATTATAAATCAAGAAAATGAAAAAATAAAAGTATTATATATTGTAGAAAATAAAACAACGATGAGCGAAGTGCCAGAAGGATGTATGAATGCTCTAACATCATTATACTCTAATTTAAGAATATCTAAATTAGGATTGACAGAACAACAATTACAATCGATTACTCCAAACTTTGAGTTTGACATAGAACAAACAGAGGAAAAGAGTGCGAGTGGAAATATTTTGGTAATGATGCTAATGTCGATAGTATTATTCTATGCGATATACTTTTGTGCATATCAAGTATCAAGCTCGATAACAACGGAGAAAACTTCAAAAATAATTGAAACACTTGTAACATCTACAAGCCCTAAAACAATAGTGCTTGGAAAGACAATTGGAATTGGTCTAGTTGGCTTAGCCCAGATGATATTAATAGTTGCAACAGCTTTAATAAGTGCAAAAACATTTTTAGAACCAGGAGTGTTAGATTCTGTTTTGGATATGTCTAATGTTACACCATATTTAGGAATAATGACTGCAATTTATTTTATATTAGGCTATTTGGCTTATGCTTTATTATATGCACTAACTGGCTCTACAGTAAGTAAGCCAGAAGATATACAATCTGCTAATTCTCCTGTTGCAATACTAGCAGTAATCGGATTTTATTTATCATATTTCACTATGATGAATCCAACAAGCAAGCTTAATTTATTTGCATCATTATTTCCAATATCATCACCATTTTGTATGCCATTTAGAATTATGATGGGACTTGCAAATTCTACAGATGTAATAATTTCAATCGCAATTTTAGTTGTTACAATAATTGTTATTGCTAAAGTTGCCATAAAGATATATTCAAATGCAATACTGAACTATGGTACAAAGATGAACATTAAAGATATTATAAAAATGTATAAAGAAAAACAAAGTTAGTAAAATAGTATTTACTATTTAGAACTACTTGAAATATAGTAGTTCTTTTTGTATAATTGGAACAATAAATAGTTAATTTGTGATAGTGTAAAGTAGCCTATGAAAAATATGCAACAATTTTTAGGTAAAGAATATAAAATCAGTTTATACTATCGAAAAGATGAAGGAAAAATAAAAAATGAAAGAGAAAGTAAAAGAGTTTATTGTAAAAAATTTAAAATGGATTATATTATTCATTTGCTTAATAGGATTTTTAGCAATAGCAGAAGATGTATTTAATAAAGAAATAATGAACGGAGACATAGTAGGATATAAATTAATATCAACATTTTTAATATCAGACTTTGCAACGCCAATAGCAAAATTTATTACCAACTTTGGAGGTGCAATATTTTTAACTGTATTGACTATTATTTTGTTCATACTAATAAAAAATAAAAAAATTGGTTTATCAATATTTTCTAATTTAGTAATAATTACAGCGCTAAATCAATTATTAAAAAACATATTACAAAGACCAAGACCAACAGAATATAGAATAATTGAAGAAACAGGATATAGTTTTCCTTCAGGGCATTCTATGATAAGTATGGCTTTCTATGGATATATAATATACTTAATTTATAAATATGTAACAAACAAATACATAAAATGGATTTCTATAGTATTATTAAGCATTTTAATATGTTCTATTGGAATAAGCAGAATTTATTTAGGTGTACATTATACAAGTGATGTACTAGGAGGATTTTCAATATCTATATCGTACTTGGTGATATATATAAGTGCTGTAAATAAGTTTTTAATAGAAAAATAAAAACAAACAAAATCTAAATTCTTTAACGCAATAAAGAAAGTTGTAATACAAAAAGTTGTAGGAGAAATGAACATGATGAAAAAATTGTTACAGGATAATAGTTTTTATATCCAAAACACATGAAATACCGTAGAGTGTAACAAAAATGTAATTTTCAAAAATTAATTTATATTTTAATATAAGAAAACAGAACAAATAAAGTGCTATAAATTACGAAAATTAGCAATTATAGTGCTTTTTTGTTTATATAAACAGTATAGAAGAATATTTTTAGAAAAAATAGAAAATGCTTTATTGTCATATTTGTTAAAAATAAGAGATAAAGTTGATGAATACAGAATTCAAGGAAGGAAATCTTTTAATGATGAAGAATATGAAGAAACCAAAAAAGAATATTTGCGATTATTAGAAATCTGGCAAGAAGACCACAAAGAAGATTATAAAAAAAGAAAAATAACAGCATATTATGAAAGTGAAAAAAGATTAATTGCTAGATTAAAAGAATATGTTGATGATCATTTAAGATTTACAACAGATTTCAGAATAGATTTCACAAATAACTTAGCAGAGAGAGGACTAAGAAAAATAAAAAGCAAATTAAAGGTTGCTGGAAGTTTCAGAAGTCTTCAATATGCCAAGTATTATTGTGATACAATAAGCATTATAGATACGTGTAAAAAGCAAAATGTAAAAATATTTGAAGCAATAAAAAATATTTTTATGGGAAAAAGAAAAATATTTGCATTATAAGATTACAGAAAACTAGTCGTTTGTAGTTAAATGGCTAGTTTTTTCAAAAAAGTATTATCTAGTAACTTTAATTTTATTCTAACATCAAAAAAATATTGACTTTAATTCAATAATGTGATATTTTGCATAGGTAAAAAGTATTAGGAGGTAATAATTATGGAATTAAAAGGATCAAAAACAGAGCAAAATTTAATGACGGCTTTTGCTGGAGAATCTCAGGCAAGAAATAAATATACATATTTTGCTAGTAAAGCAAAAAAAGAAGGATATGAACAAATAGCTGCAATTTTCCAAGAAACAGCTGATAATGAAAAAGAACATGCAAAAATTTGGTTTAAATTATTAAATGGTGGAGAAATTGGAACAACAGCTGAGAACTTAAATGCTGCTGCTGATGGAGAAAATTATGAATGGACAGATATGTATGCTGAATTTGCTAAAATAGCTAAAGAAGAAGGTTTTGACCATATTGCATATTTATTTGAAGAAGTTGGTAAAATTGAAAAAGAACATGAAGAAAGATATTTAAAATTATTAGAAAATGTAAAAGATGGAAAAGTGTTTGAAGCAGGAGAAGTTAAAATATGGAAATGTAGAAATTGTGGACATATTGTTGTTGGAACAAAAGCTCCAGAAGTTTGCCCTGTATGTAGCCATCCAAAAGCATATTTCGAAATTAAAGCTGAAAATTATTAAAATATAGAGAAACTATTCTTATGGAAAATATAAATTAATATGGAGGAAATTTATGAAAAAAGAATTAGTAATAAAAAGATGTTCTAAATGTCAATCTTTAGTTGAAGTCCTAAAAGATTGTACTAGTGATAATTGTAGTATTAAATGTTGCGGTGAAGAAATGATAGAATTAGCTCCCAATAGTGTAGACGCATCTTTTGAAAAACATGTACCAAACTATGAAGCAATAGATAATCATATAATTGTAAAGGTTAACCATGTTATGGAGGAAGACCATTTTATAGAATGGATTGCGATGTTAGCAAATAATAAAATTATAAAGAAATTTTTATTGCCAGGTGAAGAAGCCTGTGTAATATTTCCATATGTTAAAGGAAGTAAAATTTATTCTTTTTGTAATAAACATGGACTTTGGTCAAAAGAAGTTGAATAAATATAGATAAATTAAGCTTTTTGTGTGAGATTTGTTACATAGAAATAATTGTGATAAAAATGAAAGATATTATAATTTCTAATGATATAATGTAGAAGCAGTAAAAATTTGAAGATTTACCAGATGATTGGGTTTGTCCTTTATGTGGTCTTGGAAAAGAATTATTTAAAAAAATAGAAGAATAAGAAATGATTTAAGAGTTTAGTTTAATAATGAAATTAAACTCTTTTACAATAAAATCAGGGTAAAACATATAAATACTTGGATTTTAGATACAAATTATGTATAAAGGAGAGTGATAAAAATGTTAAAAAATGCTATAGCATATATCCTGAGAAAGAGGAGTAGAACAGTTATTATATTTATTATTTTAACAATAGTTCTTTCATGCTTATACTCATGTTTAAACATAATGAAATCAACAATTAGCTTAGAAAATAATTTATATAAGTTATCAAATACATCTTTATCAATAACACAAAATAACAATGAGAACTTTAAAACAAATCAATTTAAAGAAATAGAAAATATAAAAGAGATAAAAGAAACAATTCCCCAATATGATGGACTAGCAAAATCTACAAATATTAAAGCAGTAGAAGGAATGCAAATGATCGAAAGAGACGATATGCCAGAAGAATTTAGAAATATATTTTCAATAGAAGCCACAAATAATACTGGAAAGGACAATTTATTTAATAGTGGAGTTTTTACTCTTATAAAAGGTAGACATATTGAAAAAGATGACAGAGAAAAAATTATTATACATGAAGAACTGGCACAAAAAAATAATTTAAAATTAAATGATAAAATTCGTCTTGAACTATTTGATTTAAACAATAATGAAATAAAAACAGAATATGAATTTGAGATTATTGGGATTTTTTCTGGAAAAAAACAAGAAAAATACACAGGAATGACATCAGACTTTAGTGAAAATATGGTATTTATCGATTATGAATCAAGCCAAAAAGCATTAAACAACGCAGAAAATAATAAAGTTGTAAATAAACTTGAAATATTTTCAGATAGTCCAAAAGATACAAATATAGTATTAAATAAAATTAAAGAAATAAAAATTGATTGGTCAAAATTCAATATTGAAAAAAATGATGATGTATATGAAGAAACTTTAGAATCTGTAGAAGGGATAAAACATATAATAAAGGTTATGACATATTTAATTATGACAGGAGGAATAATAGTTTTATCTTTAATATTAATTTTATGGCTAAGGGAAAGAATTTATGAAATAGGAATATTATTATCAATAGGGATAAGTAAAGCAAAAATTATAGCTCAATTTATATTTGAGTTAATATTTATATCACTACCATCTATATTAGCATCTTTATTTTTAGGAAATGTGATATTAAATCAAATAATAGGTGGATTTATCAATTCTGATAATTCGACAATAAATATTAATAATCTACTAAAAAATGATAATTTAATATCAAATATTACAATATTTTTACAAAGTTATGGAATATTAATAGGAATTATTGTTTTATCAGTTATTATTGCAAGTGCAATGATATTAGTAAAAAAACCAAAAGAAATATTATCAAAGATAAGTTAGGAGATTGCAATGGATATATTAGAAATAAAAAATGTAACATATAATTATTCAAATTCAAGAGAGAAGATTTTGTTATCAGTAAATCAAAAGTTTGAACTTGGACAATTTTATGCAATAATAGGAAAATCAGGAGCAGGGAAGTCAACATTACTTTCATTATTAGCAGGACTAGACAAACCACAAAGAGGTCAAATTCTATTCAAAAATGAGGATATAGAGAACAAAGGTTATAGTAATCATAGAAAAAACAACATAACATTAGTTTTTCAAAATTATAATTTAATTGATTATTTAACACCAATTGAAAATGTTAGATTAGTAAATAAAAAGGCATCAGAAGATATTTTGCTAAAATTGGGACTTGATAAAAGTCAGATAAATAGAAATGTAATGAAACTATCTGGTGGTCAACAGCAAAGAGTAGCCATAGCAAGAGCATTAGCATCAGAAGCACCAATAATTCTAGCTGACGAACCTACAGGAAATCTTGATAGTGACACTGCAGGAGAAATAATAGAAATATTAAAAAGATTGGCTAAAGAGAGAAATAAATGTGTAATAGTTGTAACACATAGCAAGGAAGTTGCAAATTCTGCTGATATTATTTTAGAATTAAGTGACAAAAAATTAAGAAAGATAAGTAAAATTAATTAGGAGGTATATTGATGATAAAAAATGCTTTTGCATATGTAACAAGAAAAAGTTTAAAATCAATAATAATATTATTAGTTATTATGGCTATGTCAACACTTAGTCTGATTAGCTTGGCAATTAAAGATGCTACTAATAGAGCTTCAGAAGAAACTTTTAAAAATATAACAAATAGTTTTTCTATGGAAATAAATAGAAGAGTTAATCTTGGAACACCTAGAGGTGGAGGGAATATAAAAGGAAAAGACATAAAAAAAATAGCTGAATCTGAAGATATTTCTTCTTTTGTAAAGAGAATAAATAGTGTAGCTGATTTGGTAGATAATGATATTATAGAAACTAAAAAAACAATTGCAAATCAATCACCAGAAAGAGCAGAAAATTTTAAAAGAACAGTTATGCTAACAGGAGTTAATGATTCATCAAAAGAAAATAAATTTGTGTCAGGAGCTTACAAATTAATAGAAGGAGAACATTTGGAAGAAAATGACAAAAGTAAGATTTTAATACATAAAGACTTAGCTGAAAAAAACAATTTGAAAATTGGAGATAAAATAAAAATTAAGTCCAATTTATTTGATGCAGATAATGAAAAAGGAGCAAATGAAACACTAGAAGTAGAAATAAAAGGAATTTTCGATGGACACAATAAAAGTAGTGTAACTTCTGCACAAGAACTTTACGAAAATACATTAATAACAGATTTAGATACAGCTGCAAAAGTTTATGGAAACACAGAAGATACTGCAGTATATCAAGATGCAACATTTTTTGTAAAAGGTGATAAAAATTTGGATCAAGTCATTAAAAATATTAAAAAACTTGATATAAATTGGAACCAATACAATTTAATTAAAAGTTCAACAAATTATCCAGCACTACAACAATCAATATCTGGTATATATTCAATAGCAAACAAATTATTTGCTGGTTCATTAATATTTGCAGGTATTACAGTTTCATTATTATTACTTTTATGGATGAATGCTAGAAAAAAAGAAATAGCAATTTTTCTATCATTAGGAATATCAAAATTGAAAATTTTTGGACAATTTGTTATTGAGCTAGTATTTATATCTATTCCTGCATATATAGGATCATATTTTTTAGCTGTTTATGCAGGAAACATGATAGGAAATAATATATTAAATAAAGTTACTGGAAATATAGCAAAACAAATAGCAAAGCAATCAGCATCTAGTGGACTTGGTGGAGGAGCAGAAGTAGACGGCTTTAATAAAACTCTAACAAGCTTAGATATTAATATATTACCAAAATCAATAATATATGTAATTTTATTTATGTCTTTGGTACTTATAATATCTTTAGTGTTATCATCTATAAGTAGTTTAAAAAAGAACCCAAAGGAATTGTTAATTGATACAAAGTAGAATTCAAAAAAACGGAAAAATCATAAATGCCCAGCTGTAAACGTTTGCCATGTTGGAGCATTAAGTCAAAAAGACTTTGAAGCACCAAAAATAGATTATGATAAATGTATAAAATGTGGCAAATGCTCAAATTTTTGTCCTAAAAAAGCATTAGTATTAGATAAAAAAATGCAATGTATAAAGTAGGAACAAAATAATAACTTATTTTCTTGTTTACAATTTTTTATATAATAGTATAATATTAATAAAAGGAGGAGTTTTAAATGAAAGAAAATGCAAAATTTTTAAAATGTCCAATATGTGACAATATAATAGAATTAATTGATGGAGATGTACAACATATAATTTGTTGTGGTAGAAAAATGGAAGAAATGAAAGCTAATACTACAGATGCAGCAACGGAAAAACATATACCAATATACAAAAAAGTAGAAGATGAAATAGTAGTAAGTGTTGGAGAAGTAGAACATCCAATGGAAAAGGAACATTATATAATGTGGATTGCACAAGTATCAGAAAATAGAATAACTCGTGTAAAATTATATCCAGAGCAAGCAACGGAAACTAGATTTCCATATATATCTGGTGCAACATTATATGCTTATTGCAACAAACATGGATTATGGAAAACAACAATAAAATAGTAAATAGCTATAAGTAGGGTAGATAATCATTGAAATTATCTATCTTTTATTATATAACCATAACAAAAATTAGTGAATTGTATGATAAAAAATAAAAAGTTAAGTTTAAGTGCTAAAATTCTAGTTAAAAATGGTAGATTAAAGTGCTAAAAAATATTAAAATAAATATTAAGATATATCTTAATTTATTTTAATATGGAAGGATTTGATAAAATGAAGTTTAATGAAAAAATAATAATGTTACGAAAAAATAAAAATTTATCACAAGAGGATTTAGGAAATGAATTGGGGGTTGCAAGACAAACAATCTCGAAATGGGAGTTAGGAGAAACAACTCCTGAAATGGACAAGTTAATAAAAATGAGTGAGATATTTGAAATTACTTTAGATGATTTAATAAAAGATACAGAGCCTAATATTGATAAAAATAATGCTAATAATACAAATACGCAAAAATTAGCAGGATTAGTAATAAAAATTTTAAAGGGTATAGGCATATTTATTATAATTGTTTTTGCTATAACAGTTATAATGATGATTATGGGTTTAGTTTCTTATAATAATATGAAGTATGATTCTAAAGGAGTTATTGAAAAAATAGAAGAAAATATAATTATGGAAGAAGAACGATAACTTGTGGTAATTCTTATAGTAGTGCAGCAGTTCTTATTTCAGAAGATGGTACAACATTTATGAGAATAAGGAAATTAACGCCTTTAGAATGTTGGCAACTTATGGGATTCGATGATGATTTTTATAAAGCAAAAAATGCTGGTATATCAGATACTCAATTGTATAGACAAGCAGGAAATAGTATTGTTGTAAATGTTTTAGAAAAGATACTTGAATGTTTGTTTGAATAAACAACATACCATAAAAATAATAACTTTTTTCTTTCATGGTGTGAATTTTTATAATTTGTGTTATAATGCTAATGTATATAAAAAAAGGAGGATATAAATGTTAGAAAATATAGAAGTTTTATACCATAGTAGTATAAGAATTAACAAAGAAAAAACAATTTATATAGATCCATTTAAAATAGATAGAAATTATAATGATGCAGATATTGTTTTTATAACACACGATCATTATGACCATTATTCTGAAGAAGATATAGATAAGGTTATAAATGAAAACACAACTATTATAATACCAGAGGAATTATTAACAAAACTATTAAGAAAAGGCATAAATAAAAATGCAATTATTACAGTAGAGCCAAATAAAAATTATATGGTGCAAGGAATTAAATTTGAAACAATATCAGCATATAATACAAATAAAACATTTCATCCAAAAGAAAATGGTTGGGTTGGTTATATTATTATAATAAATGGTATTAGATATTATATTGCAGGAGATACAGACATTACAGAAGAAAATAAACAAGTAAAGTGTGATGTGGCTTTTGTTCCAGTTGGAGGAACATATACAATGGATTTTAAAGAAGCAGCAAGTTTAATAAATGAAATAAAACCTAAAATAGCAATTCCAATTCATTATGGTAGTATAGTTGGAACAGAGCAAGATGCAATAGATTTTATAAGATTATTACATCCAGAAATAAAAGGTATAATTTTAATGAAAAAATAAATGAAAGAAGGAACAAATAGTGCAATTTTCAAGCAAAGATATTCAATTATTTAATGAATCAGGAATACATGTAGAAGATAAAAATTATACAAATAGTGAAGTTGAAAGATTAAAAATTAAAGTAACAGATTTTATTGTCAGTCAAAGTACAAAAGATATTGATAAATATAGTAAAAAATTTAGTAGTTTATTATGAGGAGAAGATATGGATAAAGAAGAAATAATTAAATATTGTTTAACATTAGAAAATACATATAAAGATTGTCCATTTTCAGATGACTTTGAATCTGTAACAATGAAACATTGTAAAAATAAGAAATGGTTTGCATTATTAATGAATGTAAATAGTAAGTTATACCTTAATGTTAAGACAGATCCAAATTATTCTGATATATTGAGAAATACTTATGATTATATAATACCTGCTTATCATATGAATAAGGAACATTGGAATACAATTATTATAGATGAAAAGGTGGACGAGGATTTAGTAAAAGAATTGATAGAACAAAGTTATCAATTGACAAAATAAAGATAAATACAAATAGTAAGTTGAAAGAGAGTTATATAAAAGATAAGAAATAGTATTAGAAAGAAGGGAAAGAATATGTGTACAGCAGCAACTTATAAAACGAAAGATTTTTATTTTGGAAGAACATTGGATTATGAATTTTCATATGGAGATGAAGTAACAATAACACCAAGAAACTTTGAATTTAAATTTAGAGAAGTAGATGACATTAAGAGTCATTATGCGATAATTGGAATGGCATTTGTTACTGAAGATTATCCATTATATTACGATGCAATAAACGAAAAAGGGTTAGCAATAGCAGGTTTAAATTTTGTTGGAAATGCTCATTATAAAGAAAAACAGGAAGGAAAAGATAATGTTGCTCAATTTGAACTGATACCATGGATTTTAAGCCAATGTTCAAATGTAAATCAAGCTAGAAATTTGATTGAAAAAATGAATGTGTTAAATACTCCATTTAGTGATAAATTACCATTAGCTAGCTTACATTGGATTATTTCCGATAGCACACAATCAATAACTGTAGAGTCTGTTATTGATGGAATAAAAATATATGATAATCCAGTAGGGGTATTAACTAATAATCCATCTTTTGATAAGCAAATGTTTGCCTTAAATAATTATATGTATTTATCACCTAAATCTCCAGAGAATAAATTTAGTAAAGAATTAGATCTAAGTTTATATAGTAGAGGAATGGGAGCAATAGGTCTACCAGGTGATTTATCATCGCAATCAAGATTCATAAGAGTAGCGTATACTAAATTAAATTCTTTTTCTAAAGAAGATGAAAAATCAAGTGTTAGTCAATTTTTTCACATTTTAGGTAGCGTTGATCAACAAAGAGGATGCTGTGATTTAGGTGATGATAAATTTGAAATAACAATTTATACATCTTGCTGTAATGTAAATAAGGGAATTTATTATTATACAACATATGATAATCATCAAATAACAGCAGTTGATATGCACAAAGAAAATCTAGATAGTAATGTACTTATTCGTTATCCTTTGATAAAGGAAGAACAGATAAGAACTCAAAATTAATGTTTATTTATAAAGAAGATAAAAGTATTACATATAAAAATGAATTAGTATGAGGAGAAAAAATATGTGGATGGCAGTAAAAAGAGGAATTGTTGTAGCAATAGGTTTATTAATACAAATTCTATTAACATTATTTATATATTTAAAATTTGGAGAATTTATAAGTATTATTCAAGTAGTTTATGGTTTACTTAGTATTATAATTGTTTTAATGATTATCAAGTATAGTAAAAGATTAAGTAGCGATTTAATATGGATATTACTGATTATGCTTTTTCCATTAATTGGAACACTTCTATATATCATACTTAGTAATAATATGAAAAGAAGTAAAGTTTTAAAGAATATTAATGAAAATATAGAAAATGGTCAAAAATACTTAATACAAGATGAATTTATAAAAAAAGAAATCGATACTAAAAATTTAGGACAATTAAAATATATAAGTGAATTTGCAGGATTTCCTGTAACGAAAAACAATGAGATAAACTATTATTCTCTTGGTGATGACGTTTATCCTGTTATGTTAGAAGAACTAAAAAAAGCCAAAAAATTTATTTTTATAGAATATTTCATTATTAATAATGGTACTATGTGGCAAGAAATTTTAGATATATTAAAAGAAAAAGCAAATTCAGGACTAGATGTAAGAGTTTTATATGATGATATGGGTTCTTTTGCTATGCTACCTAGTAATTATCCAAAGTTACTGGGAAAATATGGAATAAAATGTATGCAATTTAATAAATTATCGCCATTTGCAGGTATTATTATGAATAATAGAGATCATAGAAAAATGATGATAATTGATGGACATACTGCTTTTTCTGGTGGAATTAATATTTCAGATGAATATATAAATATAAATAGTAAATTAGGAGTATGGAAAGATAATGGAATTAGGATAAAAGGTGAAGCTGTTTGGAATTTTACTGTTATGTTTCTAGAAATGTGGAATTCATTTAAAAAAGAAGATAATGATTATAATAAATACAAATATAATTTTACTGAAAAGTATAAGGGAAATGGTTTCGTTGTACCTTATGGGGAAAGTCCATTAGATGATGCTATAACCGGCGAAGATATTTATCTAAATATTATCAATCAAGCGAAAAAGTATGTTTATATTTATACACCTTATTTAATTATTGATACAGATATGATAAATAGTTTAATCTTAGCTGCAAGAAGAGGAGTAGATGTCAGAATTGTTGTTCCTGGAATACCCGATAAAAAAATTGTATATGATTTAACCTCTTCTTATTTTTATACATTAATTAAAGGTGGAGTAAAAATTTATACTTATACGAATGGTTTTGTACATAGCAAAGTATTTTTATCCGATGATGAAATAGCAACTGTAGGAACAATAAACTTAGATTATAGAAGTTTATATTTACATTTTGAATGTGGTATTTATATGAAGGATACAAATGTAATAAAAGATATCAAAAAAGATTTTGAGGATTCCTTTAAAGAATCACATAAAGTAGATGAAAAAGAAGCAAAAAATGGTTTATTTAAAGGACTATGGCAAGCTATTTTAAGATTATTTGCTCCAATGATGTAAACGATATAATAAAATTAGATAAATAGAAAATTATAATTTGTTGAGAAAGCCGTTAAAATGATTTGCTTTTTTCATGATATAATATATGGTGTAAACAAAGCAAAAAATAGTAATTTATCGAGGAGGTATTTGTAATGAAAAATAAAAAAATTGGTATAGGTTCATTGTCATTGTTACTAGTAATTATTGCTTTCGTTTGGGCTTTTAATATTTTTGGAGTTTGTGTAGGAGATCACATTTTAGCAACATTGAACATACCTACTTGGTCTAATATGGCTAATGCGACTGGAACACATTACACTATTTTTTATTCATTTATATTTTTAATACCAGCACTAATATTATCTATTAAATATAAAGATAATTTGTTTACAAAGGTTGGAAAATGGTTATCAATTACTTTTATTGGAATACTTTTACCTGGATTTATATTTATGATTGTATAGTAACAAATTACAATAGATAGGGCAGGTAATTAGTTGAAAATTATCTGTCCTTTGTGTTATAATGCAAACAATAATTAGAAAGTTATCGTTGAGAAAGAAGTGTTGATATATGAAGAAAAAAATAAGTTTAATGGCAAGTATGGTATTATATTTGATTGCTATAATTATTTTAATATATTATTTTAGTTTAGAGTTTAATGAATTATTACGTTTAAGTCCAACTGGAAGAATAGTATTATTACTATTAAGTTGTCTTATTATGTATTTTGGTGGATTAGCTTTAACTAAATATATAGATGAAAAATATAAGAATAAAGTTTTAAAAATAAATATAGGTATATGGTTTATTTTATATATTATATTGTTATCAACACTTACTTTATTTGATGATTATTTTTTTAGAGGAGATTTTAATATATTAAATTGGAATAGTGAGTTGTTTAAAAACTATATGTCTAACTCATTTAATTTAATTCCATTTAAAACAATTTTTGGTTACATTACAAAATTTATTAGTGGAGATATTGCACCATATATATTTATATATAATATTCTAGGAAATGCAGTTGCTTTAATGCCTTTTGCCTTTTTCTTACCAATATTATTTGAAAAACAAAAGAAATTAAAAAACTTTTTACTAACAATGATTTGTATAGTTGTGGGTATTGAACTATTGCAATTTATTACAATATCTGGTTGCTGTGATATTGATGATGTGATTCTAAATGTATTAGGTTCATTAATTATGTTTGTAATATTGCGAATATCATCTATAAACAAATTTTTAAGAAACATAGTCCTTTTAGAAAAAAATAAAATTGATTATAAAGATTTAATAAAAAAGATTATTATTATTTTAATACCAATTATCTGTATTATTGGAGTTGTTTTTATAAGTGAAAATAAGTATATAGATAAAAATAGTCAAACTTTTACACACTTAAAGATAATAGATAAAACAAAAGAAGAAAATATTACATGTAATACTGCATTAGAACAATTTTATGAAGATAAAGAATATATATATTATTTTCCTTGCGAAAAAAGTAAATATGTAATAGTTATATATTCTAATGGTTATCAAGAAACTGTAAAATCATCTTTAGAATATGGAGATATAACTATTGAAGATTTAGAAAAAAATAACATAGAATTTATCAAACAGAAGAAAGATATGAGTAATTGACAAATTACAATTTATATAATAGTTCTATAATTTTATAGGGGCGTCAAAATGTCGCCTCTATATTTTTGAGTATCCCGCTAAAAGCCACGCTTTTAGGCGTAAATGGGAGTTCAGGGTGACTCCCTGTTCCTGCAAACCTTAAAAAAGTTTGAAAAAATAAAAAATTTTTATAAAAATACAACATTTGATAAAATTTTTGGCTTCATATATATAGAAATTTGATAAACATGAAAAAGTTTTACTCTATTTCTATATTGTAATTTAAAATAAAAAGAGATAACAATTCTCTTTTTAGCATAACATTTATTAATAATGTTATGAAGGAGTTAAAAAGTAATGCAAATTACAAATACAGAAATACAAGGCACGAAGTATGTTCAAATTTATTTGACAGAAGAAGAACTCCAGAAAAAAGAAACAAAAGATTTAGTTAAAAAGTATAAACAAGAAAAGTATAGCGTGGCTATTTTCGTAAGTGGAAAAGAGAATTATCCCGAGATTCTTGAAAAAATAATTACGAAACAAGTGGGATTAAATGGAAATGTATGCTAACATGAAAACAAGCAATATCAGGCGAGATTTGGAGGATAAAATGACAGTTGTACGGATATTGTAGATTGTCTAGAGATGAAGATAAAGAAAACTATGCAAGTATTGAAGAACAGAAAAGAATTATTCAAGACTATGCAATTTCTCGTAATTGGACCATCTCAGACTTCTACATAGATGACAATGTTTCGGGATATACTTTTAACAGACCTGCATTTTCAAAAATGATTGAAAAAGTAAAAGGAGGAAAAATTGATGTAGTCATAGCAAAGGATTTATCAAGAATTGGAAGACATAACGGACGAGTGTTAGTTTTAATAGATGAGTTTAAGAATATTCAAAAGAATTTAATATTAGTTTCTGAAATGGGTGGAACTTATGATGTTTTAAATGATAGAGATGATACTATTGGAATAACGACATGGTTTAATGAAAGATATGTTAAAGATTGTTCAAGAAAAACTAGAGACCACATGTATTCTAAACAAAAAACAGGAAGATTAATTATGGGAAATTATTATGGATATATAAAAGATCCAGAAGATATAACAAAACTATATGTTGATGAAGAGCTACGACCTGTTATAGAATTAATATATAAGTTATATACCGAAGAAGGAATTGGAAGAAAGAAAATTTGCGACATTCTAAATAGTAAATATAATTATCCAACTCCATCGGCTTACTATCAAATGAAACACCTAGAAAGAGGCAGAATATATAAACATCCTGTTCAAAAATTATGGTCCACATATATGGTAAGAAATATTTTAGATAATGATGTATATTGTGGCACACTTAGAACTCATAAGAAAAAGACTGTATCCATAAGAGGTAAAGCAATAAAGCTTCCAGAGGAAGAGCATTTTGTATTTGAAAATCATCATGAAGCAATTATATCTAAAGAAACATTTAACTTAGCTCAAGAAATAAGAAAAAGAAAACTAAATACAAAAAGTACATCAAGTACAAGAAAAAGAAATTATTACTTTTCAGGACTTTGCAGATGTGGTGATTGTGGTTTTGGAGTAAGTGGCATAACTATAACTAGAAAACAATCTCAAAAAGGCTATGAATGTTCACAATATAGAACTTATGGTAAAGCTAGATGTAAATGCCATGAAATTAAAGAATCAGACATAATTATACATTTTAAAGAATTTTTAAAATTTACTAAAAATAAATACATAGATGAAATAAATAAAATACAGCTCCAAACAAAAACTAATGCTAAAACAAATAATAAAGAAAAAATCAAATTTGAAATAGAAAACTTAAATGCTGAATACAAAGTTTTGATTAGTCAAAAAATTAAAGATTTAACTAATACTACAAATGAGTATCAACGAGAAATGATTGAAAATACATATAAAGAATTGGAAAAAGATAAAACTAATCGCATAGAACAATTACAAAAATTATTAGAGCAACAACAAGAAGATTTACACACAGAAAAAATAAAAAAATTAAAAACAGCAATAGAATATTTTGATGATATTCTAAAATCTAACGAGCCCAATAGATATATTTTAGAGTGTTTAATTGATAAAATATGGATTTATCACGATAAAAGTGTGAAATTCGAGCTAAAACCTGAAATTAGTCGATTAATATAATATCCCCAAATTGAAGGCTTTTACCCCAGTTTGTACAACAGAAATGATTGCTTTTGCTAAGGCTAATCCATATTTCGAAAGATTAAATACATGTTTATTAGGTCTTAGTGTGGATAGCAATCCATCACACTTAGCGTGGATATATGATATTTACTGCAGGACTGGAATTGTAATTCCATTTCCAATTATTGCAGATAGAAATGGAGAAATTGCAAGAAAATATGGAATGATATCAAGTACTGTGAACAACACTGCAACAGTAAGAAATGTGTTTATAATTGATGATAAACAAATAGTAAGGACAATTTTAGTATATCCGATGAATATTGGGCGAAATATTCCAGAAATATTGAGAGTTGTAAGGGCTCTTCAAGTGGCTGATTGCAATAATCAAATGGCACCAGTAAATTGGATGCCAAATGAGCCAATGATTGTTCCTATGCCACAAACATTTGCACAGCTGCAAGAAAGAAATGAAAATATAATGAAACAACAAAATGGAATGAATTGGTATTTATCTTTTAAGAACCCTGAAAAATTATGTATAAATGAAAAATGTATGCAAAAGGAAGAAAACAGGATTATTGATGAACCGAAAAAAGTTGAAAAAACAAGAAAAGAAATAAGGTAGTTAGTAAAATATTTTTTCTAAAGTAGTAATTGAAAAGGAAGAATGTTTTTATTGAGTTTTATTTGGACTGACGAAAATACGTTTATATGAATAAATCAAAATTTTGTTATGAATAAAAGCCTAAAAAAGGGTAATGATAATAGAAAATGTTTAAGGAGGTTTTCTATTATGAAGCAGACTAACAAAGAGAGTCAAACAATAAATTGCACGGTAACATCATGTAAATATAACAATGGACAAAGACAATTATGTGAATTAGAGCATATTATTGTTACACCAGTTCAAGGTTGCCAAACTACACAACCAGATGAATCTATGTGTTCAAGTTACAAGAATATAGATAATAATAAATAAAATGACAAAAAAATAAAAAAATTAATTTTAATGACAGGTTTCGACAAACTTTTTGATTATAATGTGATATTATAAAGAAAAAGGAGTGTAAATAATATGAGGAACCAGACTTTAAAGAGACTAAAGCATACTGCGAAACTTGAATCATTAATTGCACAAGAAGCTGACTATGAAAAAATTTTAAAACAGAGTCAACGAATAGACAAATACATCGTCGAAGAGATGAAGAGAATAAACAATAAAGAAAAAGTTAAATGAATATTATTAAGCACAAAGGCATATGAACATTAATCGTTCATATGCTTCTTAATGTACATTTCCGAGTCCTTTTTCTTTAAATCTTCACGTTTATCATATAACTTTTTACCTTTTCCAATGCCAAGCTCTAATTTAACAATATTATTTTTAAAATAAAGAGAGATAGGTACAAGAGTGTATCCTTTTTGGTTAATTAATCCAGAGAGTCTGAATATTTCTCTTTTATTTAAAAGTAATTTTCTGTCACGTAAAGGGTCTTTATTAAATATATTTCCTTGTTCATATGGACTGATATGCATTGAATATATGTATGCTTCACCGTTTTTTATTCCAGCATAGCTATCTTTTAAATTGACTTTTCCGTTTCTGATAGATTTTATTTCTGTTCCAGTTAAAACAATGCCAGCCTCTAAAGTATCTGTAATTATATAATTATGCCTTGCTACAGGATTTTTTGCAATGTTTTTAATCATAAATAGCAAACTCCTTTCATAAAATTGATATAATTATAACATTTTAAATATGGGATTGCAATTAGAAAATATAAAGGTTATGAATAACTATAATTCATTTGTGATAATGTCTTAATAAATCATTTGAGAAAATGTCTTAATTT
>OJMI01000117.1_pt1 | contig 107987 bp, 132 predicted proteins | sample 1597131 | NCBI WGS metagenome assembly OJMI01 (sample SAMEA2452116, study PRJEB22498) | human gut metagenome | reverse complement strand
ATTTAAGAAAACAAGGAGCAGCATACTTAAAAAGGTCAAACAGAATACCAATGGCAGTATTAGGATATTTAACACCAAAAGAAAAAAGAAAAGAATTAGAAAGAGCATAAATATGAAACAAATTCAGTCATACTATTTGAAAGAATTTGTTTCACATCATTGACATATATACATCAAGTTGTTGAAAATATTAAGAAACTATTGATTTAACTGTAAAAATATGGTATAATGGTTTTAGTTTTATTTTTAAAAATAAGAAAGAGGTAATAAAATGGATATTCCAGTTAATTATGAAGCTAAAACTAAAGATTCTTTTTTTGATGTAATAAAATCTTTTTTTGCAACTTCAATTGATAATGAGGATGAAGTAGATAAAAGAGTAAAAGAAATTGAACAACAACAAGATGAAATTAATATATCTTTATTGGAAAAAATGGTGGCAGAACCTAAAGTAGGAAAAACAAAAAATAATAAGAAAAAAATGGATACAAAAATAAATGATAAAGTAAATGTAAAAGTTGTGAAAGAAGAAAAAGAAAATTCAGGTGAAGAAAGAGAGAGAGAATAATAATTATAGAGTAAAAATGTAAGTGATTAATATCTTGATTGGATAAATTTTTAAAAAACTTGCATTTTTTTCTTGACAAATTATAAAACACAATGTATAATAAATATCGCAATACATATGGCGAAGTAGCTCAGTTGGCTAGAGCATCCGGTTCATACCCGGCAGGTCGTAGGTTCGAATCCCACCTTCGCTACCAAAAATATAAAAACGACTAAAAATAAGATGTTCCAAGGGTTTTGAGACATCTTATTTTTTTCTTAGCCACTATTTAGCCACTCAGTTTAATATAGAATTTAATTTATTAACAGATTTATTCTTTGAAGTATAAGAAGAATGTAAATAAATTTGTGTAATGCTTATAGCAGAATGTCCCATTAATTCAGCTACGGTTTCAATATCAACACCTTTTGATAATAGCATAGAAGCATAGGTATGTCTAATAGAATGAAATTTTTTGTGTGGTATGTTACATTCTTTTAAAATTTTTGTCCATTTAGCAGATATATTTTTACCTTTTAAAGGGTTACCATTTGCATCACTAAATAATAATCCTTTTTTATTCTTTATTTTTGATAAAATATTAATCATCGTACTTGGAATTGGAACTGTTCTAAAAGAGTTTAAAGTTTTTGGAGTTTGAAAAATTGTTTCTATGTGTTTGGCATTTTCATTATCATATACATAAACTTCTTTAACACTTCTTTCCACTTTTAAAGTATTATCTTCTAAATTGATGTGCTTCCAGTCTAATGCTAGTAATTCACCTTGTCTTAAGCCAGTAGCCAAATCTAGTAAAAATAATAATTCAAAATCTGTACCTTTTAGATATTCCTTTATAATGTTTATTTCTGTTTCAGACAATATTTCAACTTCTTTTCTTTCGTTTTTTATAATTTCATTCTTGTTTCCTTTTATATTAACTTTTGTGCACGGATTTTTTAGAATATAGTCATTATCAATACACCAATTAAAAAATACTTTTAAAACTGTGTTTAAAGTATTTATTTGTGAATAAGAATAACCTTTTTTAGATAAATTATTATAAAATTTTTGTAAATGTATTGTTTTTATATTGATTAATTTGTTTCCTGCTATTTCAGACTCTTTTATGTAGTTTCTATATAAGCTTTCATATCTTTGAAATGTAGAAGGCTTTATTTTTGACGAATTATGAAGAAAGTCAAATAACCAGGTATGCATTAATTCAGCCAAAGTAAAATTTTCAAAATCAATTATTAATCCATTTTCAATATTATTAAGATATTCATTTGCTTTTTGTTCTGCTTCTTTTTTACTTTCACCATAAAAGTTTTTTAGGATTTTTTCGCCACTAGCAGTATGACCAACTACTTTTCTAATCCTGTAATATTCTTTTCCATTTATTTTTGAATTTGTTTTTTTAGCCACGATTTCCCTCCAAATAATAATTATATGCTTTTTTTACTAAATCTTCTGTGACTCCTAATTCTTCTGCAATTTGATAATAATAAGTATATCCTTTGTTTACGATTTCTTTTAATTTATAATATGGTATTAATGTTTTAAAAGCCCATTTGGTTGCTCTAAATTCTCTTTTTTCTATTTCATCTTTGGAATTGTTAGAATTATAAAAAGCATTGCAATAATAATGGCCGCAATTCTTCTGCTAATATGGTTTTTTCTTCGCTAGAATTGCCTATAATTGAATAATTAATTCCAATAGTATAATTATCACCTAAGCACCCAATAATGGCTTTATTTTTCATTTTAAAATCAATTACATCTATATTTTCTTTAGTTGCAATATCATACAATTTATTTAATTCCATTTTAGCCTCCACTAAAATCATTTGCTATATTTCTTTTTCATTTCTTTGTAAAATCTTAATGCATCTGCAATTTCTTCGTCAGTAAGCCCTTCCATTTCTTTATGATAAGCAAATTTAAATTCTTGCTCATCTTTGTCGTAGTTTCTAATATCAGATTTGCCCATGAGATAATCTAGTGTGCAATCAAAAATTTCTGACATTTTTAATTTTATATCATCTTTTGGAGTACTATATCCTGCTTCATAATTAGCGATAGCAGTATCATTTTTTAATCCTAATTTTTTTGATAAATCTTTTTGAGTCCAATTTCTTTCTAATCTCATTTGTTTTATTCTAATACTTGTTAAATTTAAATTATTATTTTCATTTTCCATATAATCACCTTTACAATATTCAATTTAATTGAATTATAACATATTTTTTTTTGATTGTAAATACCATAATCTCAATACTTTTGAACATTAACTACAAAAAAATTGAATTTTTTTTAAAAAAGGTATTGACTTATTCAAAAAACTTGTATATAATCTGTTCAAGAAAGTTGAAGAAAAGAGGTGGAAGTGTTGAATAAATATGCTATATATGTAAATACTGAAGAATTAAAAAAAGCTAGATATAAGAGTAAAAAAAATTATGAAGATATGTCTACAGAAATGGGAATGAAGAGCCCAATTAGTTATTACAATATTGAAGTAGGAATTGTAGAACCTAAAATTAGTCAGATGATTAAAATATCAGAGATTTTAAAGAGACCAGTAACAAAATTTTTTAACTTTAAACTTCAAGAAAATTGAATAAAGAGAGGGCAAAAAAATGGAACAAGAATGGATTAGTCTAAATCAATTTATGAAACGAAACCATATAGGATACGAAACAGCACTAAGATTAATAAGCAGCGGAAAAGTAGAGTACGAAAAAACTGGAACAAATAAATATAAAATTAAGGTTTCTAAAAGTGAGCAAATTGATAAAACAATGGAAAAATTGATTAGAGAAAATGAAGAATTAAAATCCTACATAAGAACAATACAGAATATATCAAATCAAATAAAAGTTTAGAAAGAAGGTGAAAACAAATGAAAAGAAGTTGGAAGAATTTCAGAATAGACAAAAACAAAGTTTATATGAGAATAGGACAAGCGGTAACATACATAGCATTTAACTTATTATTATCAGCGTTTGGTTACTGGGCGTTCTTACAAGGCTTAACATATTAATTATAGAGAAAGGAGTTGAAGAATAATGATATTTGGAATGTGTTTTGGATTTTTATTAGGAGCATTAGTAATAAATTTATATTTAAAGGATGCAGAAGAAACAAACGAATTACTAAAGAAAACAATAAACAATTTAGAAGACGATATAGATTTAGCAAATTCAAAAATTGAAAATAGAGACAGAATACTTAATGATTATCAAGAAGAAAATGTAATATTACTAAATAATTCAGCAGAGCTAAGAGCTAAAATAACAGATTTAGAAAACAACATAGAATTATTAGTAAATAACTTATCAGACAAAAATAAAGAACTAATTTCAGACTACCAATCACAAAATTAGTTCGAGTATAAATACATATAAAAGCTACTCTACTATTAGTATAACACTAATTAGTAGAGTTGTCAAAGGAGATTGAAAATGAAAAAAATTAATATAGGTGAAACAAAAGGAATTATAAGAAGATTAGACTCATTAGGTAGAATAGTTTTTCCAAAAGAATTTAGAAAAAGTTTAGATATAAAAAACAATGATGAATTAGAAATATTCTTGCTTAAAGACGGTTTCTATGTAAAGAAGGTGTAGACATGGAAACATTAGAACAACTAGAGCACAAATATTTTTTATTAGAAATGCAAGACAAATGGGACAGTGAAGATTACAAATATGCAAATGAATTAAAAGAAAAAATTAAAAAATTGAAGGGAGAAAATTAGATGATTAAAGACTTAATAGAAGTAAAACAGTTGCCTGTAATAGAGGAACAATTAAGAAGTGTAAGTACAGTTATAGATGAAAGAGTGAAAAATGCAACAAGTTTAGTATGTACAGAAGAGTCAGTAAAAACAATAAAAGAAATAAGAGCAGAATTAAATAAAGATTATAAAGAATTTGAAAACAAAAGAAAATTAGTAAAAGAACAAGTATTAAAACCTTACAATGATTTTGAAAATGTCTATAAAGAATGTATATCCGATAAATTTAGAAATGCTGACATAATTCTAAAAGGGAAAATAGATAATGTTGAAAATGAATTGAAAGCAAAAAAAGAGCAAGAAATAAAAGAGTATTTTGAAGAATATAAAACAGCAAACAATATTGATTTTATTACATATGAACAAGCAAAAATAAATGTAACATTATCAGCAAGTATGAAAAGTTTAAAAGAACAAGCAAAACAATTTATTGACAAAATAGTGGATGATTTAAAACTAATTGAAACACAAGAGCATAAAACGGAAATATTAGTTGAATATAAACAAACATTAAATGTATCACAAGCAATAACAAGTGTGACAAATAGATTTAAAGCTATTGAAGAAGAAAAGAAAAAAATAGAACAAGAAAAAGAACTTCAAAAATTTGTTGTGGATACTGCAAAAGATTCAGACAAGTATAGTGAACAAATAATATTAAATTCACCATCCGTAGAAGAAAAAACAGAAGAAATTTTAACTTTAAAATTTACAGTAAGAGGGACAAGAACAAAATTAAGAGAATTAAAACAATTTTTAGAAAGTGGAGGTTACGATTATGAGTAATGAAGTACAAAAAAATAATGAATTAATGGTCAAATTTGATATTGACGGAAATGAAATAAAATTAACACCAAGCATAGTGCAAGAGTATATAGTAGGAACAGACGCAAAAATAACAAATCAAGAATTTAAGTTATTTACAGAACTTTGCAAAGTTAGGAAATTAAACCCATTTTTAAGAGAAGCATATTTAATTAAATATAAAGCAGGAGTACCTGCACAATTAGTAGTGGGAAAAGATGCAATTTTAAAAAGAGCAGTACTCAATCCAAATTATGACGGAATGGAAAGTGGAATCATAGTCCAAAAAGAAGATGGAAGTGTAGAAGAAAGACAAGGAACATTTAGATTAGGAAATGAACAACTTGTAGGTGGTTGGGCTAGGGTATTTAGAAAAGACTGGACACATCCTACATATTCAAGTGTAAGTTTTAATGAAGTAGCACAAAAAACAGGACAAGGACAATTAAATTCAAACTGGGGAAGTAAAGGAGCAACAATGGTTGAGAAAGTTGCAAAAGTAAGAGCATTAAGAGAAACATTTGTTGAAGATTTAGCTGGAATGTATGAAGCAGAAGAAATGCAACAAGAAATTTCACAACAAGAGCCTATTGAAATACAATCAGAAATAGAAGAGCAAACAGAAAATACAAAAGAGGTATCAATGAATGAACTATAAAATTATATCAAGTTGTAGTACAGGAAATGCAACAATAATAAAAGACATAATTTTAATAGATTGTGGAGTTACATTTAAAAAATTAGAGAAGTATTATAAGAAACTAAAAATAGTACTTCTTACACACATACATTCGGATCATTTTAAAAAAGAAACAATTAAGAAATTAGCACAAGAAAGACCAACTTTAAGATTTGCTTGTTGTGAATGGTTATTAAAACCACTTTTAGAATGTGGAGTTGAAAGAAAAAATATAGATGTACTTCAAATTGGCACGAAATACGATTATAGGCTATTTAAAATAGTACCAATTAAATTATATCATGATGTACCACAATGTGGTTATAGAGTACTATTTAACGATTATAAAGTAATTTATATGACAGATACAAAAACAGTTGAGGGAATAAGTGCTAAAAATTATGATCTGTATCTTGTTGAAGGTAATTACGATGAAGATGAGATAGAAGAAAGAATAAAAGAAAAACAACAAGACTGCAAATATGTATATGAATTTAGAGCAAAAGACAGCCATTTAAGTAAACAACAAGCAAGTGAATTTTTATTGAATAATATGGGAGAAAATTCAGAGTATGTTTTAATGCATCAACATGTAGAGAGGTAACAAAAATGGAATTTGAAAAATTATATATGTTTAATCCTTTTACAATTCAAAATGCAGATAGCAAACAAATAGCAGATACATATATAAAGTTACAAAATGAATTAAAAGAGAATCCAGACACAGGATTCGAAATATCAAAAAATATAGAGATATATGCAAACATGAATTACTTAATAGGAGAGATGGTGGCAAGAATACAACAGGAATATGACACATTAAAAACAGACATTTCTATAGCAGAAAATAAACAAGTATATATGCAAAGAAAACAATGGCAAGAAACTAATAAAGAAAAAGCACCAGCAATGAGTTATTTTGAGGCAATGGCAAAAGAATATGTAAAAGAAGATAGTAAGAAATTAGCAGAATTAGGAGCAAGACTATTTAGATTTAAAAAGGCATATGAAAGTATAGACAGTAAACAAAATGCTTTAAAAAAGAAAATAGAGGCGATTAGATATGAAATCTAAAAGGAGTAAAGCTTGTGAAATATCACAGAAAGTAAAAGAAATAGTATGGAACAGAGATAATCATAAATGTATTTATTGTGAAAGATATGTTCCAAAAACTTGTGCAAATGCACATTTTATAAAAAGAAGTCAACGGAGGATTAGGCATAGAAGAGAACATAGTTACATTATGTCCAGAATGCCATTATCAGGAAGACCATGGATTAAATACACAACTATATGAAGATTACATAGAAAACTATTTAAAAGGCATTTATGGAACAAATTGGGACAAAGAAAAATTAATTTATAAAAAATATTAGGAGGAAAAGAAAATGGTAAATTACAAATTTAAAATTGGAGATAGAGTAAAGGTTGTTAAGTTAAGACATGGTGGTGGAGATAACATAAAAATAGGAATGACAGGAACTGTATTAGAAGAAGATACAAGACCTTGGGTTGAATTTGATAAAAATATAAACGGAAAGAATACTTTTAATGGTTCTAGTAGAGAAAAAACTATGTGTATGTGGGAAGATGAAATTGAACTATGTAAATTAGATGGACTTTCATTATTAGAAAAAATTAAAACAAGTGAGATAAAAAATTGTGATATTAAGGTTTACAAAAATGACAGATATCAATTTACAATTCAATGTGGAGAGAAGTCAATATTGGACAATCCAAAGCATCATATAGGAATGCTAACAAGTGATAAATATACATATGAACCGATTTGTAAAAAAGAAATGACAATATCTGAAATAGAAAAAGAATTAGGTTATCCAATAAAAATAGTAGAAGAATAGATTAGACAACAAGGGCAGACATAACAAAGTTTGCCCTTATATTGTACGAAAGGAGAAAACAATGGCAGAAAGAAGAATGTTTGCAAAAACAATAATAGATAGTGATGCCTTTCTTGATATGCCACATACAACACAATTATTATATTTTCATTTAAGTATGAGAGCAGATGATGATGGATTTATAAATAATCCAAAAAACATAATGAGAATGATAGGTTGTAAAGATGATGATTTAAAAATATTACTAACTAAAAAGTTTTTATTACCATTTGAAAGTGGTGTAGTAGTAATAAAGCATTGGCAAATACATAATTACATACAAAAAGACCGATATCATGAAACAAAATATAAAGAAGAAAAAGCAATGTTACAACTTGATGAAAATAAAGCTTATACATTAATGGATACAAAATGTATACAAGATGTATCCAAAATGGATACCCAGGTTAGAGATAGGTTAGAGTTAGGTAAGGATAGTATAGAGTTAGATAATAATATACCAGCTTCCGAAGAAAAATCTTCTACAGCTTCTGCAAAAGCCAACAAGCACAAATATGGAGAATATAAAAATGTATTGTTGAAAGATGAAGAATTGCAGAAACTACAGAAAGAATATCAAAATTGGCAAGAACTTATAAAATATCTTGATGAGTACATTGAAATGAAAGGGTACAAAGCAAAATCACATTATCTATGTATAAAAAAATGGGTTGTAGATGCAGTAAAAAAAGAAAATTTAAAAAAACCGAAAAAAGATACAAGCAAGGTGGTGGATTTTTAGATGAATAAAGATGAATTTAAAAGACAAATATCAAAAATTCAAACAGCATATAACAAGATATTTACAAAAGAGGAAATGACAGTTTGGTATGAAGAATTTAAAAAGACAGATATAAAACATTTTGAAAAGGCAATAGAAAGAACTATACAAGAAGTTAAATTTATACCCAAAATAGCAGACGTAAGAGCAAGAATAGCAGTAAATCCAATAGATTATTATGTGGACGACCCCAAAAGAAATTTATACAAAAACTTAGAGTGGGGAGAATTTATAGATTAAAGGAAGTGATAAACAAATGATTACAGCAGAAACAAGGCAAATGAGTTTTAATGATATACAAGATAAAACAAAAATAAGATATATACAAATCTTAAACAGATTAGACAAGTCTAAAACGGCAAAAGAATTAGCAGTAGAATTATTTGATTTAGGATTTATACCAAGTACAGAAAGAAATTATACAGCACCAAGACTAACAGAATTAGAAAAAATGGGATATGTAAAAGCAGTAGATAAAAAGAAATGCGAATACACAGGTAAAACAGTTGCAGTATATGAAAGAACACAAGCAGGATTTGAAGCAATAAATTATCAACATATTCCAAGAATTGATTAGGAGGCAATTATGCAAGAAAAATGTAGTAAATGTGATAGTGAAGAACTATTTGTAGAAATACAAGGAAATAGAAGAGGCTTATATTGCGGCAAATGTGGGAAATGGCAAAAATGGATTACAAAACAAGAATTACAAATAGCAAAGTTTAAAGGCTTAAAAATTTTAGGAGGTAGTTATGATAATAGTAAAACAAAATAAAGAAGATATTGTAAATTTTTCTAGGGTAGCAGAAATAAAAATAATTGATTATGTAGCACAAAAGGAAGTCTTAGAAGATAAATTAGGAGATAAATTAGGAGATATATTTGCATCAATTTTAAAAGCAAATGTAGGAATAGATAATACGAAATTAAGCGGATACGCAATATATGCATATTTTGAAAAAAATAATTTTACCATATTAGGTGAATATAAAACAATGAAAAGAGCAAAAGAAGTATTACAAGATATTAGTTTAAGATATGAAGCAATAGAACTTTGTAAGAGAGAACACAGTATGTCAAACATTTTGGGTTATACATTTGCAGATTATACACCAATTTATGAAATGCCAGAGGACTAGCCTATGAAATATAATTATCCACCGTTAGAACGGTAAATGTGTAAAATGTAGAGGCTGTAACAGGCTTGAATTAGAAAACTTCAAACGGAGTTTGGAGATGTGAAATTACATAGAAAAGGAGCTAAAGAAAAGTGAACAAATACAGAAATAAAAAAGTACAAGTTGATATGTATGTATTTGACAGTATAAGAGAAAGTCAAAGATACAAAGAACTAAAACTATTAGAAAGAGCAGGAACAATAACAGACTTAGAATTACAACCACGATTTCTGTTACAAGATAGTTTTAAGAAAAACGGAAGAACATTTAGAAAAATAGAATATGTTGCGGATTTTAAGTACATAGAAAATGGTAAAACAATAGTTGAAGATGTAAAAGGAATGCAGACAGATGTATTCAAATTAAAACATAAAATATTTGAAAAAGTTTATCCAGATTTGGAATTAAGAATAATCAAATGAAAGGAACAGAAGAGATGAAAGTAAATATATATAATACAGATAAAAAATACGACATAATATATGCAGACCCACCATGGGCATACTTGTGGGGGAAAGGTAAAAACGGAGGAAATTTTTGTCCAGAAAAGCATTATCAAACAATGTCAACAGAAGAGATTTGCGAGTTAGGAAAATACATAAAAACAATTAGAGAAAAAAATTGTGCATTATTCATATGGACAACAATGCCATGCTTGCCCGAAGTTTTTAAGGTGATTGAAGCATGGGGATTTAAATATAAGACATGTGCGTTTACGTGGGTAAAAACAAAAAAAGACGGACAGCCGCTTGCAGGAATGGGAAGTTATACAAAATCAAATGCAGAATTATGCTTACTGGCTATGCGAGGACATATAAAAAGTGTAGATAAAACAGTAAGACAAGTAGTCATGGAACAAAGACGAGGACATTCAGTAAAACCAGACGAGGTGATGAGAAGAATAGAAAAAATATTCGGAGAAGACACAAAGAAAATAGAATTGTTTGCAAGAAGAGAAACAGAAGGCTGGGACTGTTGGGGAAATGAGGTGTAGAAAATGATAGAAGAATTAAAGCAAAAAGCAATAAGTTATGGACCGTTTATAGACAGAGACGAAAGTTTTAATATAGAAAGTAAAATAAGCATTTTACAAGAACTACTAGAAGGGAGAAAATAAAACAAGCAATAAATAAGAAAGCGGAGGAATTAAGATGGATGAAATAATAAAAGAAATTTTATATTATACGGTATTAATATTTGGCTCAACAACATTAATATGTTTAATAATTACAGGAATGATAAAAAGCATGTTTATATTACTAGACCATTTAAAAATGACTAACACATTAAGAAAAGCAATAAAGTTATATATAAAAACAAATAGACAAACCACAAAAATAGTGAAGGCAGATGCAGGTATAGCATTTAAAAGCAAGGAGGACTAACATATGCTTAGATACGAAAATAGAAAAACTAATTCTTTAATCAATATACCAGAAGAGATAAATTTATCTAATATAGAAGATTATACATATTTAATAAAAATGATGATTTATAATGATGAAAAAATTATAAAAAACAAAATGCAGCAGTTAGTTAATTGCTTAGAACAAATAAAAAACAGGAGGACTAACATATGACAAAAGAACAAGCAATAGAAAAAATAAAATGGTCAATACATATAAACGAATTAACTAAAGACATAAATGGAAGTAATACTTCAATAAATGTAGAAGTATTAAAAACAGTTTTATCTATGCTAGAAGAAAAAGACAAAATAATAAGTTTAATGTTAGAAAAATTTGCAGATATTGATTTTGATGATATGTGTTTAGATTGTGAATGTTGTGTAGGCAATGGTTGCATTAAAGAAGAAAGAGATTTATATGAGAACTGCATCAAACAATATTTTGAAAATCAAGCAAAAGAAAGAAGGTAAATAAATATGAAAATAAAACAAATAGATGAAGATGAAATAATTTTCGACAATAATTATAAACTTAAGTGCTATCATGAACAAGACTGTTGTGAGAGTGTATATGCAGACTTTGAAATGTTAAAAAATTACAATGTATCAGTAAAAACAGGAAAAAATATTAAAATAAAAGAAATAGAATTTGTTGAAACTTTAGAATTGTTAATAGATGGAGTTCCAGGAGCAGGATTCAATATTATATCAATAATAGGAGAAAAGTTTTTTATTCCGTGCCACAATGAACAAAATGGCTATTATTCAAGCAATTTAGAACTTATATTAGATAAAGGCAAAACACAAGAAATTATGGATATATCAGAATTTGTTAAAGATGATATTTACTAAAATCTAAAGAGTTTCTAAAGAGAATCTAAAGAGATATAGTTTAAAAATATGAGTATATAAAAGAAAGAAGGTAAAGAACTATGAAATCTGAAAAAGGTATAATAGAAATATTTGTAATTGGAATTGTTATAATTTTATTTATAATACTATTTACAGCAATAGGAATAATGATAAAAGAAGAAAAAGATTATGGAGTAAAAGAAGGACAAGTTGTTGATAAAGATTATAGTTCAGCATACACAACAATGATGAGTTGTGGAAAATCACTAATACCACAATATCATCCAGAAAGTTATAGAATACAGATTCAAAAAGAAATCGACGGAAAAATAAAGTCAATATGGGTAACCGTTGACAGAGATACATATCATAAAATAAATTTAGGAGATTATTATAACGGAATGGAGTGATACAAATGACGATAAATCATATATACAACATAGTAATAGACACAATGAACAAATTAGAAAATATAGACTTTATAAGTTTAGACAAGAGAAAATATAATCAGCAACAATTAAATGAAGCATACAGGATTTTAGACAACCTTAAAGATGAATTAATAAGAGAAAATATTAAAAATAAACAGAAAGGGGCACAAAAGATATGACTAGAGAAGATTTAAAAAACTATAAATATAACCAAGAATGGATAAAAGGGAGATTAGAATACATAGAAGAGTATAAGACAAGTATAGTAAATATTACAGCTGTATTATCGGATATGCCAAAAGGAAGTAAAGAAGTCCAAGATAGTATGGCTGAAAAAGTAGCAATATTACTAGACAATATAAATGAATTACTAGAAAAAGTAGTAAAAGAGCAGGAAATACAAAAGAAAATATTGAAACAATTGGATTACATAGAACAACCATATAGAACTATACTAGAAAAACATTATATAAATGGTGATAAACTTGTACAAGTTGCTTGTGATTTAAAATATAATTATGAATATACAAAAAAAGCAAATAGTATAGGACTAAGAAAGTTTGATGAAATAAAAAATTTTCCCTAAAAGTTACTGAATGTCACCATAAAAATATGATATATATATAATCAGAGATAAAAGAAATGGTCTCACAAACAAATTAGTCTTTTTAAGAATAGATGTTTTAAATGTCTATTCTTTTTATTATGTTATTACCAGTATGATAGGTAACTGATAATATAAATTGTTTGTTATGTTTGGTTGAATATGGCAGACCTCCTTTCAAAATAAGAGAACAGGTACATGGTATAGAACTTTCCTAGCGAGTTCTAATATATTTGAGAATAGTTAAATTGGTATAACAACAGGCTTTGAACTTGTTATTCTTAGTCCGAATCTAAGTTCTCAAGCCAAGAAAGCGGTGCAGATTTCTTCGGAACTGCAGGAGATGAAAACCCTCCAAATTTAATAGTACGAAGTATGTAAACATATATAGCAGAATGGCAAATAGTAGCCGTTCAGTTCTAGAGTGCAATTATATATAACTTGCATATTTCGTAGTGTTTATAAAATAAAAAGGAGATGTACATATGACTAATCAAGAAAGAATAGAAAAGTATAAAAAAGAACATTGTTTAAAATGTAAAAATAAAAACAAGTTTGATTGTGAAATAAGAGTATTCAAAAACAATGATATAGTATGTACAAAGTGTGGATATTATGAGCGACAAGATTAACTATGCAAATTGTATGAGAAGAAAATGCGAGCAATGCAAATATTATGATTATTGTTTTAGGTATAAACCAAAACACAAAAAGGTTTCGAGAGGTAAAAATGAACATAAATAAAAATATAAATAAGCTATTATATGCATTATCTATAAAAGGACAAATATATAAAATAAATACTTTCCAATTTTATAGTGAAAAGAATTGTAAGTATTGTACTAAATATCAAATACTAAAAAAAGAACAAGTAGAAATATATAACAAAGAAACAGATGAGTTTGAATTACAAGATAGATACAAACAGAAAGAAGAATGTTATAGTAAAGTAGATGTAATGAAATATCTAATAGATGAACATAGAAAAGGAAGTGAGGCAGATGGAATATGAAAATATAGAAGATGAATATAACGCATTAACAGAAATGCAAAAGAGATTTATTGATTATTATATAGAAACTGCAAATGCAACAGAAGCTTGTAAAAAAGCTGGATATAAGGGAAAAAATCTTAATAGAATAGGTTCGCAAAACTTGTCAAAACTAGACAAATTTATAAGGATAAAACTTCAAGAAAAAGAAGACCAAAGAATTGCCTCACAGGATGAAGTATTACAGTACTTAACAAAAGTAATGCGAGGAGAAGAAAAAGACCAATTTGGATTAGATGCTTCATTACAAGATAGAACAAAATGTGCAGAACTACTTGGAAAAAGATATGGTACATTTAAAGAAAAGGTTGAAGTGGCTGGAAATATACCAGTGGTGATAACAGATGATATTACAGAATAAAATAATAAACAAAAATATACAGAAACAAGTAAATAACATATCATTACAAAGTATAGTTGGAAAAGGTTATGCAGAATATTGGCATTGTAAATGTAGATATAGAGTATGCAAAGGCTCAAGAGCAAGTAAAAAGTCAAAAACAACAGCATTATGGATAATAAGTAACATGATGAAATACAAAGAGGCTAATACACTTGTAATTAGAAAGACATTTAGAACATTAAAGGATAGTTGTTTTACAGAATTAAAATGGGCAATACATAGATTACAAGTAGACAGTTTCTGGGAAATAAAAGAAAGCCCATTAGAAATGACATACAAACCTACAGGACAGAAAATATATTTTAGAGGTTTAGATGACCCATTAAAGGTAACATCAATATCAGTAGATATTGGTGTTTTATGTTGGCTATGGATAGAAGAAGCATACGAAATAACAAAAGAATCTGATTTTGATGTAATAGATGAAAGTATAAGGCGGAGAAGTTCCAGAAGGTTTATTTAAACAAATAACAATAACATTAAATCCTTGGAATGAACATCATTGGATTAAGAGAAGATTTTTTGATGTTAAAGATGACGATATATTAGCGATGACAACAAATTATCTTTGTAATGAGTGGCTAGACGAAGCAGATAAAAAAGTATTTGAAAGAATGAAGAAAAATAATCCTAGAAGATATCAAGTTGCAGGGTTAGGAAACTGGGGTATTGTAGATGGATTAGTATATGAAAATTGGAAAGAAGAAAAATTTGAATTAAATACAATAAGAAGCTTAGATAGTGCTTTTGGGTTAGACTTTGGTTATACAAACGACCCGACAGCACTATTTTGTGGTGCAATAGATTTAAAAAACAAAAAGATTTATGTATATGATGAAATATATCAAAAAGGAATGAGTAACAAAGCGATATATGACCAAATAAATCAAATGGGCTATTCAAAAGAAAAGATAACGGCAGATAGTGCAGAACCAAAGTCAATAGATGAATTAAGGGGATTAGGTTTGAGGCATATTACAGGAGCACTAAAAGGAAAAGATAGTATAAATAATGGTATTCAATTTATACAGGATTTTGAAATAATAATTCATCCTAGATGTGTAAACTTTATAACAGAAATAAGTAACTATACCTGGGACGAGGACAAGTTTGGAAACAAAATAAATAGACCAATAGATGATTTTAATCATTTGATGGACGCGATGAGATATGCAGTAGAAAAATACATAAATCAAAAGAAATTACAATTTGGTTATATAAAACCAATATAGGAGGAAAACAATGATACAATGGAATCCAGAAACATTAGAAAATGAAAATAGTGTAACACAAATATTAATGTTAGCAGATAAAGAATGGAATGCAAGAAAACAATTATATGAAAGAATAAGAAGAAAGACAGATAATTCTGAATTAGTAAGTATAAATGATGAAAAAATAAAAGTTGCATTTGAAAATTATATTAACGCAATGGTGACTGGATATTTTGCAGGAAAAGCACCAGTATATGATGTTGAAAAAATATCAGACCCAACAAAATTAAATATAATCAAAAAATTGCTTAATAAAGTTTTTAATATAGATGCAAACAAGGATGAAGAATTAAAAGTATTAATAGATTATATAAGTAAATACAACGATGATGGAACAGAATATTTTGATTTAGCATTTGATTATTTTGGAATGAGAGGATGCTATGAAGTATTATACGAGAATGAAGATAATGAAATAGTATATACTAAACAAAGTGCATTAAATACAATAGGAATATTTGATTATTCAACACCAGTAAAACAAATAGGACAATTAAGAAAATGGACTGAAAGAGATAAAAATGGGGCAGACATAACAATAGTAGAATTAACAACAATAAATGGCAAAAGATACTATTCACCAACACCAAATGATTATGCAAAATTACAAGAAGATAAACAAAAATTTGAAAAAAGTAAATGGAATATGCTTCCTTGCATAGCAATAGAAAATGAAATGGGATTATCAAGCTTTGAATTGGTAGTCTCTTTAATTTGTGCTTATGAAAGAGTAGTACAAAATAGTAGAAATACATTTCAATATAATGATGATGCAAAATTAAAGATAACAGGTTTTACACCACAAAATGATTTAATGACCACAAAATTAGATGACAAAGGCGAACCAGAATTAGATGAGAATGGACAACCCAAACAAGTGGTTAATAAAGCAAGAGAAGAAGAAGACAAAGCACTATTGAAAATGCAAGTATTTTATACACCAGATAATTCAGGTGACATAGCATGGGTTGAAAAATCAGTACAAGATACAGCACTAGAAAATCATAAAAAGACATTAATAGACTTAATAGCGATGATAAGTGGAGTGCCAAACATAACAGACTTAGGATTTACAAATGCAGATAATGCAAGTGCATTAGATAGAAAATTCTTTGCGTTAGAGCAAATGATAACAGATGCAGATAAACATTTTAAGCAAGCAATATTAAGAAGATGGGAAACAATTATAGATAGAATAAATAAAAGAAAACATAAATCTTATGATTTTAGAAGCATAAAAATAGATTTACAAAGAAATCTACCAACTGACAAAGACACTGAGACAACAAGAGCATTGAAATTAAGAGGATTATTAAGTGATGCGTCTATTATTGATATGTTACCAGATGATTTAGATAGCAATTCAGAACTAGAAAAAATAGAAAAACAAAATGAAGAAAACATTCAAAAAAATTTACAACAAATGCAAATGATGGGGCAAACAGGTGTAGAACAGAATAAGAATGAAAATAAGCAAGACAACAAAATGACAGATTTGACAGAACAACAGAAAGCACAAAAATTAACTGCAGATAATAAGAAAGAACAAACAAAAATAGTTAATAAGCAAATCAATAAAGAAGAATAGAGGTGTTTTATATGTGGGAACAACACGATAATTATATGAAACAATTAAAACAACTATATAATAAAACATCAAGACAGACACAATTAAGACTCCAAGAAATCTTTGATACATTTAATTTTAGATTAGAGAACATATATAATATTGCTGATAATAAGACTAAAAAAAGAATAAATACATATATAGAACAATGGAAAGAACAAGGATTATTAAAGAATAATAGCTATTTTACTGCATTAGCAAACAATATTTATAAAAGAACAAGAGTAAAGAATAGTGAAATACTAGAATTACTTATTTATAGTGCATATATAGAAGAACAAAGCAAACTTGAAGAAAAAGAAAAGCAAATAATGTATGAAGATGCTAATTATTATTATGAACAGGGTCAACAAGAAGTAAATAAAAAGAAAAAGTCATCAGTAATTCCGATGGCTTTATTTCTTGCATTATTAGACCAACCAAATTACAGTAGATTTAATTGGAAACAATACATTGAAGTTACAATGCAATATAATGCACAACAAATATATAAACAAGCAATTTTAAATATACAACAACAAAAAGACCTAGAAATTGATTCTAATGAGTTTCAAATAATAATAAATAGGCAAAACAACCAAAAACTTAATATAAATAATGATAAGATATCAGGTGCAGCAGATTTACAAACGATTGGATTAAATAATCTAGCAAAAGTAGAAGGAATAAAAGAAGTAACAGAAGATAATTCAAAAGTTAGATTTATTGCAGTAGAAGATGATAAAACAACTTTAATGTGTGATAGTTTAAATAAACAAGAATTTTATATTAATAAAGAAAATACTTTTGATAGATATTATGGAGAAAATCAGAAAGAATTGAAAATACAAAGAATTAGATGTAATGGATTGGTATTAGGGTTAAACTTACCACCAATACAACATCACTTTCACTATTGTAGAAGTACAATTGTGTATAATTCTAATAATGAGCATATTGAGTTAGAAACAGAAAAGCAATTTAATATATTTAATACAAAATTTGAAAAAGATATAAAAGAAAAATACAATATCAAAAAGATGAATATAAGACATATAGATAAAGAGGTTTTAAAAGAACTATTAAACAATATGAGCAGAGTATACAATGATTTTCCAAATATAAAAGGAAAGATTAAAGAAATAAAAGAAATAGACCATCAAAATGGTGGACTAGCAGTAGAATTACAAAAAGATGGAACATATGTAATGTATATAAATAAAAATAAATTTTATAATGGTAAAGTTCCAAAACAATTATATGAAATGGATGTTAAGAAGCATTTTCATCCTAACAACACAACTTACAAAGATATGTCAATACATGAAACAGGACATATAGCAGTAACAGAAATAATAAAAAAATTAAATCATAACAATAATAATGCAATAGTTTTTGATAGCGAAAATAATATAACAGTAAATAAAATATTAAATAAAGCCTTGAATAAAATAGGTGTAAATGATATAAAAGAAAAAGATTTGCTAATAAGAAATATTTCAGGATATGCATATAAAGAAAGAGGACAAGAAATTATTGCAGAAGCATTTGCAGATTATTATGCTAATAAACAAAATGCTTCATTATTAAGCAAAAACATAATAGAAGTTATGAAAGGGATGATTTAATATGATGCCTATGGAACACCCTTGGACGGATTGGCAAATAGATACACTAGGAGAAGAAAAACCATGGAAATGGAAAGAAAATACACCAAAGAAAATCATAGAAGAATATGAAGAATGGGAAAAATATTACAATGAAATGATGAGAATCAAATTTTAGCACTTACTTTAAAAAGTAGGTGCTTTTATTATGGAAAGAAGGTTAAAAAATGATACAAGAAAAAAAGCCAATAAAAGTAATGGAAAAATACATTATAGAAGAAGGTGACACGTTAGAAATAAAAAGCGACGGTGGAATAACTAATATATTAATAAATGAAAATAAAATAGAATTTGTAACCGAAGTGAAATTTACACAGAAAGTAAGTGAAAAACCTGTAATAGAGATAGAAAGATTTTTCATTTCCAAGGATAAGGAGGAAAAATAATATGTGGTTATTAGTTTTAATATTAAGTATTAAATTACAAATGCCAACTTGGTATTGGATTATATTTACTATAATTACAATATTAAGACCATTTGTAGGACTATTTTGTAATATTATAGAGAACGAAATAACAAAAACAGCAAATAAAATTGATACACCAGATAAGGTATTAAAAGATACAATAGAGTGTTCAATTAATAAATAAGTTATTAACATTTTAAAATTATATATGTATATAGTGGCGGAATAGGTAGACGCTATGTGTATGGATAAGATAATTGCCCTAGTGTTGGAAGTACTTTGACTAGATAAAACACTATTATGGGTTATAGATTGCCTCTCACTTGATGTCAAATATAAAGTGTAAAAATAATTATCATGTTAGGTGCAAATCCTAACCTATATACCAATTTAAAGAGCCAAGTCGACAGGCTCTTATTTTTATGCCGTTTTTCTTGTAGTTAGGCTTTATAAAACAAACAAAATAAATTTTAAGCAACTTTAGGCAGAGAACTAAAGGGGCAAGGAGGAACAAATGGAACAAGAAAACAATCAAAATGTTAACTCTGAGGCAGAGAACTCAAAGGGAACAGAAACAAGTAAAAGTGAAAGAACTAATTATGAAGAACTTATTAAGACAGACAAAGAACTTCAATCATTTTTAGATTCAAGAGTATCAAGTTCTAATAAAACTGCTATTGAAAATGCAAAAAAACAATGGGAATTAGAAAGAGATACACAAAAGTCAGAAGCTGAAAAATTAGCACAAATGAATGAAACACAAAAGCTTCAATATCAATTGAAAAAACAAGAGGAAGCAAATCAAGAAATTCAAAGGAAATTAAATGCTAGGGATTTAAAAGATGAAGCACTAAAAATAGCAACAACACAAGATACAGCATTTGACCCAGAATTTTTAAATCTTTTTGATTATGAAAGTATGACAGCAGAGCAGTTACAAGAAAAAACAAAACTTATAAAAGCAATTCAAGACAGAATTGTAGAAAAATCAGTAAATGAGTGGTCAAAAGAAAAACCACCATATAATCCAGACCCATCTGGTAATAAGTCAAGTGCTGATGAAGCAATAAGAAAGGCAATGGGATTAATTAAATAGGAGGATTAAAAAATGAATAATATTGAAATATCAACAATATACTTACCAAAATTAGATGAAGTATATAAAAACGAAGCAAAAACATCTATATTAGATGGAGATGAAACAACAGTACAAAAAGGATTAAATGGAGAAATTAAAGTTGCTAAACTAGACATGGACGGTTTAGGAGACTTTTCAAGAAATGATGGATACACAAAAGGTTCAACATCATTCAAATGGGAAACAGTAAAATATGACAAAGAAAGAAGTCAAGACTTAAGAATTGATAGATTAGACAATCAAGAAGCATTAGGATTACCTTTTGCAAAATTATCTGGAGAATTTGTAAGAACAAAAGTTGTTCCAGAAACTGATGCAGCAAGAATAGCAAAAATAGCAGGAGTAGATGGAATATCAAGAAAGAAAGAAACAATTTCCGATGGTGCAGGAGTTGTAAGTGCATTAAGAGCATGTACAAATAAAATGGATGAAGATGAAGTTTCAACAGAAAATAGAATCTTATTCATAACACCAACACTAAAAGGAATGGTTGACGATTTAGATACAACTAAATCTAAAAAAGTTTTGGAAAGATTTTCAACAGTAATTGAAGTTCCACAAACAAGAATGTATACAGCAGTAACATTAAATAGTGGAAAAGAAAACTATGGATATCAAAAAGCCAAAGACACATATATTAAGTCAAAAGATACAGCTGTAGTATCAGGAAAGACATATTACACAGAAAGTTCTGGAACTTATTCAAAAGTAACTTCACCAACAGGAAATCCATCAACATCAGACTACTATGAATTAATAGAAGGTGGAAAAGAAATTAACTTCTTATGTGTTGAAAAATCTGCAGTTGTTACAGCTATGGACCAATTTATTAAATACTTCACACCAGATGAAGACCAAAATGGAGATAGCAATGTATTCAAATACAGAAACAATAACTTATATGGACACGTATATGAGAATAAATTAGCTGGTGTATATTGTTCATATGAAGGTTAGGGGGGTTAAAATGGCAACATTTATAGGATTGAAGATAAATAAAATAGAAAAAGAAACTAAAAAAGAGCTAACAGTTGAAGAAATAAAAGCAATTCTAACTGAAAAAGAAATTGCTTTTGATGGAATAACTAAAAAGAAAGATTTACTAGCTCTTTTACCACAAGAATAAACAATGGAGGCAATAGAATGTTAGAGCAAATTAAGAAAAACCTAGGAGCAAACTATAAAGAAAATACAGATGGTGTATTACAGGATATAATAGATGATATAACATCTATTGCCTGTGATAATTCTAATAGAAAAAAAGGTGACACAAAACTATTTCCATACATAAAAAAAGCAGTAAGAAGTGAATATCTTGCAAGAGGAGCAGAGGGTTTACTTTCAAGAAACGAGGGTAGTATATCAAGTTCATACAAAGATATTGTAGAAGAATTAAGAAATAATATTATAAAATCTGGATTAAGGAGGATTAAATAGTGTTATTACGAGATTTAACAAAAGTATATATATCAGAATATGAAGAGATAGAAGACCACGGCGAGAGTGATAAAGTATGGAAATATAAAGGACAGGCTTGGTTAAATATGCAACAAGATGTCAACGAGTTAGATAGAAAGTCTACTGGTGAAGTGGATTATAGTACATATAAAGGTCGTACGACTAGAAATTATGATATACAAAAAGGTAATGGAATATCATTTGAAGATATCTCAAAATTAGAGAAGTTTATTCCGGAGTATAGAGTACTGGACAAAAATAAAATAGGAAGTACTTATGTATATAGAATGGAGAAAATACAATGATAAATTTCAATTGTAATATAAAAGTAAAACATAATTTTAAAAATATAGATGCTATAATTCAAAAATTACCACAAACTGCAAAAATAATAACAGAAGATGTATTAAAAAACATTAGAGGTTATGCTATAAGGTTGGAAAAAGGACGTAATGAAGAAGGGATATTAGTAGAAATGGTTGATATGTCTACTAAAGAAGTGAAGGGAAAAGTTTATGCAGACCCTTCTAAATTTATGAGTAATGGAGTTTCATATTTATTTTTTGAATATTTTGGTACAGGTGCTAATGCTGAGATGGAACATGTAGGAAAATCAAAACACTTTTTAAAGAGTGGTTACACAGAATGGTTTATTCCAGTAAGTAAAGTTGAAAAGGCATTGCCTTATCCAGTTGTAAATATTCAAGGTATGGATTTTTATATTGCTCATGGTAGTAAAGCCAACCACTTTATAGCCGATGCAGGTTTTAAAAGTAGAAATGAAAATGCAGAAATAGTTAAGAAAAAATTAGATGAGATGTTAAGGGAGGTATGTAAGTAATGAAAGATTTAAGCGAATTAGAGTTTAGCGATTTAGTATATGAAAAACTAGAATCATTGAAGTATAAACAAATATTAACAAATCCAACAACTACAAGTAAATTCCCTTGTTTGGAATTACATACACCTTTGAAATCAGTAAATTTAACTGAAAATGCATTTCCAATCAAATCTATATTTCAAATATCAATAACTTGTTGGAATGAAAAGCAACGTCAAGCAATGAAAATGGCAGATGAAGTTGATGAAAAACTTCAAGAACTTAATTTTACAAGGACAAATACCAGTCCTGCAGTATATGACCAAATACTGCAAAAATACGGTATAACAATAACATTTGAGGTTCGTTATAATTCAATAACGACCTCTTTTAATTTAAAATAATAAGGAGGAATTAGAGATGGGAGTAGAAACACCAAAAGTAACAACACCACAAGCAACAACACCACAAGTTGCAATGAAAGCAGAAGTATCATATGCAACAAGCTTGACAGGAGATAAAACAAAAATAGGTTATGTTCAAAAAGTTGGACAATTAAAAACTTTAAAAGAAGGACAAACATATAGTGCATTAGATTTAGATGAAGAAAGAATGGCAAAAGGCAAAAGAAAAGCAGAAGCTGTTGATATAGAAATGATGTTTATACAAGAAACACATAAAGCAATGATGGCAATAGCAGATGCAGATACTGAAATATATTTATTCTTAAAATATCCAGATACAACAGCATCAGTTGCATCAAAACCACTTGTTCAAACAGTAAAATGTACTATAGATATAGCAGGACAAGAAATGAGTGATGGAGATTTCATCAAGGATACAATGAGAGTATTTAAAAATTCAACAGTAGTAGAAACAGATGGTTATCCAGTTGAAGGAGATTCAACAAAATTTTAATTTAAGAGAAGGCACAAGCCTTCTCTCTTTTGCAAAGGAGAGAAAATAAAATGATTATAGAAACAAAAAATAAAACAATTAATTTAGTACTAAAAACAAGAAAAATAGTAGACATAGCTAATCTACTAAAAAATAAAAATTTTGAAGAAGTATTTATAAAAGCATATTCTATATTAGATATAGAAGCATTGTCAAAAATAATATTTAAATTAGCAGAAAATGAAAATGGTGAAAGTGTATTCACATCATCAACCGAAGTATATGACTTTATGGATGATTGTAGAGAAGAAGGTATAACTATAAGTGAATTATATGCGAAGATAGCAGAGGCATTGAACGAAGAGGGTTTTTTCAAAAAGAAAATGAGCAAGAAAGAACTAAAGGAAATGACATCAAATCCTTTATTAACAATGAATACAGACAAATTATTGGAAAAAGCAGTAGAAAATGCAGCCAACAGAGTAGTGGAAAAAGAAATAATGGCTCAAATCTAAAAGGTTTAAATGATATCATTGAAAATATAAGAAAAACTAACAATTTGATAGAATTAATATATTCTATAGAGCCATTGGCATACTATTTTGATATGAAACCACATGAATTTTGGAATAGCAGATATTCAGAAATAAATGCATATTGTCAGACACATCTTGTGAAAATAATTGACGATTTAAAAAGTGAAATTAATTTACAAGAAGCGGTAACAAATAAATTAATAAGAGCAGATAGTATGAGTAAAAATCCTAAAATTATTCTAATTAGAGATAATTATAAGAAATTATTTAAAACAGAGGAGAAAGAACAAACATTAGAGGAGCAAAGAATATTATTTAAGGGATAATGATAAAAAATATACATTTTCGACAAAATTCGACTTGAAAATATAACTAAAAGTGATATAATCTTTTTATAATATATAAAAGGAGATGTATTAATATGAAATGTCCAAAATGTGGAAGTGAAAATGTTCAAGTTCAACTTGTTGAAGAGGGGCAACAAACTAATAAAAAGGGAATTGGATTTGGTGGACATGTAAATAACAGTGCAAGAGGACTTACGGCTTTATGCACATTAGGTGTGTCTAATTTGTTTTGGAAAAAATCTAAAGGAACAAATAAAACAAAAACAATTAACTCTACAGTAGGAATTTGTCAAAATTGTGGTAATACATGGGCAATAAAAAAAGGCAAATTTGGTTCTGCACCTATAGGTATATTTAGATAAATATATAAAAAATGTCAAAAAAGCACTTACTTTGGTAGGTGTTTTTTTATTATGTTAAAAATAAAAAAGAAAGGAGAAATAACAATGACAGTAGAAGAGATAGAAATTGTAGTAACTGCAAAAGTAGAAGAAGCATTGAAAGAATTTGAAAAAATGTTACCTGCAATAAAAGAAAAAATGAAACAAGTTCAAGAAGTTTTTTCGAAAGTAGATACAAAGGCAATGACAAGCAAATTACATCAAGCAGTTAATTTTATGAAAAAGAAAATGCAGGACTTAAAAAAGAGTTCTGAAAACAACGAAATTGCAATTAAAGTTAATAATAAAGATGCACAAAAACAAATATCTCAAATACAAAAACAAATAGATAGTTTACAAGAAAAAATAAATGCTCGACAAATGAAATTAAACGTAATAAATCCTCAGATTGATAAAATTGTGGATGATACTAGAAAAAGTGTAACACCCGATGGAATAAAACCTAATGATAAAGCAATGGATACAACGATTGATAATGCATTGAAATCAAATAAAGATTTTACATCATTAAATAGTCAAGCACAAAAGTTATATACAGAAATAGAAATGTATAATAAACAACTAAGTGAAGCAAAAAATAAAATGACACAATTAAATCAAGAAACAAACAAGACGGCAACTACTCAAAATAAATTGGGTAGCTTTTTTGGAGCATTTAAACAAAAAATAGAACAAGTAAAACCTAGTATATCTAATATGAAAGACAGCTTTAAAGAATTACCAAAGTTAACTCAAAATATTACAAATAATATAAAAGGAATGGGGACAGGAGTAAAAAATGGTCTAGGACATATCTTGAAATATGCTATGGCTTTATTTTCTTTAAGAAGTGTATACTCAGTGTTAAGTAGTTGTGCACAAAGTTGGTTATCTAGTCAAAATGCAGGAGCAAAACAATTAAGTGCAAATATAAATTATATGAAGTATGCTATGGGAAGTGCATTTGCACCTGTAATACAGTATGTAACAGGATTAGTATATCAATTGATGAAAGCAATCCAATCAGTTATATATGCATTGTTTAGAGTGAATATATTTGCAAAAGCAAGTGCAAGTTCATATGCAAGTATGGCTGGAAGTGCGAAAAAGGCAAAAGAAGAATCAAAACAATTAGCAGGAGTTCACGATGAAATAAATAATGTACAATCTAATGATAGTTCAGATAGTGGAAGTGGTGAAAGTTCATCGCCAAGTTTTGATTTATCAGGAATAGATAACCAAATATCACCATTAGCACAAAAATTGTATGATTTCTTTAAACCACTTGTTGATTCATGGAATAAGTATGGCTCACAAGTAAAAGAAGCATTTAAAAATGCAATTAAAGGAATAGGACAGGCAATTAGTGTTATGTGGAATAGTGTAGAAACATTATTTACTAATGGGACAATATATTTGATAATTGCAAACATATTAAACTCAATTGGAAAAATAGGGACTGCATGGGCAAATGCTTGGAATAATGATAACAATGGTACAGAATTGATACAAGAAATTGCTAATATGATTAATGATATTACAGGGGCTATTTTAAATTTAGTTTCAAGCACAGGATTTCAGTCTTTTTTAGATGGCATTATAAGTGCATTTAGTGGTATAGTACAGTTTATTGAACCGGTAGTATCAGGCTTTTCAGAAATGGCAGAAAAAATGTTAGAAATAGTAGCTTCAACAATAGGAGACATACTAAAAACAGTAGGAGATGCATTACAAGCAATAGCACAAAATGAAGTCGCAGTTGAAATATTAAAAGCGTTAGGAGAGGCAATAGCAATAGTTGTAGGAGCAATAGTTTTATGGAATATAGCACAGGCAATATTAAATGGATTAATGGGATTATTTGCTATTATAACTTCACCTATCACATTGGTTGTTTTGGCAATTGTGGCTGCAATTACTGCGGCAATTTTAATATTTAAAAATTGGGGCACAATTTCAGAGTGGCTAGGGCAAAAATTTAATGAAGCAAGAGAAAATATAAATACAGCATTTCAAAATGTAGGTCAATGGTTTTCTGATAGAAAGAATGATATATGTAATGCATTTAACAATATAGGCCAATGGTTTAGCGACAAATTTAATAATGCAGTACAAGGAATAAAAAATGCATTTAGTTCAGTAAAAACATTTTTTAGTGGAGTATGGCAAGGAATTTGTGGAGTATTTGGAAATGTTGCAAATTGGTTTAGAGACAAATTCAGTCAAGCATGGCAAGCAGTTAAGAATGTATTTAGTACAGGTGGAAGAATATTTGATGGTATAAAAGAAGGAATATTAAGTGGACTAAAATCGATAGTAAATGCAATTATATATGGAATCAACAAAGTAATACGTATACCATTTACTGGTTTAAATACAGTATTAAGAAACATAAGAAATGCAGAAATAATGGGATTAAGGCCATTTAGTTGGATAGGTACAATAAGTGTACCACAGATACCAAGACTAGCTAAAGGTGGTGTATTAACAGAAGCAACAACGGTATTAGCAGGTGAGTATTCAGGAGCCAAAACAAACCCAGAAATTGTTACGCCGCAGAACATAATGAGAGATACATTTGAAGATGTATTGTCTAATTATAGTGGAAATAACAATGACAGACCAATATATTTAACAGTTAATGTAGGAAATCAAAAACTAGGACAAATTTTATTAGAAGATTTAAGAGATAGAACAAGAAGAACAGGAAAAGACATAGAAGCTTTAGTAGGAGGATAGAAATTATGTTATGGAAATTAAATGGTAAATTAATGAAAACACCATCTACATATAAAGACAATATAGAAGATACGGACAACGATAGTTATACATCAAAGGTAACAGGAGCATTAATAGACAACCCAATTGCAATTGGAATGCTAAAACTTGAGATGTCATGGGATTACTTATCAGAAGATGAAGCAGAAGAACTTTTGCAAGCAACATACCAAAATCCGATGATAGTTACAGTAAAATGTCCTAGCGTACAAGGCGGTATGTTAGAAAATGCCAAATTCAGAGTAAGTAAAAGAACAAGTGAAATGCATAAAACAGGTAATGATGAAGACACTTCCAAATCAAAATGGAAAGTGTCTTTTAATTTGATGCAAAAGGAATTAACAGTACAGCAAAAAGCAACAGTAAATAAAGCAAAGGGGTTGAGTTAATGTACGAAACAAGTAAAAAATGGAAACAAAATATATATGAAAACCCAGTTTGTGCAATGAATATCTATATAGATGATGTATTAATAAATCCCGATTATATACTTGATTTTAAAAAGGGTGGAAATGCATTTGAAGAAGAATTTTGTTTAGGTGGTACACCAAGTCAACATATTGAAATGAAACTATATAAAGATAAAATGCCAAAAGCTTTTTCAAAAATAAGAGTGGAATATGGCATTTTAATCAATCATGCATTAACAGTAGCAGAAGTAAATGCAATGTTGGTAGGAACATTAAATGGAATATCGGTTAAAAGTTTAAGTAGTAATGATAGTAGTTTCGAAATGATACCAATACGGAGTCTATAATGTAGATGATTACACAGACAATGATGATAATACAATAACAATAAAAGCACTAGATAATATGATTAAATTTGAATTTAATTACGATGGTAGTGAATTAATATCAAAAGGTGAAGCAACTCTTTTACAAGTTGCACAAGATATCTGCAATAAAGCAGGAGTAGAATTGGGTTCTACTTCTTTTTTAAATTCAGATAAAAAGGTCTCTGTATATGACAATACCGTAACTGCAAGAGAATATCTAAGTTATATCGCAGAGAGTGCTGGTTGTTTTGCGTGTATTGATAGGGAAGGAAAATTATGTTTTAGAGAATTTTATCAAGATGAAACAGAAATTTCACTTGAAATGTTTGGAGAATATAAATGGGGTGAAGAATTTAAAATTTCAAAAGTATCATATGAAGATGGCGTTAGAAGTTTTAAATTTGGAGACAACACAAGAAATAATCTTTGGATAAATCAAGAAAATATGTACATTGTTGACGAAGACCAAATTCAAAAAATTTATAACAAAATAAAAGACTTAACAGTAAATACATTTGAAGGAAAAGTAATAATAGATCCTGCTATAGACATTGGAGACAAAATAGTTATAAATGGTAAAAATGTTATTTATCAAGGCGAAATGTCATTAGAAGGAAAATTTATAGCACAAATATCAAGCAAAATACAAATCAAACAAAAAGAAGAAACAACCGTAAAAAAAGAAAGTCAAAAAGTTGTAAATAGAAGAGTTCAAAGCAGAATAGACCAGGCAGAAGGAAAGATTAAACAATTAGTTGAAGAAACAACTGAAAATTCTAAAAAAATAACAAAGCATGAACAGGATATAAGCGGTATATATCAAAGGGTATCAGACATAGAAGATTTAACAAATGACGTTGAGGGAGTAAAAACAATAACACTTGAAAACTGTGTAGAAGGCAAATTATTGAATTTACATATATATGGAAACAATACAGTATTTAAGTATTTGTATCCAAGTGACACATTATATCCAAGTGATGATTTATATCCATATGGAGACAGCCGAATAGTTGTAACGGATAAAGATAATAATCAAACTATTTATGAACTAGGTGTATTAGATGTATTAAGGCAAAATGATGAAGTATGTGATGAGTTTATATTAGAAAATGGTCAAGCAAAAGTAATAAGAAGAGTAAACAAGAGTGGAACAACAAAGGCAAAAGAAAGTGTTGAAGATTTAGGAAAACTTGAAATATTACTAAAAGAAGGAACCAATACAATAACAATCCAAAATTATACAGCAAGAATAAAAGCAAAGTGGGCAATAAAGAGTGATTACACAAATGTATTTGCAACTAAGGTTGAAATGAATAGTGAAATAAAACAAACAGCAGATTCAATAAATCTTGAAGTAAGGAAGAAGGTTGACGAAAATGAAGTTATTTCAAAAATTAATCAAAGTGCTGAGCAAATTCAAATTGAAGCAGATAAAATCAGCCTTAAACGGTAAAGATATAAATTTAACAGGTGATAATACAATAATATCAAGTACTAACTTTAATGTGGATAAAAACGGAAATATGACTTGTAATAATGCTAATGTATCAGGAACTATAACAAGTAACAATGCAACTATTACGGGTGGAAAAATAAAAGTGCAAGGAAGTAGGGCATCACAAGATATATTGAGGGTTGAAAATATTAATGATGCATCTACATTTTCATATATGCAACCAATAGGAGCAGGTTTTGTTAGAGGAGGAGTAGACAAAGCAATTTATATAACGGTAAGCGATAATATATCATCTATTGAACTAAATAATTCAGGTTATTCGTCAGAAATAAGGAATGATAAAATAACTACTCCATCTTTAATTCAAACATCATTGGCGGAGCATAAAAAGAACTTTGAAAAAATACAAGATAATGCACTAGAAACAATTAAAAATATAGATATATATAAATACAACTTAAAAAGTGAAAAAGATACAGATAAGAAACATATAGGTTTTGTAATTGGAGACAACTACAATTATTCAAAAGAAGTGACAAGCATAGATAATCAAGGAGTAGACAATTATTCATTTACAAGTCTATGCTGTAAAGCAATACAAGAATTATCACAGCAAGTAGAAAAACTAGAAAAACAGTTAAAGGAGGAAAAAAATGGACAAAATTGATTTTAAAAATGGTAGCCAACCTGCGATAAACGATACAAACTTGAACTTAATGCAAAAAAATATAGAAAAAGAATTTGGATATAAAAGTGGAGTTGTTTTGTATGAAAATGAAAATGGAACACAAAATGACATAACATTATCCCAAAGTGTAGCTGATTTTGATTGTATAGAAATAATATTCAAGAGAGATACTGGATATTTTTCAGGCAGATATAGAAATGCAAATGGGAAGACAGTAGTTGCGACTTCAAGTTTCTTTGATACTAATAGTTTTTATATGTATTCATCTCAACTAGCAATAAATGAAGATAAAATAGAATATAAAAAGCATGGACTTTGCTATGTTAGTAACAATGCTACATCAGTAGGAAATGATGATAATGTAAAAATTGTACAAGTTCTAGGTTATAAATAGGAGGAATAAAATGAGTGAAACTGATTTTTTAAAATTAAAAAAGCATGATAATGTAGAAACAAACACAGAAAAGTTTGATGTAGAAAATTATCTAAATGGTAACTTTGATAAAATAGACGAACATGCTGGAGAAGTTAACACAAATATATCAAACATAAACTCAAAGAATAAAGAACAAGATACAAATATAGAGCAACTACAAGAAAACACAGAAACATCAAGTAATAAAATAGCAGAACTAGAAAAAGAGTTAAAAGAAGCACAAGAAGACTTTTATCAAAATTCAATAAGAGGACAAGCAAGTGGAGAATACATACACGTAGAAGACAGTAGCAATTGTAGAGCAAAAATTGGCATTGGTGGAAATCACGAGCAGGAGACGAGTACACAAAATGAAAATTTATTAATTTTAGAAGATGGAACACAAACATTAAATGGTGTAACAATGGCGATTAAAGATGGAATTATCACTTTTAATGGTACAGCTACAGCATCAACTTTTTTTAAAATAAAAATAAAAGAAAAGCTAAAGGCAGGAGATTATTATCATCTGGCTGCTCAGGTATCAGGAAGTCATACAAAAAATATAGCTTTAGGTGTAGTTGATGTCGAAGAAAAAACAAGATATTCAGAATTTAATGGTGGTGGTGGTCATTCTTTTAACCTTACAAATGATGAATATATTACTTACAGAATTTGGGTTGAGAATGGAAATGTTATTAACAATCAAATTTATAAATGTATGATTTCAAAAGGCACAGAAAGTAAGGAGTGGGTGAAAGGAATACCTAATATGCCATCACCAGACTACCTAAGCTCAATAGTGGCTGTTGGTAGTAATGTGAATGAGTTTGATATAGATACTGTGAAAGATGGATTTTTGAATGAAAAAACAGGTGAAATAATTTCAAACAATTCTTGGAAATGTTCAGATTTTATAGAAATATTAAACAAAACGTATACTTTCGGATGGGAGAGTAGTTCAGATTATTTTCAAGTAACAGTATGTTATTATGATGAAAATAAAAAATTTATATCAGGAAATTCATATGGCCTTCGTGGTACATTTAATAATACATTTGAAGTTGTAAGCAATGCTAAGTATATGAAAATTGCTTATAGTGTATCAGTTTCGCGGTGAATTAGTAACAAGAGAAAAAATAAAATTAGAAAAAGGTAAAGTAGCCACACCGTACAGCAAATACGGTCAAGGTTGTGTTAAAGTAACAAAATGTAATAATAACTTGTTTAATAAAAATGACATAGTAAATAAGGCATATATAAATAGTTCAGGCGAAATAGTTAGTAATGATGGACAAAATTATACTAATTATATAAGTGTAGTTTCAAACGCAATGTATACAATACATGCAGAAAATCCGCTAGGAGCAGTGACTGCCATATGCTTTTATGATACAAACAAAAAATTTTTAAGTGGTTCAACTTATAATAATGTTAAAAGCATGAGTTTTAAAACACCATCTAATTGCGACTTTGTGAGAGCAAGTGTATCAAATATTAATTTAGAAACATTGCAAATAGAAGAAGGACCAGCAACTACATATGAAGAACATGAAGAACAATCATACATAATGCCAGTTCAAAAAGAAATGCTACAAGGAGATTACTTTGATTTTGATAATGAAAAAGAAGAGCATAAGTGGATTAAATTAATATTTGATGGAACAGAAAATTGGTTGCAATCAGGAAATACATATCCTACTTTTTATATTTCACCTTACGAAATCGCATCTAAATTTGGCATACCAGCTGGTTTGAAAGCTTTTTGCAATTATTTTAGTCAAAAAAGCAACATATGGGGAATAGATGAAATTGGTTTTGACACAGTAAACTTAAGACAGGACCATGTAGATTTTAGATTTTGTCTTGGTTCAAGCTCAACCATAACAACTTTGGAAGCATGGAAAAAGAAATTAGTAGAAATGCATAATTCAGGAAAGCCACTTGCTTTATATTTTCAAATACTTAACCTAAACGAACTTGATTTCACAGATGAACAAAAAGCAGTAGCAAAAGAACTAAACAACGCAAGAACATATAAAAACGTAACAAATATAACAACAGATAGTAAAGCAATATTGAGTTTAGACTATGCAAAAGACTTAGAAACACAAAATCAAAAAATGCAAAATGAAATAGACGAAATAAAGCAGTTATTAAGTACAACACAAACAAGTGCATTATTGCTTGATAATATGCAAACTGATATAGAAAGTGAGGTGGAATAAATGATAGTTGAATTATTAAAGAAACTAATAACAAAAAAATACTACAAAGAAAAAGCAGACATTGAAAACAAACTAAATGTATTTTACGCTATGAACAAAATCAGTGATGAAGAATATAGTGAATTAACATTACTTGTAGAAGATACATATGTAGAAGTTGAAGAAAACGAAAAAAATATAGAAGCTACAGAAGTAGCAGAATAGGAGTAAAAAATGAATGAAATAATGCAAAATATACATTTCACAAACCTTTGGTGGGCAATATTAGCACCAATGCTTTTAATAATAATTGATGTTTTGACAGGAGTTGTAATTGCTTGGAAAAACAATGATTTTAAAAGTGCAAAAATGAGAGCAGGACTATCTAAAAAATTTGGAGAACTAGTGTATGTGCTAGTAGGGATACTAACAAAATTTGCGCTAGGAACAGAATTAATATTATATTTTACAGTAGGATACATATGTTTTATGGAAATATCTAGTTTAGCAGAGAATTGTGATAAATTAGGTGTAAAAATGCCAGACAAGTTAAAAGAAAAACTAAACAATGACAAGGGGGAATAATCATGGAAGAAGAAATTGTAGAAACAATGGAACTTGCAGAAGAAGATACAAGAGGTGAAGCAAATGAATAATATAGAAGAAAGACTATTAACAATAAATCCATATTCAAGAAGTGGAGAAAAACAAAATAAAATTGAAAAGATAGTAGTTCACTGGGTTGGAAATGCAGGAAGTTCTGCATTGGGCAATAGAAACTATTTTGAGAGTTTAGCAACATCACATAAGACATATGCTTCATCTCATTATATAATCGGTTTAAACGGTGAAATAATAAGATGTATACCAGAAAATGAAGTTGCTTTCCATTCAGGTTCTTATAGTATGAACAGAAAATCTATAGGAATAGAAGATTGCCACCCAGATTGGGACGGAAAATTCAACTACAATACATACAACAGTTTAGTAGAATTATGTGCAGATATATGTAAAAGATATAATTTAGGTATAGATGCAATTATAAGACACTACGATGTGACTGGAAAAGAATGTCCAAGATATTATGTAAGAAATGAACAGGCTTGGATACAATTTAAAAATGATGTAGCAAATAAATTAGGACAGGCTACAACTACAGTAGCAGTACAAAAAGTTGAAGGGAGTGATGAACCAGTGAGAAGATATAAAAACGGTTCAACAAAAGAAATAATATATGCAGATACAAGTTTAACAAAAGTAATAGGAAGTTTATCACCATACGAAGAATGTGATTGTTTTGGAATATTTAATAATAGACCAATGGTAAGATATAAAATAGACGGAACAAATAATTACAAGATAGGATTTGCTAAATGGACAGGTGGAGTTAGATAAAAAGAAGAGGTAAGTTGATTAATTTCAATTTACCTCTTTTTTGTATTTTATAAATTATCAATAATATCAATTTTTTCTATATCGTCAGTGTTATTAATAGTAAATTTTATAAGGGTTTTATCTAAAAGATTGTTGTTTAACATATAACAAAATATATTGCCTAAAATATTTTGTGAATTGTCTTGAATAAAAGAGGTTATTTTGTTATAAGGTGATTCTTTTATTTCTATTGGGCCAAAATTTACTTCTTTTTTTGGTGTTACTTTGTTATAAATATATTTATTATCTGTTGTAATATAATAAAAATAATTGTAGGTATATTTTAAATTAGTTTTACTTGGGGTTAAATTTTTTTCTAAAAAAATATAATTTTTCATATAAATTCCTCCTTTTTTATAATTATAACACATCAAATATAAAAATTATGTCGAAATTTGTTAATAAAAATAAAATAATGTTTTATGACTAAAAATCAAGGCATATAATTACATTGATTAAAAAATAAAACGGCTTAAAATTGATTGTGAAGGCTTGATTTTTGGCTAAAAATAAGCATTTTTTACTTGAAATTACATAAAATTTATGATATAATGTTGACAGATAGAAAAAGAAATGTTACAATTCTGTAACAGAAATATTAATTTTTGATTACAAATATTGACAATATTTGTATTAATAATTATAATAATATTACATATAATATAGTTATAAAGCTATTTAATAGTTTTTATATATATAGCAGTCGGCAGTGAGTTTATCTATATTGAGCTCCTTTAAATCGCCGATTGCTCTTTTTTTATATCCAAAAATTATTAATATTATCTATTAAATCAAAATTTTTACAGTTTTTAATTAATGGTTCTAATTTTTTAAACATTCTTAAACAATGTAGATTTTTATTAGCATTATTCAAACTACCAAACCAATTAATTGTGTAATATTTATTTATATAAAAATTACATAAATCAGCAAGTTGTATAAAATTATTTTTTTTAGATTCAAGAAAAAGTACATTTTCAATGATATTATTTGTATCACCTTCAAAATTATCACCTATTAATTTAGAATATACTTTTTCAAGAGAATCCATTATATTGTTGTTTTCATCTACTAAAATCATGCCATTAGAGTTGTTTTGAATAAGAAAATTATTATATTCTATAGATAGAAAAGAGAAAGCATATAAATAAGGATCTATTTTTATAGATGGCCCATGTACCTTTGTTATGAATTTTTTAAATTTCTGTTTATCAATAACAACACTAAAAATAGGTAGATTTAGATCGACAACCAAATCAACAAGTTTTTCTAACATATCTAGGTTATATTCAAGTGTGTTTTTTCTAAAGTCATATCCTTTACCGATGTTTCTTGAAGATTGAAAAATATCATTGGTGTGAATTTCGTAATTAATTAAATCTGGGCTAATTTTTTCTTTTTCTTTTTGGATTTTATAATTTAAATCATACCAGTCCTTATCATTTAAAGCTAATCCAGCTAGTGTGAAAATTTTTTGAGTAGGATTATCATAATCAGTTCCAGTATTACCACTTTCATCTAAATATAATATAAACATAATATTTCCCCCATTATTTTTTTAATATTATACTATTAATTAGATAAATTTGCAATAAAAAGTCGAAAAAACTGTGGATAATTTTTTATGAACTGTGGAAAAAAAATTAAAAATGTGGATAACTTTGTAAAATAATGTAAAATCTTCGACACCGTTCGATACACAAAATTAACATAATGTGCTATAATCTATGTAGAGGTGATGAATATGAACGAAGCATATATTAAATCACTACAAATGATGAAATATTTAAAAATAAGATTAACAAGAAAGCAGTATACAGAATTAGCAAAGAGATTTAACTTGTTAAGTATACAGAGTTTGCAATTTATGTCAAAAAAGAGTTATGAAAGTATAATTACAAGTATACTAAAAGAGAAATAGTCCCGAATAGGACTTTTTTTGAATATTTTTTTAAATAATGTAAATAATATAAACATGATTAATTATTATGAAAAAAGTAAAAAAGAATTTATAAAATATATAAACGAAAATCCAAATGTGTCAAGAAAAGAATGGGACGAGTACGCACATGAAAATTGCTTATTTAGTGCATTTACTATATGTTGTCATGAAATAGATGAAATTACATTAATGTTGTTACAAGCACAAAGTAAAAGTGAGTTTGAATTTTTAAAAGAAAAGTTTACAATAAAGTCAAATAAACACTTCAATTTTTTAAGAAAAGCGAGGGAAAAATGGCACAAGATAGTATAAAAAAAATCAGAAGTTTAAGAAATAAATTGCATAAAAGTATAAAGAAAAATGGCTTAGATTCAGACGAAACTAGAAAAATAAGTGATGAGATGGATAAGTTAATAAACGAATATTATGATAATATACAAAGAATAAGCTATCCTACCGACAGTGAAATGAGATTATATTATGAGCAGTCTTATAGAGCAATGAAAACGACTACACAACAATTAGAAAGATTTCCGTCTACACAAGAGTGGAATAAATTTGCAAAAGAAAATTGTTTATTGAGTAGTATGTCAATGCAATATATTTCAAAACTGAACTGGAATTATTTAAGAGCTAAGGTTTTAAGAGAATTAAATATGGATATATAAAAAAAAAGAAAAAAATTTTTCCGCACAGTTATTGACTTTGCGGACTTTTTTGTCGAAAACGAGATTGGAAAACTTGACATTATTTTTCATTCATATAAAATAAGAAAGAAGAAGATAGTTGACGGCAATCTTTTATCTTCTTCTAACCACAAATTCATACTTAAAAATAAGTACATATACAGTATAACTTCTTAAGTATGAAATGTCAAATTTTATATGAGAGGAAGTTTTAACTATGAAAAATGTAGTAGAAAAAGAAGTAAAAATATTAACAAAAAATGATGAAGGATTTATAAATCTTTTAAGAAAAATATGTAATGATTTTAAAGTAGATAATTATAAAATAGAAATAGAACAATTCTTAAAAAAAATAGGTGAAAATAGATAATATTTTTAGCCACTTTTTAGCCACTAAGTTTAGCATAATGTAGAAATGACTAGAAATGATTGAACCTGAAAATGGTTAAAAATCAAGGAAAAATAAAAAATAGAAATGCAGAAAAATACTAAAATCATTTCCCACCTTCGCTACCAATAAATTAGCTCATTTGAGGGCTTTTTTTTATTGCGATTTTTTGAGAATGTATGCAAAATGTATGCAACGAGATTTTTTTAACTAGAAATAATGCTTGAAACTGGGGATTCTAATACATAATTTAAAAAGTATGGTTACAAGTAGAAAAATAATATTTAGCAATTATAATTTTAAACTTAATGAAGAAGTGGAAATTTGTTTAGATGATGTAATTGATATAGAATTAGGACAAGAAATTATATTACAAATGAACGGAAATTATAACATTTACATTAGTACATAAAAAGTAGGAGATGTTTCTTCCTACTTTTTGATTTGCTCTTTTTCTATTGCAAGTAAGCAACCCTCTAGTTTTATTTTATTTTCATTGGTCAAATTATTATATCTAAAAATTAAATTTTCTACATTTTCGTTTTTTGTATTATTGGAATCCTTATTTACATTAGGGTTATCTGTTCTTCCTAATAAATAATCAATACTACAATTTAAGTAGTCAGCTAATTTGATAAGAACGTCTTTCGATGGAAAAGCATTTCCATTTTCATATTTAGAAATAGATTCCTGAGTTATTCCAATATCCATAGCAATTTTTAGTTGATTTATATTTCTTTTTTCTCTTATTTTTCTAAGATTTTCCATTGAAGAATACCTCCTTATATAGTATATGAATAATAAGTATATTATATTAGGAAAATTAATTATTTTTAGTCGTCAAAGTTATTTACAAATATGAATAATAGTTATATAATTATATTGTCGAAAATTGTAGAGTTGTTATTAATATTCCAGTATGTATTTTTTAAGGGGGTGAACAATCAAAAGAATAAAATGGAATTATATGTAGAAAGCCCTAGTACGTAAGAATTTTAACCAGATTATTAGAATAAATAGGAAATCTATTTTGGCATAAACTAGAAACAAGATAACTCAAAATCTACACTAAGCAAATTAAATATAAAATTTTGAAAGGAAAAATTAATATGGAAAAGAAAACTAAAAAAATTATATTGTCATTAATAGGGATATTGGCAATAATAGTAGTGTTATATTTTATATGTTTTTACAGGGGAACGACAGAAAATAATAAAAAATCCCTAACGATAGCAGAAGAAATAACATTGAATGATAATGAAAAGGAATTACTTGCAGAATTGATAAATGTAAATAACAAATTACAAAATCCAGAAACAAAAGAAAATGCAAATACAACAGATTATACAGAAATTGCAAAACCAGCAGAGCCAACATCATTAAAAGATTTTTGTAAAAAAATATATGAGGCTAGGAAAACAACAAACGAACAGGGAGAAACAATATATTTATTCGATATGGAAACAATAGGAAAAAATCAAGAAACAATAAGAAGAATATTTGTAACTAAAAATGGAGAAATAGTTGGTTGCACATTTGTAGAAAGTGATTATGCAGATAGCTTAGAAGAAATGGAAAATACAACAGTAAATAATGGTGGTATAAATTTAGGCAAAGACTTTGTAAAAGTAATTTTTGATGGTTTGACAAATTCAATAAATGAAACTTGGGAAAAGGCAACTGTATATAATGACGTAAATTATAACAATATTATAAATAAAATTTAAAGGGGATGTAATATATGGAAGATAAAAAAATAAATATTAAAGACAATAAAAAAATTGTTCTAGGTATAGCTGGAATCATTATAATTGTTATTATAATAGCATTTTTAAAGTATTTGAATAATCCGGTTGTGAAATTTAAACAAAACCTTGATAATGTAGATGTTTCAAAATTACAAGAAATATATAGCACTACACAAAGTTATGATGAAAAAAAGAAAATCGAAAAAATTTTTCAAGACAAATTAAAGTATCTTGTAGAATCATTTGTAAATGGTTCAAAAGATTATGATAATACAATAGAAGAAATTAATAGATATTCTAATATAAAGGAATTTGAAAACAGTATAAAATCGGCTAAAGATGATATTGAAAATGTAAAATCTTCAAAAGATAGTTTTGTTGAGGGACAAAAATATGAAAAAGATGAAAATATATTAGAAGCTATAAAGAGTTATTCTAAAGTAATAGAGCTAGACAAAAATAATTACAAAGTTGCACAAGATTATATTAAGAACAACAAGGAAAATTTAAAGGACAAAACTTTAGCAGAAGTAGATTCTTTAATTTCAAACAATGACTATGTAACAGCTAATCAAAAGATTAAGGATTTACAAGATGTTATAAGCAATGATACCGAAATCACAGAAAAAAGCAATCAAATAAAAGATAAAGCTAAGGAACAAGAAATCGAAAAATATAAGAATGAACAAGAAGTAACTGTTGAAAGTGCAAAAATCCTAGTACAAGATGATAGATATAAATCATTGTATCCAGATATGATAGAAGTTGTAATAAAAAATAATTCTAATAAAACAATTAAAGATTACAATGTAGCAGTTTTAGCTTATGATAATAATAATTATCCACTAAAAATAAAGCCTCAATTTAACTACAATGGTGGAGGATTTGAATTTACAGGACAAGCAGATAATGTAAATGTAGTTGCAGGTGCAACTGGTGGCAAAAATTATGGTTGGAAGTTAGATTCAGCTCACGGAATATCAAAGGTAATTGCTATTGTGAAAGATGTAACATATTATGATGGAACAACTTGGGACAATCCATATTATACTTATTGGATAGAACAGTATAAGGAGAAACCTTTACAATAATTGAATATAAGGCTCGTACAGAATTAATATAAAAGTAAATTAGATTAGTTACTTAATGACTTAACTGAGGGATTTTTAGATGATGACAGTATAATTTATTATAGATAATATAAAAATTGAAAATATAACTATTTTTACTATAAATGAACTTACAAAAAACTATTTAATAAATATTACATTTCTATGACAATATGTATAAAACAAAATAATTGTAAAATTTTACTGTGTTCGCTTGTTTTTTAGTAAAAAATATCATATAGTGTTATACATAGAAAATGAGAATAAGCGGAGTGTGTTGCCACCTTTAACTCTTTGATGTTTACATACTACTTCCACGACTTCTGGTTGTGAGATTGATATATGGGGGTGGTTAATATGGTAGAATCAGCATTATTAAGTATTACATATCTACTTTTCTTTGGATTAGTAGGAATGACTATCATAAATGTTGCCTTGTTAATCATCATTTGTATTTTACTACATAGGCAATAAAAAATAAACCATTCTGCTTTTGACCGAGTGAATGGTTTATCTATTTCTTCGGCAACCACTTTCGTGGCTCTCATTTTCTATTTTTATTATACACAGATTTTTATAAAAAGTCAATTTTTTATAGTAATATTTTATAAAAATGTATGCAACCGTGTATGCAACTAGAAAATAATATTTAATATAAATAGATAATACATAGAGTTACTTTATTGGCAAAAAAATACCCCGCCTTAGCCGTAAGATGTCTTGAATTTTTAAGGACCTGCTCCTAAAAACAGGTGGGTGCCTACCAAAATATTCCTGGGCTTCTTACATAAAATGCAAGCATGCACGCCATACTTTGAGATTGGCTCCTCTTACAAACTTGTAGGTTCTAAAAATTCTGTCTACACGCACTATGCAGGGAAAATTAATTACTATTTATTAGGTTAATTAGAGTTTAACATACAATAAAAAAACTTTCAAATTTATTAAGTTTATATAAAATTGATTTGATATTATTTATATTATTTTATCTCATTTTTTATAATTTATTCTCACTTTATTTTAATTTTTAAAACTTGTTTTATTAAAGCAAATATGATAAAATTTTTTAAGTAGGTGTGTAAAAAAATAATATGTAAAATTTAATCTTCTTTAAATTCATTACTAAGTTTTCCAATGGCCTTAGTTTCAATTCTAGAAACATATGAACGAGAAATACCCATCATATCTGCAATCTCATGTTGTGTTTTAGGCTTATGGCCACCTAACCCAAATCGTAATTCTATAATAGTTTTTTCTCTATCTTTTAAAACTTCTCCAATTTTTTTATACAACTTTTTGATTTTCATTTTTAAATCAACTTCATCTTCTATATTTCTATCATCATTTTCTAAAACTTCTTGTAGAGTAACAACATTATCATCTTTATCTTTTCCAATAGGTTCATTTAAATAAACTTCGGCATTTAATTTTTTTGTAGAACGCAAATGCATCAAGATTTCATTATCAATACATCTCGAAACATATGTACTAAGTTTTGAACCTTTATCCACATTAAAACTATTTATACCTTTAATCAATCCAATTGTGCCAATAGAAATCAAATCATCTGGGTCAACTTTAGTATTTGAATATTTCTTAACAACATGTGCAACTAATCTTAAATTTCTTTCTATTAGAATATTTCTAGCCTCTTCATCATTATTTTTCATTTTTTCCAAGTAGATTTTTTCTTCTTCGCTTGTTAATGGCTCGGGAAATAAATTATTTCCAGTTATATAGCCGAACAACAAACATTGATGATTTAAAAAATTGAAAAAAACCAAAAATTCCAATACTACAAAGTGCTTCTATCATTATTGCACCTCCAAATCTTATATATAAAATTATATGTTAAAAAAAATTAAAAGTGCAAGTACAAAAAGATTTAATAATTTTATTGTAAAAAGCAGTAAAATATGATATAAAAAGTATAGAAATAAACAAAAGAAAGGGATAATTTAATGGAAAAAAATCAAAATTTAAATAACAAAAATTATATAGAATATTCTACAAAAATATTTGATAGTATAAATAAAGAAAGACCATCATTTATACTCAAGGATTTAGAAGTAAAAAATGATAAAGGTGATATTAATAGAATTCTTGCAATAATACTAAAATATAAAATCAATAGCAAAGAACAGGAAGCAGTCATAGGAACTATACAAAATACAACAGACAGAACTGAAAAGGCAAAAACTATAATTCAGTATCTAACTGAACAGTTTCATGAGAATTTTGATGAAAAACCAGGATTTGATGGTTACTATAAATTAATGCAATATAAAAAAAGGATGGTGTTCCTTTTGAATTAACAGTTGAAGGAACCAATATGCTTGCAATTAAAGTTAAAAATAATGTTCAAATAGCAAAGACATTTAGCAATAATGAAAATGGTAAAATGAATAAAATCTTTGTTGATGAAGATATTGAAATCATGAAAAAACAACAAAATATTGAAATGTTAAAATATATAAAAGAAAAAGAGCAAGAAAAAAAGTGGAATGCAAGAAGAGAAAAAATATTAAATCAACTTGAGAAAGAGAGCAAAGAAGAAAAACAAAAATTTATAAATGGGGAAAAAATAACAAAATTTATAAATGACACAAATGAAGATAATGACAAAAAAAGAGAATTGGTTGGTGATTATCTTGTAGAATGTTTTGAAAGTAATGATGTCAGAAAAAATAATTTGGCTAATGGATATGCTCAAATGCAAGAAAAAGCATATGCAATTAATGTAAGAGTCGCATTAGAAGAACAAAGAGACAAATGTTATAAATTAATTCAAATAGAACAAGATAAGCAGAATGTAAATGAAGTTCAAGTTGGTAAAATTCTTAATCTTATAGATAATATAAATGAATATTTAAATTTATTTGAATTAATAAAAGAAAAAAGAAATTGGAATGCAAATTTTACGTATAAAGCCAAAAAAATGGATTTTAAAGAAGTAAAAAGATTGTGTGAAATATATAATCCAAAGGATAAAGAAATAGTAAAATATTTAGATTTAAAAGAAAAAACATTAAGTGACGAAAAACTAAATAAATCAGGAAAGGAAAACAAATATAAAGATTCTGAAACTATGCAAAATTTAGATGAATTTTTAGTAAAAAGTTGTGTACAAGACTATACAAAACCTAGTGATTTATATTCTGCAAAAAATGTTGTAATAGAAAATGGAAAATATATGGTCAAAAAAATATATGATCATCTTGTAAGAGAAATGATTGACTATAATAGTGATATTTTAAGTGTATATAATAAATATGCAGAAAAAAGTGATGGAGTAAAAACATATTCAGTAGATGAACATAGAGATAAGGAAAGAGAGTTTTCAAAAATTGTAAAAAAAGTTTCAAATAAAATAATTGAAGATGAGAAAATACATCCTGATGGGGATGATAATGCGAGCAGATAAATCTAGGAAATAAAGGGGTGATTATATGACAATATCAGAACTGATAAAAAAAGGAATGATAGAACTAAAAAATGGAAATATAGAAGAACCAAAATTGAAGGCGAGACTATTAATGCAATATGTATTAAATAAATCAAGACAATATGTAATTGTAAATGATAGGGAAGAACTTGATAATATTAAAGAAAAACAATATTTGGAAGAAATAAAAATATTAAAAAAAGGAGTTCCAATTGAACATATAACACACCAAAAAGAATTCATGAAATTAAGTTTTTTTGTAGATAAAAATGTTTTAATTCCAAGACAAGACACAGAAATATTAGTTGAAGAAGTTATAAATATTGCAAAAAAAAATAATGCAAAAAAAATATTAGACTTGTGTACGGGAAGTGGTGCAATTGCTGTATCACTTGCTAAGTATTTGCCACAAGCAGAAATTACAGCAATTGATATAAGTAATGAAGCGTTAAAAATTGCTAAGAAAAATGCAATTAGTAATAATGTTGAAAATCAAATTACATTTATAAGTTCAGATATGTTTACAAATTTAAATGAAGAAAAATTTGATATAATTGTATCAAATCCTCCATACATAAAAACTAATGTTATAAAAAATTTAGATATTCAGGTGCAAAATGAGCCATATATAGCATTAGATGGCGGAAAAGATGGTTTAGATTTTTATAAAAAAATTATTAATGAATCTTATCAATATTTAAAATATAATGGATATTTATGTTTAGAAATTGGATTTGACCAAAAAATAGATGTTATTGAACTTATTGAAAATACAGAAAGTTTTATGGGGACATATTCAAAAAAAGATTTGTTTGATAATGATAGAATTATAGTTACACGATTAAAGTAAGGAGGTAAGAAAATGTCTTTTTCATCAGATTTAAAAGAAGAACTTAGTAAAATAAGCAATTTAAATAAAAAAGATGAAGTAAAATATGAGTTAATTGGATATTTGATTTCAAAAAATGCTTCAGTTGTAAAAAATAATGTAAGGTATGCAACAGAGAGTGAGTACAATATAAATCGTTTTTCTAAGTTGTTAAGAAATTTGGATATTGATAACAATATTGAGTTTGATGGGAAATCATTTATAATTACCTTTAAAGTAAAAAATCTTATAGAAGAAGTTGAGGTTGTTGAGAATCAATTAGAAATAAAATCCAATGTTGATTTTGAGGATATAAAAACAATCTCAAGTGGACAGAGTGAAAAATTGGTTCAAAATGATATAAATAATAATAAATTAATATTTATAGAAAATGATAATTGTAAAAGAGCAATTGTAAGAGGAGCGTTTTTAGGAGCGGGTTCAATAAATAATCCTAGTAGAACATATCATTTAGAAATAAATTTATCAACAAAAAATAATATGGAATTTCTGGATGAAATATTAAAACAGTGTAATATAAGATGCAAAAAATTAGAAAATAATAATTCAATTTATTTGAAAGATGGAGAAGAGATTTCAGCAATTATTGCTTTATTTGGAGCAAGTAGTAGTGTTTTGAAATTTGAAGATATTCGTGTTCAAAAAGAAATGAATGGTAAAGTTAATAGAATTGTTAATTGTCAGTCTGCTAATTTGAACAAAACATTGAATGCGTCTGTTGAACAAATTGATGCTATTAGAAGGTTACAACAGTCTAACAAATTTAATAATTTAGATGATAATCTTAAAGAGATTGCTTTACTTAGATTAGAGTATCCAGATATGTCTTTGGTTGAACTTGGAAAAAAATTGAAAGAACCACTTGGAAAATCAGGAGTTAATTATAGATTAAAGAGAATTATTAAAATTGCAGAGGATTTATAAAGGAAGTTAAAGATGGAGTTAGGAATATATATACATATACCTTTTTGCGTTAAAAAATGTGATTATTGTGATTTTATATCATATTCAAATTGTTTTGATATGCAAGAGAGATATGTTGAAAAATTATTAGAAGAAATTGAAGAAAATAAAAATTTATTAAGAAATAATTTTATAAGTACCATTTATATTGGAGGAGGTACTCCATCAGCAATAAAGCCTGAACTTATAAAAAAGATTTTGGATAAGATTTATGATGTTGCAGGAATAGAAATTGAGAAAAATAAGGGTACATCAAACGGTGGTAAAAAAGTAATTGGAAATGAGATGCCAGATAAAAAAGAAAAAATTGAAATTACAATTGAGGTAAATCCAGGGACTACAACAAAAAATAATCTACAGATGTATAAAAATTGTGGAATAAATAGATTAAGCATAGGACTTCAAAGTACTGATGATGATATTTTAAAAAAAATTGGAAGAATTCACAATTATGAACAATTTTTAGATACATATAAATGGGCAGAAGAAGCGGAATTTGAAAATATAAATGTTGATTTAATGCTAGGACTTCCTGGACAAGATATTGGAATTCTAAAAAATAGTTTGGAAAATGTAGTTAATTTAAAGCCAGAACCAAAGCATATATCTGTGTATTCTTTGATAGTAGAAGAGAACACAAAAATAGAGCAAAGAATTGACTCAGGGGAATTAAGTTTGCCAGATGATGAAGAAGAAAGAAGACAATATCATTATATGAAAAATTTCTTAGAGTTGAATGGGTATAAACATTATGAAATATCAAATTTTGCAAAGCCTGGGTTTGAATCAAAGCACAATATGAATTGCTGGGAGCAAAAACAGTATGTTGGCTTTGGAGTTGCGGCACATTCATATGTAAATGGTGTAAGGTACGCAAATACTACTGATTTGAAGGAATATTTGAATGTAGATAAAAGTAAAAAAAATGGAAATGTAAAAAGCATGGAAAATAAAATAAAAAATGAGAATAAAATCGGGAAAGAGAATGAAAAAGTTGGTTTTAAAAACGTTAGAATTATTGAAGAAATTCAAAATAAGTTAGATATGGAAAAAGAATTTATGATGTTGGGACTAAGAAAACTTGACGGCATTAGCATTTCCAAATTTGAGCAGAAGTTTGGGGAAAATCCGATTTATTTGTTTAGAAATGAGTTGCAAAAATTGGTTGAAGAAGATTTACTTGAGGTCGATTTGGATGATATTAAATTAACTAGCAAAGGGCTAGATTTAGCAAATTTAGTTTGGGAAGAGTTTGTATAAAAAATGTCGTTTTTGGGACGGTTCTGTTTGAGACGTCAGGGTAAAAAAAGACATAAAAATATGGAGAAGTGATAGAAAATGAAAAATATTAAAGATTATGATTTAGAAGATTTAAAAAAAGAACTTGTAGAAATAGGAGAAAAACCATTTAGAGCAGAGCAAATATTTAAATGGTTATATCAAGAAAAAGTAAAAGAATTTGACGAAATGACAAATCTATCTTTAGCATTAAGAGAAAAATTAAAAGAAAATTATACAATTTGCAATTACAAAATTTTAAGAAAACAAGAGTCAAAAGATGGAACAATCAAATATCTATTTGACGTATTAGATGGTAATGCAATAGAAACAGTATTAATGAGTTATCATCATGGATACAGTATTTGTGTATCTTCACAAATTGGATGTAAAATGGGATGCAAATTCTGTGCATCAACAGGAATTAATTTTATAAGAAGTTTAACATCAGGTGAAATTGTTGAACAAATTTTAGCTGTTGAACAAGATACAGGTGTTAGAATTTCTAATGTTGTGTTTATGGGAATAGGTGAGCCTTTAAATAATTATACTAATGTTGTAAATGCAATTAGAATTATAAACAATCCAAAGGGACTAAATATTGGAGCAAGACATATAAGCGTTTCTACAAGTGGGTTGGTACCTGGTATTTATAGATTAGCAGAGGAAAATATTCAATGTACATTATCTATTTCTTTACATGCAACAAATAATGAAAAAAGAAGTAGTATGATGCCTGTAAATAATGCTTTTCCAATTGAAGAATTGATGCAAGCATGTAAGGATTATATTGCCAAAACGAATAGAAGAATATCTTTTGAGTATGCATTGGCAAAAGATAATAATGATAATCTTGAGGATGCTAAGGAGTTAGTTAAGTTGTTGCATGGTATGTTATGCCACGTTAATTTGATTCCTATTAATAAAATTGAAAATGGTGCTTATTCTAAGTCTTCTAATGATAATATTATGAAGTTTAGGGATTATTTGAATGATCATGGAATTGTTGCTACTATTAGAAGAGAACTTGGTTCTGATATTGATGCGGCATGTGGACAGTTGAGAAGAAAAAATTTGAAAGAAGATAAATAAAATTTTGGGATTAGGGGACGAATTTTAACGGGATTGGGGGACGGGTCTCTAATCCCGAAATTTTTTTGCGTAAAACTTCGGGATTAGAGACCCGTCCCCCAATCCCGTTAAAATCCGTTCTCCAATCCCGAAATTTTATAGTATAATACAAATTAATCCTCCTGAACCCTCATTAACAATACGTTCCAAAGTCTCTTGAAGTTTCATTTGAGCATCTTCTGGCATCTTAGAAAGTTTAGTCTGTAAGCCTTCATTAACAAGTTCATGCAAACTCTTTCCAAAAATATTAGATTCCCAAATTTGTTTAGGGTCATTCTCAAAACCAGAAAGTAGATAATTTACCAATTCTTCAGACTGTTTTTCAGAACCAACAATAGGTGAAACTTCAGTAGTTACATTTGTTTTTATCATATGAATGCTTGGGGCAGTTGCCTTTAATTTCACACCAAAACGTGAGCCCTGTTTAACCATTTCAGGTTCCGCTAAAACTAAATCATCAATTGATGGAGTAACAATTCCATAGCCTTTTGCATTGACTTCTTCCAAAGCATATGCAATTTTATCATATTTTTTCTTAGCAGAAGAAAGGTTTGTAATAATCCCAAATAAGTCGCCTTCATTTTCAACATTGACACCAGTGATTTCTGATAATACTTTGTAGAATAAATTTTCTTTTACATCAATTTGAATTTTAACATTACCAGAACCAAGTTCAATATTTGTAATTGTAGTTCTAGAAATTATTTCAGTTTGACTTATTTTTTGTGTACAATTTGAAATATCTTTTAAAACATTTGCATCTGCAAATGCGTCTTTAATTTCATTAAATAATTCAGTTTTTATAGGATGGTTAAAGCTTAATCCATCAACCCAACGAGGTAGTTTAATAGCAATTTTTTGTGCAGGAAATTCGTATAAAATTTTAGAAAACATTGTGTTTATGTCGCTTATACTTAAGTTTGCACAGTTTATAGGCATTACGCTTGTATTATATTTATCAGTTAATTTTTGAGCCAATTCTTGAGTGTAATCAGATGACGGAGTTTCAGAGTTTAGTAAGATTATGAATGGTTTATTTAAAGCCTTTAATTCAGAAACCACACGCTCTTCTGCTTTTATATAATCTTCTCTTGGTATATCTGTAACAGTTCCGTCAGTTGTAACTAAAATGCCAATTGTTGAATGTTCTTCAATTACTTTTTTAGTACCAATTTCAGCCGCTGTTTCAAATGGAATTTCTTCATCAGACCAAGGTGTTTTAACCATTCTAGGCATATCATCTTCAAGGTAGCCAATAGCGTTATCAACTAAATAGCCAACACAGTCAACTAAACGAGTTTTGAATTTTAAGTTATCATCTAAAGTTATCTCAATAGCCTCATTTGGAACAAATTTAGGTTCTGTTGTCATAATAGTTCTGCCACCAGCACTTTGAGGCAATTCATCTTTTGCTCTTTCTTTTTTGTATTCATTATCAATATTTGGAATTACAAGTAAATCCATAAAATTCTTAATAAATGTTGATTTACCAGTACGAACAGGACCTACAACCCCAACATAAATGTCACCATCAGTTCTTTTTGCTATGTCCTGATATAAATTTGAACTTTCCATCTATATACCTCCCTTAAAAATGCGGACTTTAATATGAAATATAAAAAATGATATTATTGTCTGCACTGTTCAAAACAATTTAAATGTTTGTACCACATAACTTTAATTAATGTATATTGTGAATTTTCAAATGATATGACAAGTTTTAGAAAAAAGTTTGCAAAAATCAGTGTATTGTGATAAAATGGCAAAAGAAATTACAATAGTAATTGAAATTAACAAAAAAATTAAAATAGAATAAAATATACTAAAAAAAGCAACTTGATTATCGAAGGATAGTCAAGAAAAGGAGAAGGCTATGGATAAAAATGAAGAAATAATAAAATTATTAAAAGAATACAATCAAGAACATATAATAGAATTGTTAAATAAATTAGACGAAAATAAAAAAGAAGAATTATTAGAGCAATTAAAAAATATTGATTTCCATCAAATTGCAGAATTATATGAAAATACAAAAAAAGAGATTGAATTAAAAGAAAATAAAATTGAATCTATACTATATTTAGATAAAGAAAAATTAACAAAAAATGAAAAAGATACATTTGATAATTTAGGAGAGAAAGTTATTGTTAGTGGCAATTATGCAGTTGTTACAATGGCTGGAGGACAAGGAACAAGACTTGGTCACACAGGACCAAAAGGTACTTTTAAACTAGATGTTTATGGTAAAGGGAAATATTTATTTGAAATCTTAGCAGAAAATTTAAAAGAAGCAAATAAAAAGTACAACACAATTATTCCTTGGTACATAATGACAAGTAGAGAAAATAATGATCAAACACAAGAATTTTTAGAGAAAAATAATTACTTTGGATATGATAAAAATAGTGTTATGTTATTTGAACAAGGTGAGTTGCCATTAGTTGATACAAATGGAAAAATGCTAATCGGAAAAGATATGAAAGTAAGAGAGGCTTCAGATGGAAATGGTGGAGTATTTTCTTCACTTAGAAAAACAGGTATGCTTTCTGATATGAAAGAACGTGGTGTTAAATGGGTATTTATTGGTGGAGTTGATAATGCTCTTTTGAAAATGGCTGATGTCACATTACTTGGAATGGCAATTGATAAAAACGTGCAAATTGCTTCAAAATCAGTTGTTAAGGCAAATCCACATGAAAGAGTTGGAGTATTTTGCAAAATGAATGGCCATCCAAAGGTTATTGAATATTCAGAATTACCAGAAAAAATGGCAGAAGAAGTTGATAACAATGGTGAATTGAGATTTGGTGAATCTCACATCATGTGTAATTTGTTTACAATTGATGCTATCGAAAAAATAAGCAAAGAGCCATTAATTTATCATAGTGCTTTTAAGAAAAATGCTTATATTGATGAAAATGGTAAAGAGGTTATACCAACTGAACCAAATTCTTATAAGTTTGAAGCATTTATTTTTGATAGTTTTGAGTTGTTTGATGATATTGCAATTCTTAGAGGTAAGAGAGAGGATGATTTCGCTCCTGTTAAGAATAAAGAGGGTGTTGATAGTCCAAAGACTGCTAAGGAATTGTATGAAAAATATTGGGAAAGAAATTAAAAAAGAGGGGTTATGGGGTTGCTACTCCAAATTCCTCTTTTAAAATATTTTTAGGGATTGGGGGGACGGGTCTTCCATCCCTAAAAAAAATAGGGATGGAAGACCCGTCCCCCAATCCCTATTTTTTTATAACTACATAGTTTGATTTCCTGGCAAGAAATAATCAATAACACCATAAATCAAAGCTCCAATTATAGCAGCCATCCATGAAATAGAGTAACCTGCTACAAAGAATTGAGTAACATATAAAGTAATAGCGGCCAATGCAAAACCTACGAAGCCTTTACCAAATGGGCTTGCATGTAAACCTGTAAACTTTGTAACTAAGTAATCTATTACTGTTAAAACAACAGCGGCTATAATTAAAGTCCAAATATTATTAATTGAAAAACCAGGTGTAAAAAATGCAGTAATACCTAGAACAACAGCAGCAGCAATTAATCTACCAACTATTTGCCACACTGTGGAAGTACTATTTTCACTTCTTGTTTGTGAATTTGACATATAGAAAACCTCCTTAAATTTTTAAAAACTTATGCAAATTAAATTTGCAATTTCAAGGCTCTAATTTTATTATTCACGAATTTTTAAATAATATTCAAAAATATAAGTATAAAAAAGTTAATTTTTGTAAAAAATAAAATAAAAAATATTATATTTAAAAAATATAAATACTAAAAATAAATAAATTAGTAATTTCAAATATTTAAAATTATATTTTTAATGTAAATAGTGTTTGAGGTGGAAAAATGTTAATTATTTTTTTTAGAGCAATAATATTATACATATTTGTATTAATTGTAATGAGGTTAATGGGAAAAAGGGAAATAGGGCAACTGCAACCATTTGAACTTGCAATTTCAATAATGATAGCAGACTTGGCTACTATTCCTATGAGTGATATAGGTGTTCCGATATTCAACGGATTAATTCCAATTTTGGGACTTTTAGTTATGCATTTGTTAATTTCATTAGTAAATTTAAAAAGTATAAAAGCAAGGGAGATTATTTGTGGAAAGCCAACAATTTTAATATATAGAGGAAAAATTGATGAAAAGGCTTTAAAAAAAGAAAGATTTACAGTAAATGAATTGGAAGAAAGACTTAGAGGAAATAATATTGTTAATTTAGGTGATGTGGAATATGCAATTTTGGAAACAAGTGGACAAGTTACGGTAATTCAAAAGCCTGAAAAGAGAACATCGACGCCGGAAGATTTCAACATTGTACCAGAATATGAGGGAATTCCATATGATTTGGTTGTTGATGGAAAAGTTATGAATCAGAATCTGCAATTAATTGGAAAGAATTATAATTGGTTAAAAAAACAAGTTGAAAAATTTGGTATGAAGCCAGAAGAGGCATTGGTTGTAACTTATGATGGTAAAGGACAAATTTTCTGCCAAAAAAAAGAAAAGAAGAGTTCGTAGAGAGAAGAGCATAATGTATAATAAACAAATGTTATATGATTTTTATGTAATTAAAAGGAGATATGGGCATGACGAAGGAATTAGTTATTTCTGTAATTATTGTTGTAGTAATAATTGCGGGAGATATTTTTACTACAAAATATACAAATAAATCAATTGAAATAGCTACACAGAGTTTATCTGAAATTAGAAAAGAAATGGAAAAAGAGAATGAAGAGGACATAAATAAAGATAAATTAAAAGAACAAATTAAAGAGATTAGAGATGATTGGAACGAAAGACATAAAAAACTTGCTATTTATATTGAACATGATGAGTTAGAAAAAATTGAAACTAATTTGGCAAGTCTTAATGGTTATTTGGATATGGAGGAGTATGGGGATTCTATGGCTCAACTTGAGGCTAGTGTGTATGTGTTGGAACATATTAAAAATAAGACTACATTGAGTTTGATAAATATTTTCTAGTATAAAAATGCAAAATAAATTAGAAAGTTTTGCATTTTTTTGGGTTATATAAAGATAGTATGAGTCAAAAAAATTAAAAACGTGTTTTAATTTTAAATTTTACAAAATGAAAGTAAAAATTGCAAAATTATGTAAATAATGGTATAATATAGATGATACATTGTTTTTTGCCAAGTGCAAATTATATAAAAATTCCAAAATAATTATTTAGAGGAGGAACAAATTTATGTTAAAATTTTTAACGCGTTATTACTATGGCAATCAAATTCATACTGATGAACCAGAATTGTTTTATAAGATATATAAGTGGGATTGTGGATTATTCACTTTGATTTCATTACGGATGAGAATTTGCGCAATTATTTTAGGGATAGTGGGAATTATCGGGCTTATTTTTATTAAAACTAGAATTTTTGCGCTACTTCTTTTGGATGTAGGAATGATAATACTTATATTAGAAACTAGAGAGTTGAGTAGACAGATTGAACTTTGTGTAATGGGGTGTAAGACACCAGCGCAAATAAGAACGACTCATATTATAAACTTTATAAGAAAATATGTCAGTATAACTGGAAAGGCATTGGGACTTAGAGAATGGAAAGAAATAAAAAAACATGATATGTGGTTATATAAAGACTTATTATCAGATAATTGTGATCATTGCTGCTATTACTATTCTTTAGAAATTGCTAGAATTATAAAAGATTCTTTACTTATATGGGGTGCAGTAGAAGAACCCTTTGAAGAGGGACATAAATATTATGCACATGCTATTATTCTAAGAAATGGTTATATTTATGATAGTAATATGCGTCAATCTGAAAAATATGAAGATTTTTTAAAGTTGTACAAGTTTAAAATCTATAAGCAGTGGAATTATGATGAATATTCCCAGAAAGAATTTAGAGAAGGAGAACGGCAAAACTTTAGAGAATGGTGTAAAAAAAACAATGTGTTAGAGTATGAGAAGTTTTAACAGTCAAAAGCAGTTCCATTGGAACTGCTTTTTATATGGATCTATTTATTCATATCAATTTTTGCATACTTTTTAAGTTTCTCATAAACAAGATAATTAACAGTACCAGCAGGAAAATGACCATTTTTATCCTTCTTACCAGCAGGAACACCAGTCAAAACCTCAATACCCTCCTCAATTGTAGAAACCGCATAAACATGGAACAAACCATCTTTAACAGCAGAAACAATTTCATCAGAAAGTTGCAAATTATCAACATTTTGAACAGGAATCATAACACCATGTTCACCAGTCAAACCACGCATTTTGCAGATTTGAAAATAACCTTCAATTTTTTCATTAACACCACCAATTGGTTGGATTTGACCTTTTTGATTAACTGAACCTGTAACGGCAATGGCTTGATTTATAGGTATTCCAGAAAGACTAGAAAGCAAACCATAAAGTTCAGTACTAGAAGCACTATCACCATCAACACCATTATACAATTGTTCAAAACAAATACTTGCAGTTAAGCACAAAGGAATATCTTGTGCAAACATTTCGCCCAAATATCCAGATAAAATTAGAACACCCTTAGAGTGAGTAGAACCAGAAAGTTCAACTTCTCTTTCTATATTTACAATTCCATTTTTACCAGTATATGTGTTAACTGTTATTTTTGCAGGTTTACCAAAAGAGTAATCACCAATTGTTAAAATTGTTAAACCATTTATAGTTCCAACCTCAAAACCAGTTGTATCAATTAATAAAGAATGGTCTTTTATCATTTCCATATATTTTGTATCAAACTTTTTAACTCTTTCAATTCTTTCTGCTAAAGCCTTATCAACAAATTCTGCAGTTACAACTTTTGACTTTGACATTTTAGCCCATGTTGCGGCCTCACCGGCAACTTTTATTAAATCATCAAATCTTGTAGATAATTTTTTATGACTTCCGGCAAGTTTTGATGCATATTCAATTAATCTTGCCATAGCACCTTTATCAAGGTGTGGAAGTTGTTCGGCTTCGCAGAAACCGTGAATTATTTGAGCTAATTTATTTGCATTTTCATTATTTAAAGGTGCATCATCTTCAAATTCAACTTTTATTTTAAACAATTTTCTAAAATCTGAGTCCATTGCCAAAAGTGTTTGATAAATGGTAGAGTTTCCAATTAAAATAACTTTTAAGTCTAATGGAATAGGTTCAGGTTTTAAAGAAACCATTACCATAGATGCGCGTTGGTCTGTTGTATTTTCTATACTTATTTCTTTAACTCTTAATGCCTTTTTCAATGCTTCATAGCAGAAATTATTTTGTAATAAATCTTTTGCTTGGAAAATGATGTAACCACCATTTGCTTGTTGTAAAAGACCTGGTTTTAACATTGTATGGTCTGTTTTTAATGAACCATAGTAATTTTCGTATTCAAGTGTACCGAAAATGTTATGATAAGAGTAGTTTGAATCCATTATAACAGGTGCACCTTCTGTGTTAGAGTTATCAACAAATAGGTTTACTCTGTAATTTAAAGATGGGTCTTGTTTTCTTTGGGCAGGATTCATTTGTTGTTGTTTTTCTTTTTCTTTGTCTTCGTCAACAAAATATGAAACATTTTTTAGAACATCTTGTTTAACATCATTTAAAAATTTTGTTATTTTTTTATTTCTCTTGAATTGTGATTTTAAGTAATTAATGTGAACATTAATTGTAAGTAGGGCAATATTTGATTGCCATTCAGATATTTTTTTATCTGATTGTCTTTCTATAATTTTAATTTGTTCAATTGCGTCCATAATTTGTGCTTGAACAATTGAAGATTTTTCTTCATATACTTGTTTTATTTCGTCATCTAGTTTGTCAAATTCTTCTTCGTCAATGGCTTTTCCGTTTACAATTGGCATCATATAAATACCGTTTTGAGAAGATTTGACTTGAAAATTATGTTTTGATGCATCTACATTTAATTTGTCTAAAATGCTAGAACGTTTTTCTTCAAATTCTTGTTTAAGTAGTGCTTTTTCTTTTTCAAAATCGTTTGCATTAAATGTTTTTTTGATATCTTTTTTTACTTCTAAAATGAAACCATCCATTGCATTTTTGAATTCTTTTCCTTGACCTGCAGGAAGTGAAACTGCAATTGGTTCGTTTGGGTTGTCAAAATTGTAGATGTAGCACCAGTCATTAGGTGTTTTTTGTTTTTTTGATATTTTATTTAGATAGTTTTTTGTGTACATTGTTTTTCCAACGCCACTTGGTCCTTCTATATATAGGTTATATCCTTTTACATCTACTTGTAGACCGAATTCAAGTGCTTTAATGCCGCGTTCTTGACCGATTCCTGTTGTTATATCTTTTAATTCTTGTGTGGTTTCAAAGTTGAATATGTTTGAATTACATGTCATTTTTAAATCTTTAAAATTTAATTCGTTTTTGTTTTTCATTAGTTTTCCTCCAAAAATTTTTTCTTTTATTGTGTCCATTTTACAGAAAATTTATTTCATGATTTTTTGCGTATGAACAAATTTACTGAAAATTTTAATTTATATTGTTATTGTATATTAGTTGTTGAAATTTGTAAAGATTTGTAACAAAAATTTAATATAAAAAAGTTGATTTTTATTATTTTTTATGCTAATATTGGCATATGAAAAAACAAAAGAAAAGGAGCGTTAAAAATGCAAAACGTTAGAACCCTTGAGGGAGTATACACAGGTGATTTAAATAAAATAATTAATATAAATAAAACATAAATAGATAGGGACACTATAACTGCACCTAAAATGTAGTTATAAGTGTTGCTATCTATTTGTGTTGCAAAAATGTTTTTAATGTTTTATAAAATACAGAAATTTTAGTTCCACAATAAAATTTTAAGATGTAGTTTATAAATTTTATATAAAAATAAAGAAAAAATAAAAAAGGGAGGAATTCAAATGAAAAATACATTTAAAAGTTCAAAAGGTATAACACTTGTGGCGTTGGTTATAACTATAATTATACTTTTGATATTGGCAGGAATATCAATATCTGCATTGACAAATACTGGAATATTTGGAAAAGCAAAAGATGCAAAACAAAAAGCTGACGAGGCTGCATTAGACCAAAATACAAAATTAGATGAATATGAGAGTGAAATAAATGCATATTTACCAGGACAAAATAATGGAGGTGGAGGTCAAGAAAGTGGAATAAATGCAAATACAATAGCAAGTGCAACAGATACAGAAAAGGCAAATAATTACTACGGAAAATCAGTAAATTATACATCTGCAAATGGAGTGACAGGGTGGAAAATATTCTATGCAGATACTAATAATATTTATTTAATAGCAGATGACTATGTAGATCTTGCAAAACTACCAAAGGGAACAAATGAAGCAGGACAATCAGTAGGAAGTGCACCTGTAAAGACAGAAACTTCCCCAAAGGCTGCATCATTGGATAATATATTGAATGCTTATCCAACAGGAGCAGCGAGAATAACAACAGATACAATAAAAAAATTAAATAAATCATTCTTTATAGATAAACAATATACAGGTGTTGAAAATTCAACTGTTAATCCTAATATGAAAGCAGTAGCATATATGCTAGATACAACTGCATGGAGTACATTTAAAGACAAAAATGAAAAAGCAGATTATGTAATAGGTGGACCAACAATTGAAATGCTAATGAAATCTTATAGTCAAAAACACAACGTTCAATATAAAGCGGAAGCAGTAAATGATACAGGACACGAAGGATATAAAATAAGTAAAGATAATGGAGCAAATTGGAAGACTTATTATCCTGGCATGTTAAGTATAAGAGATAGTTTATATGTATTACCAGAGTCAAAAGGAGCACGTGGTATGTGGGTGGCCAGCCCCTCTGCTTATAATACTGACCTTGTAGTGCTTGTGAACTACAGCGGCGATGTTAGCAGTGCCTACTCTAACTATACCGGTAATGACTATGGTTTTCGTCCGCTAGTTTGTCTAAAATCTAGTGTCCAACTTCAAGAGTCTGGAGATGGATTTAGTATCAAATAGTAGCATTGTAGAATACATAAAATAAAAGAAAAGCGTGGTGACAGGCCTTGTGTTTGTTACCACAAAAAATTAAGTAGTACAAAAAAGTGCTACTTTTTTTCATGTATAACATAATTTTGAAATTTATATGTATACAAAACCTTTTGACCAAGTATTCAAATTTCTTCAAAAATATTGCAATATTTCATTAAAAAATATATAATAAAAAACGAAAAGATGAGGGAAAATTGTTTACATCTTAAAGAAGGAATGTGATAAATATGAATAAAACAAAAAGAAAAATATTTGAAACATCAATGAAACTATTTGCAGAAAAGGGATATGATGCAACAAGCATAGAAGAAATAACAGCAACAGTAGGAGTTGCAAAAGGAACACTATACTATCATTTTTCAAGCAAAGAAGAAATATTTAACTTCTTAATAGAAGAAGGAATAAAACTATTACAAAACAGTATCGATATAAAAACAGAAAAATTAGATAACTATATAGATAAAATAAAAGCAATAGTATTAATAGAAATAAAAATAGTAAATAAATATGAAGATTTTATAACAATATTACTAAGTCAATTTTATGGAAAAGAAGCAAGAAACAAAATGTGCCAACAACACGTTTTTGAATATATTGGAAAAATCGAAAAAATTGTAGCAGAAGGAATGAAAAAATGCGAAATAAAGCAGGGGGACCCAAAAGTAATAGCATCAGAAATTTATGCATTAATTGCTTCAACATTAGTATATAAAATGAAAAACGGAAATGAAATTGATATAATAAAAACATACAAAGAGTTTGAAAAAACATTAGTAGAAGGACTTAAAGCAAAATAAAATGAAATTGAAATACGAGGCTTTAATCCCTAAAAATAAAAATGTAACAAAAATGTAATATTTCTGTAACCAAAATGTAAACTAAAAAAACTGCAATTCTATTGTAGTTTTTTGTTTTATATTGTATAATTATAAAAGAAACAGTAAAAGCAATAAAGCGTAAGATAAAGGAGGTTGTTTACAATGTCAAAATCAGGCATAGTAAACGTGAGAATGGTAATCACGGAAGAAAAAATCTTATCAAATATAGAAAAAGTCCAAAAAATGATAAATCCTAAGAGCAAGAAGCAAATTGTTCAATTGGATGAGGACACATATTTCAAAGATTTAATAGAATCAATAAAAACATATTTAATTGAATATCCTAAAAAGAAAAACTTTCCTAGCAGTGTATATAAAGCCGCTTATGGATTAGTTGAGTTTGCTACAAATCAATTCGAAGAAAATACAAAAAGAATTGAAGAATTGATTAGACAAAGAGAGCAAAATATTGCTTTAGCAGGACAATTAAAAGAAATTATAGAAGATGTTGAAAACAAAGAAGAAGGATGGAAAGATAGTATAAAAGCAGCAGAACAAGACTTTTCTGAAGATATTATAGATACTTTAAATATACTAGGAAAATGCAAAACAAAAACATCACAAAATTATATGGATGCTATGAAATTGTTAAATGCAAGAGTAAATAATCTAGAATCAAATTTACATATTGAAATTGATATGGAAAGAATTGAGGATAGATCAAAAGCATTAAGTTACATTGGAATAGAAGTTGCAGATGCATTAAAAACAATTCCTACACCAGTTGAAGAACCTGTAAAAGTAGAAAATGTTGAGGAACAACAAGAGGTTTCTACACAAAAGGCTAAGAGGGTTCAAAAGGTACAAGAAGTACAAAATGTACAAAAAGTACAAAATGCAGAGCAAGTTGTGGAAGAACAACAATCTCAAGAACAATATGTTCAAGAAACTACTTTTGAGAAAAAACCATCTTTATGGCAAAGAATTAAAAATAGTAAAGTTGTTAGAGCAATTAGATATGCAATGAAAATTAAAGTTGTTTTACAATATCCTGCATTACCAGAAGGTAGAGGAGAAAATTATTAATATAGTATATAAGAACTCAGAGTTTGAACTTTGGGTTCTTTTTTTGAAATTCAAATTAAAAATAGATATTTTTGGAGTTACATTCTAAAAATATCTGGATTTTTTTATCAAATAGTAGTATAATATATTAAAGAGGTGATTATAATGGAAAAATATAAAACAAGAACAATAGAAAAAAGCTTAAATTTTTTGATTGACAAATGTCCAGTAATAATGATAGCAGGACCACGTCAAGTAGGAAAAACAACACTATTAAATCATTTAAAGGCAACATCAAAAAAGAAAATCAATTATATTTCATTTGATAATGTATTGTTGCGTACTCAGGCACGCGAAGATCCAGAATTATTTTTAAGGACATACGAAACGCCAATAATAATAGACGAATTTCAATATGTACCAGAATTATTATCATATATAAAAATAAAAGTAGATAAAGCAAGAGAAAATGAAATGTTTGGAGATGGTAAAGAAGTTGGAACAATGTATTATTTGACAGGCTCACAAGTTTTTCAAACGATGAAAAATGTAAGTGAAAGTCTTGCTGGAAGGATAGGTATATTAGATTTATTTGGATTTTCAACTAGAGAATTAAATAACGAAAAAGAGGATATATTTGTTCCAGATATTAAGTTACTAAAGAAAAAAGAAAAACTAAAGAATCTATCAACATTAAGCATATTTGAAAGAATTATAAATGGTAGTTTTCCAGAGGTGAATTCTGTAAATGGTAGAAATAGAGAGCAGTTTTTTGAAACATATATAAGGACATATCTAGAAAGAGATATTAGAGAACTTATAAATATTAAAGATGAAGCAAAATTTGTAAAATTTATAACATCAGTTGCAGCAAGAACATCACAAGAATTTAATGCTTATGAAATATCTAGAGATATTGGAGTTGATAGTAAAACTATAGATGAATGGATATCAGTATTAAAAAATACGCATCTTGTGTATATGCTACAATCATATTCTAATAATAATATAAAAAAAGCAGTAAAAAAACCAAAGATTTATTTTATGGATACTGGTCTTGCTTGTTATTTAACAGGATATTTAAGTGCAGAAACTCTTGAAAAGAGTGCATATAATGGTGCAATATTTGAAACATATATAGTTTCTGAGATTATTAAATCTTTTACAAATAACGGAATTGACCCCAGAAGTAGATTGTATTACTATAGAGATACTAATCAAAAAGAAATTGATTTATTAATTTTTAATGATAATACAGTTTATCCTGTTGAGATTAAAAAATCGGCTAATCCAGGAAAAGCAGCAATTAAGAATTTTGATGTTGTTAAAAAATTTGGTTGTACTGTTGGTAATGGAATTGTTTTGTGCATGATGGAAAATATAATGCCAATTGATGACAATAATTATTATGTTCCAATTGAATATATTTAAGAATTTTTATAGAATAAATACAAAAAATGTGGTAAAATATTAAAAGTATCAATTTAAGAAAGAAAAAAATGAATATTATGGAAGGAATGAAACCAAAAATGAAAAAAATAGAATTACTAGCTCCAGCAGGCTCATTTGAAAAAGCAAAAACTGCATTCAAATATGGAGCAGACGCAGTATATTGCGGAACATCATCACTATCATTAAGGACAAGAGCAGACATGAATAATGATGACCTAATAAAAACAATAAAATACGCACATAGCATTGGAAAAAGAGTGCACGTAACACTAAACATATTTGCATGGGATGATAAATACGAAGAAATAATAGAAATGGCAAAAATACTAAATGAAATAAAACCAGATGCAATTATAGCAGCAGATGGAGGAGTAATAGAAACATTAAAACAATATGCACCAAATGTTCCAATACATGTAAGCACACAAGCAAATATTGTAAGTTTACGTGATGCAAACTTTTGGTATAAAAATGGAGCCAAAAGAGTAATAATGGCAAGAGAAATTAATAAAGAACAATTAAAATACATAATGGAAAATAAACCAAAGGACTTAGAAGTAGAAATGTTTGGACATGGTTCAATATGTTTTGCATTTTCTGGAAGATGTTTTTTAAGTGACTTTATGTGTGGAAGAAGTGCAAACTTAGGTGATTGTGCACAAAGTTGTAGATGGTCTTACAATTTATATGCAGAAGAAAAAAATAACCCGGGACAATTCTATCCAATTGAAGAAAGTGAAAATGGAACAAGTATCTTTTCATCAAGAGATTTATGCTTAATTAAAGAACTTCCAGAAATAATAGATATGGGTGTTGATAGTTTAAAAATCGAAGGAAGACTAAAAACAGAATATTATATTGCAAGTGTAATAAATGTTTATAGAAATGCAATTGATGATTATATTAATGACCCAGAAAATTATGATTATACAAAATATATGAAGGAAATTGAAAAAGTAAAAACAAGAGAATTTACAACATTCTATTTCAATGATAGAAATAATAAAAATATTCAAGACTTAAGTGGTAGACAATATAATGATAAATATGAATTTGGTGGAAAGATATTAGAATACCAAGAAGAAAAATCAGTAATTGAAATAAAGAATAAACTTGCAGTTGGTGATACAATAGAAATTATAATTCCAAATAGACTAGAACCAGAAACATTTGAAATTACAAAATTATGGGATGATGAAACAGGTGAAGAAATTGACAGTGTTAGCCCAGGTGTTAAAGGACAAAAGGTTCTAATGAAGTTACCAATTAAATGTGAAGAAGGATGGATATTAAGAAGAAAAAAATAATAATTATAAATAATAAAAAAGAGATATTTGGAGTTGAACTCCAATAATCTCTTTTTTAGTCTTCATCTTCTAATAATAAATTTAATATTTTGGGATATATCTTAGAAGCATTTTTGTTCCAATTATCAACTATTTTTTTAGCTCTTTCGCGAGAACCTGCAAATGTTCTAACTTCAAATATTGTTTCGTTTTTTTCTATTACTCTACACTTTATTGTATAATCATTTTCACTTCTAGGAATAAATTCTGCAGAAATAGAAGTTTCATCAGCAATTGAAGAAAATTCCTCTTTTAAAACATTGTCTGCTTTTAATTTTAATATTCCAGGTAATACGTCTATTGTAAGAGAAAGTGCATTTTTTCCTTCACTTGTTATTTTTAGTACAGATTCTTCATCTTCATCTTTTGTGAATAAACCAACCAATTTGGAATCCAATAAATCTGTTAGGACTTCTTTAAAATAAAAATAATTTACATCATTTACAGAAGAAATAATTTTATATAAACCATCTTCTAAAACACCATTTGGAAAATGATTTAAAATATATAAAATTAACACTTTATTTTCAGCCAAAGCAGTTGTATTATCTGAACTAGACATAATATAACACTCCTTACTTTGTTTGATTTTTTAGAATTATATCATAAAAAAATAAAAAAGTAAATTTTTTTTTAATATTCTGTTTAAAAATGAACAAAATAGTTATATAATGTTATAGAAAAATGAGAATGGTAATAAAAACATTCTTAAAAACATAACCAAAAATAAAAAAATTGGTAAACAAAAGGAAAGGATGATTCAAAATGAAAAAAGGAAAAGTAGTTTTAGTAGGAACAGGCTTTGTTGGTATGAGTATGGCATACACAATGCTAAATAGAGGGGGCGTAAGTGAACTTGTATTAGTAGATATAGATAAAGACAAAACAATAGGTGAACAAATGGATTTATCACACGGATTACCATTTGCACCACAAAAAATGGTCATAAAAGCAGGAGATTATGATGAATGTAAAGATGCACAAGTTGTTGTAATAACTGCAGGTATTGCACAAAAACCAGGTCAAACAAGATTAGAACTTGCAGAAACAAACACAAGAATAATGAAAAGCATTACTCAAAGTATAATGGCAAGTGGATTTAATGGTGTAATTATAGTTGCAAGTAATCCAGTAGATTTAATGACATACGTAGTTTCAAAAGTATCAGGACTTCCAAAAAATCAAGTATTTGGTTCAGGAACTGTTTTAGATACTGCACGTTTACGTTATATAATGTCAGATTATTTAAAAGTATCTAGTAAAAATATTCATGCATATATAATGGGAGAACATGGAGATTCATCATTTGTTCCATGGGATCACGCTTATGTTGGATGTAAAAAAATGAAAGATGTTATGAAAGATGGACATCATCCTATAAAAGATTTAGAAAAGATACATCAAGATGTTGTAAATGCAGCATATGAAATTATTAATAAAAAGAAAGCAACATATTATGGAATTGGTATGGCTCTAAGTAAAATTGTAAAATCTGTATTGGATAATGACAATTCTATTTTGACAGTTTCTACTTATTTAAAAGATGGCGAATATGGTCAAGATGATATTTTCATTGGCGTTCCTGCAATAATTAATGGTAAAGGCGTTCGTGAATTATTAAATCTTGAATTGACAGAAGATGAACAAGCAAAACTTGATAATAGTTGCAAAATTATTAAAGAAATGAGAGAACAATCTATTGATAAAATTATAAATGAATAAAATTTTGGAATTGAGGTACAAACTTCAATTCCTTTTCTTTTAAAATTACAAAATAAAAAGGAGTGTCCTCAAGTTCTTGAAAAAAGGAAATTTAAGGAACGTCCCTAAATCCCTTTTTAAAAAAAATCATAAAATCATCATGATAAAAATACATTTATATAAAGTGCAATGCGAAAGGGTGAGATTATGAAAAAAAATCAACGAAAATTTTCAAAAATAGATAGATTATTAGAAATGCCACAAGAAGTGTATACAGATACACCCAAAATAACAATAACAGGTTTTAACGAAATGATAATAGAAAACTTTAAAGGAATATTAGAATATGAAGATTATTATATTAGAATAAATACTTCACTGGGCATTGTGAATATAAACGGATATGAACTAAAATTAGAAAATATGACAAATGATGATATAAAAGTAAAAGGAAAAGTTGAAAGTATTGATATAGAGAGGAACTTTGATTAAAATATGTTTATTAAAATAATATTTAATTATATAATTGGATATATAAGAATTTCAATAGAAGGTTATTATATAGAAAGATTTATAAATATATGTGGAAATGAAAAAATAACAATATGGAATTTAAAAAGAAACAAAAATGTAAAATTAGAATTGAATATAGGAATAAAAGATTTAAAAAAGGTAGCCAAACTAGCAAAACAAACAAAATGCAAAATAAAAATAATAAAGAAGAAAGGGTTACCTTTTTTATTTAATAGATATAGAAAAAGAAAATTGTTTTTTGTTTTTTTGCTAGTTATAATAATTGGTTTAGGAATTTCTTCAAATTTTGTATGGAATATACAAATAGTTGAAGAGGACAAAGAAAGTATAGAAAATTTATATCAAGATGTTGTAGAAAGTGGACTTGAGATAGGAAAAATGAAATCAAAAATAAACACAAAAGATATTATAAATAAAGTAAGATTAAAAAGAAATGATATTGCATGGATGGGTATAGAATTAAAAGGTACAAATGCTATTGTAAAAGTTGTAAAAGCAACTGCAAAACCAGAAATAGTAGATGATAATGAATATTGTAATATAGTTTCTGATAAGCAAGGAATAATAACAAAAATTAATGCTCAAAATGGAACAATTGCTGTAAAGGTTGGAGATACTGTAAATGTTGGGACAACACTTATAAATGGGTGGATGGAAGGAAAATATACAGGACTTAGATATGTACATGCAAAAGGTGAAATACAAGCAAAAGTATGGCATACAAAAAACAAAAAAATTCTATATAATGCTACGGAAAAAACAGAAACAGGAAATATTGAGAATAAATACCAAATAAAAATTAATAATTTTGAAATAAATTTGTCAAAAAGGCTTTCAAAATTTAAAATTTATGATACAATAGTGCTAGAGAATAAATTTAAGATATTTTCAGATTTTTATTTACCTATTTCTTTAGTAAAAATAACAAATAAAGAAATAAAAGAAGAACAAAAAAACTACAATGCAGAACAAGCAAAAGATTTAGGGATAGAACAATTACAGGAAGAATTGGACAAAGAAATAGAAGATAAAAGCAAAGTAGTTAATAAAATAATAAATACATATGAAAAAGAAGATGGAATAGAAGTTTATGTTACATACGAAGTGCTTGAAGATATAGGGACAAATGAAAAAATAGTTTTTTAATCATAAATATACATTTATGATGGGAAGGAAGAACAAAATGGAAGAAAGAAGTTTAAGAATAACAGGAACAAGTACAAATTTTTTTAATAAACTAACAAATACTTTAACAAAAATATTAATACCAACAAAAATAAGCATAAATGGAATGTTAATAAGTATGAAAAGAAATAATTTAATAAAAGCATTTGCAAATTTCAAAAAAGACACAGAAAATTACAATTCAGAAGAATTAGAAAAAAAATATGAAGATGCATATACAGTTTATTTAGAAGCATTAGATAAATATGTTATGGATTCAATTTACAAAAAAGTAAAAAATAATACTGCAACAGAATTTGAAAGAGATGCTCTTGCAAGATATTATGAAGTTACAAGCCTAAAAGAAAAAGAATATATGGATTATAAATATAGAAAACAAAAATATTTATTAGAATTAGACAAAGAAAATGTTACTTTAAATGCAAAAGATAAAGTAAAAGAAAAATATAATAAATTCTATGTAAATAAAATGGACACATTATATAAAGGAATTTTAAAGAATTATTCAATAAAATTAGCAGACACGACAAATATTTATGATTCTTCAAAAGAATGGATTTATGTAAAAATATTCTATACACTAGAAGAATATATAAAATACATATTACCTTTAAAAATGGAAATAAATCCAAAAGAAGAATTTAAAGATATAGTAGATGATTATGAAAAATTTGAAAGTTACACAGTAGGTAAATTAGATACAAAAGACAACATAGAAAAAAATATGATATTACTAGGAATTAGTAGAAAATTATTTACACACAGTATACCATTAATAGTAGCAGAACAATGTTATGAAAAATTGCTAAAAGATGCTAGAATGTTAGTACAAGATACAAAAATGGCAGCAAAAAGAGAAAAAGCATATGCAATGTTAATCAACTTAATAGAAGATTATAATGTACGTTTGCTTTCAACAAAAGTATATTGGGAAGATGTAAAAGAAAGAGAAAATTATAAAAAATATTGGGACAAGTATAAGAAAATATCAAAATTAAAAGACGTTGATTTTGTTGAATACATGAAACAAAAAGAAATACTATTTATAAAAAATGACATGAAAAAGATAGAAAATTCAAAAACTGATTATTCAAAAATAATAAAATATTATAGAAGAAAATTAGTTGATTATGGAGTAATTAGGGAAATTAAAAATTCATGCAAATCTCAGGGAAGATATAATGGTAAAATTATAAAGGAAGATAAGGTGGTAGCGTAATGTACGAAATTTCATATTTAAATGTTGAAAAAGGACAAGAAGATTGGGAAGCAATAGTAAAAAAAGTATTAGATAAATGTTTTGAGGAAGAAGGATTATTAGACTCAAAATTAATAATGACAATAACTTTTACAACACCAGAAGAAATAAGAAAAATAAATAAAAAATACAGAAAAATAGACAAAGCAACAGATGTATTATCATTTCCAATGTTTGAAAAAGACGAATTAGATGAGAAAATAAAGAACGGAGATTTTCCATACGAAGATGTTTTAGGAGATGTAATAATCTCAATTGAAAAGGTTAGGGAACAAGCAGAAGAATATGGACATAGTTTTGAAAGAGAACTAAGTTATATGTTAGTACATGGTTTCTATCACTTGATGGGATATGACCACATTGAAGAAGAAGATAAAAAAATTATGAGACCAAAAGAAGAAAAAATACTTAATGAATTGAAAATTACAAGAGAATAAAAAGGAGGAGTTTTTCGTGAGTAAAAAAGGAATAAGAATATTAATTGCAATATTAATTATTGTAATAATAGGTGCAGGGGCGTTTCTTGCATACAAAATTATGAAAAATAAAAATAATGATACACAAGAGGTATCAGATAGTGAAGAAGAAGAAATATTAACTGCAGAAGTTAAAAATAAGGACATACAAATTTTTAAAGGAACAGATAGACCAATAGCAGTAATGATAGATAACCACAATCAAGCATGGCCACAAGCAGGTTTAAATAAAGCATACTTAGTGTATGAAGCAATAGTTGAAGGCGGAGAAACACGTTTAATGGCATTATTTAAAGGTGTAACTGTAGACAAAATAGGACCTGTAAGAAGTTCAAGACATTATTTCTTAGATTATGCTATGGAAAATGATGCAATATATGCACATTATGGATGGAGTCCACAAGCAGAAAGTGATATAAAACAATACAAGATAAATAACTTAAATGGTATAACAGAAAGTGAAAAAACTTTCTGGAGAGTAAAGGATAAAGCCGCTCCACATAATGCAGTAACAAGTACAACTGCATTACTAAATGCAGCAAAAGCAAAAGGATATAAAACTAAATCTGCAAAAGAAAGTGTTTTAAATTATGTAACAGATGATGTAAAACTTGAAGATGGTCAAGATGCAACAAGTGTTACAATACCACATTCTAACCTTCAAACTGTAAAATATGTTTATAATGAAGAAAACCAAGTTTATAAAAGATATGCACGTAATAAGGCACAAACAGATTGGGATACAGGAGATAATATAACAACTAAAAACATAATAATTACAATGTGTGATAACTATACTTTAACAGATAGTGAAAATAAAGGAAGACAAGGCTTAAAAAATATTGGTACATTTAATGGATATTATATTACAAATGGTAAAGCAATAAAAATTAAATGTATAAAAGAAGCAAGAAATACTCAAACAAAATATGAAGATTTAGAAGGTAATGAAATCAAAGTAAATGATGGAAATACATGGATTAATATTTGTCCAACAGATGCAAAAGTTGAAATAACAGGAACATCATCAACAACATCAAATACAAATAGTAATATGTAGTAAATGCCCTTAAATGGGCATTTATAATTTGAGAAGGGAATGGTAAAAATGAATATTTATGATACTGCAAATAGACTGGCACAAGAAATAAAACAATCTGAAGAATATATTAATTATAAAATGGCAAAAGAAGCATTAAATTTAAATCCAGATTTGAAAAAACAAATAGATGAATTTGAAGCAGCAAGATATGATGCTCAAGTTACAGTAATGCAAACAGGAAAGAATGATGAAGAAAAAACTAAAAAAATGCAAGACTTATATGTTACTTTATATGAAAATGCTGATGCAGTAAAATTTTTTGAAGCAGAAACAAAGTTCAATCTAATTTTAGCAGATGTAAACAAAATAATTGGTGATGCAGTAATGGATGTTTTAAAATAGATAGATGGATTGTATATTAATTATTAGTAGAATGAGAGGAGTAATTTATGGAATATATAGTTTTACTAATAATTGCAATTATTATTTTTATAATATTAGGAATAATGTTTGATGTTAATATCAAGAAAATAAAGCAAATTGGTGAAGATAAAGAATTAGATATATTAACACAAAAATATCCGGAAAATATAGAAATATGTAAGTGGTATTTAAGAAAACTAAAAAATGAAAATGTAAAAATTGAAGAAGATGAAAATTCAAATGCAACTTTGTATTTAGTAACAAGTAACAAAATATTTATTGCAAATTTAAAAAATAGTTATACTAGAATACAAACAATAGCACATGAATGTTTACATTCAATTCAAAACAAAAAATTATTATGGTTTAATTTTATATTTTCTAATATATATTTATTATATTTTGCTATTATTTTTTTATTAGGGATTTTTAAAGTATTACCTTATAAAATGTTTTTTATGGCTATATTTCTTATTTTGAGTTTGGTTTATTATGCAGTTAGAACATATTTAGAAAATGATGCAATGATAAAGGCAAGATTTTTAGCAAAAGAATATATGGAAGATGTAAAAATATCTACAAAAGAGGAAATTGATAAAATTATTGCTAGATATGATGAACTAAATGATATAGGAATTAGGTTTACAAATTTTCAATTTTTAAGTAAAATACTTTTAAAAGTAATTATTTTAGTGTTAATTTTTATATTTTTTTAAAGTAAAATGTGAAATTTTTGAATAAAAAAATGTGTGTACTTGCATTTTTACAATTTATATGGTAAAATAGCCAGGAAATATTAAAGAACCGCAGGGAGGAATTATAAATGGAAATAGTTAGAACAATATTAACAGTGATATATTTTGTAATAGCACTTGTTGTAATAATATTGGCTTTAATACAAACAAAGGATGATTCAGGTTTATCACAAACAATAACTGGTTCATCAACTAGCAATTTTTATGAGAAAAACAAAGGTAGAACTAAAGAAGGAAAACAAAAAAGAATGATGGTTATTTCTTCAATTGTTTTTGGTGTTTTAACTTTAGTTTTAAGTATTTTGTATTTAGCATAATAAATGTTGTCAAAATTGTAAAAAATAATTTTGACAGTCAATATAAAATTGTATAATAAAGCCGTGCAATATTGTCTTGTTGCACGGCTTTTTGAAAAATATACAAGGAAGGAATAAAAATGAATAAAGAAGATATAATTTTAGAATTCATGAAAGACGAAAACTATACTCCAATGAAAGCAAAAGAAATGGCTATTTTATTAGGAGTTCCTAAAAAAGAAAATGATGAATTTAGACAAACATTAAGAAATTTGGAAGAAAACTATAAGATAGTAAAAAATAAGAAAAATAGATATAGATTAATAGGTGAAAACTATGTAGAAGGAATATACAGAAAAAATCAAAAAGGATTTGGTTTTGTAAAAATAGAAAATCAAGAAGACGAAATTTATATATCAAAAGAAGATTCATTAAATGCTTTAAATGGTGATAGGGTTTTAGTTGAAATAACAGAAGAAAAAAATAAAATAAAAAGAGCAGAAGGAAAAATAAAAAAAATAATAAAACATGAAAAAGACACTGTAGTTGGAACATTCCAAAAGAGCCAAAATTTTGGTTTCGTAGTCCCAGATGAAAGAAGTTTTGGAACAGATATCTTTATATCAAAAAGCAATATTGGAAAAGCAAAAAATGGATATAAAGTTGTAGTGCAAATAACAAAATATCCTGAAAAAGGGAAAAATGCAGAAGGAAAAATCATAGAAGTATTAGGTTCTCCAGACCAAGCAGGTGTTGATATGCTATCATTAATAAAAGAATATAAATTACCATCAACATTTCCAGAACAAGTTGTGGAAGAAGCAAAAAAATATGGAGATAAAATAGACATTAAGGATATTCCAAACCGTGTTGACTGTAGAAAACATGTGATTTTTACAATAGATGGTGAAGATGCAAAAGACTTAGATGATGCAGTAAGAGTTATAAAATTGGAAAATGGAAACTATAGATTAGATGTTCATATAGCAGATGTAAGTTACTATGTAAGAGAAGGAAGTTTTTTAGATAAAGAGGCTCAAATTAGAGGAACAAGTATATATATGCTTTCTAGAGTAATACCAATGCTTCCAAAAGAATTATCAAATGGAATATGCAGTTTAAATGCAGGTGAAGATAGGTTCACACTTTCATGTTCAATGGAGATAAATCCAGAAGGAAAGACGATATCAACAGAAGTGTATAAAGGAATAATAAATGTACGCGAAAGAATGAATTATCACGATGTACAAAAAATTCTAGATAAATCTGATAAGAAAGTATTAAAAAGATACGAAAGATATATAAAAGACTTTGAATTAATGGCAGAACTTGCAACAATTTTAAAAGAAAGAAGACTAAAACAAGGATATTTAAATTTAGACATACCAGAAAGCAAAATTGATTTAGATGAAGAAGGTAGAGCAATAAATGTTGGTAAATATGAAACAAGTTTTAGTAATGAAATAATAGAGCAATTTATGCTAAGTGCAAATGAAGCAATTGCAGAAAAATTCTACTGGTTAGATGCACCATTTATTTACAGAGTTCACGAGGACCCAGACTTAGATAAAATAAAAGACTTAAATAAATTCTTATTTAATTTTGGATTAAAAATAAAAGTTGTAAATGAAAAGATATATCCAACAGAAGTATCAAAAATACTTGAAGAAATAAAAGGAAAAGACGAAGAAAAAGTAGTATCAACATTAATATTAAGAACGCTTAAAGTCGCAAGATATGAATCAGAAAACAAAGGACATTTTGGAATTGCAAGTAAATATTATTGCCACTTTACATCACCAATAAGAAGATATCCGGATTTGTTTATACACAGAATAATATCAAAATATTTGGAAAATAATTATGTTGTTGACGAAGACTGGATAGAAGAATATCAAGAAAAAGCAGAGCAAAGAGCGGAATCATCATCAGACAGAGAAAAAGTTGCAACTAAGGTTGAAAGAGATAGTGAGGATTTGAAAAAGGCAGAATATATGCAAGATAAAATTGGCGAAAAATATGAAGGAATTGTTTCTTCTGTTACTCAGTTTGGAATTTTTGTTGAACTTGAAAATACTGTTGAAGGTTTAATTAGGTTTGAAAATTTGGGTAATGAATATTTTATTTATGATGAGGAGAGAAAAAGACTTATTGGAGAAAGAACTAATACAACTTACAAAATTGGTGATAAGGTTAAGATTAGGGTTATTTCTGCTAATAAGATGCTAAGACAAATTGATTTTGAAATTGTGAAATAAAAATTAGGGATTGGGGGACGGGTCTTCAATCCCTAATTTTTATTATATATTAGGAAAGTTATGCAACTTTCCTAATATATAAAATTACATTGCACAGAAAATTTATTTCATAAATTTTCGCGCACGAACAAATTTACAGATTTGTTCTAACTTCAAAATCATTTAAGGAAAATAAATAAGGTAGCAAAAGTAAGAATGATTATAGAAAATACAATAATAGCAATTCCACCAGACTTATTTTCTTGAGTCTTAATTTCATATAAAGCATAAAAAATAGTTTTTAATAAAACATATATACTAAAAATTATAAATAAGAAATTAAAAAAAATGTCAACCATAATAACACCTCACAGTTATGTTTTATTTAATAAAAATCCAGAGTCTACAGTAGTATTAACATCAACTTTAAAAGTTGAATTCATATAATTATCAATCCAGTTGAAATTTTTAAAATCAGTGTTTGTTTGGAAATTAGATAAAGCATATTTACCAATACCATTAATGTCACTTCTAAATTCAACAGAAGTTTTATATAAATATTTTAATAAAACATTTTCCATATAACGATTGCAACTATATGAAACAGAATTAAGATTTTCTTTATTTAAATAATTTGTATTTTCATCAATTGAGAAAACTTTAGCGGTAAATTCACAATTTATTTTAATAAAAGGTGAACCATTAATAATTTTAACATCAAAATCAACAGTATTTTTTGGTGAAAGTATTAAATCTATTTTAGAATTGCTATTATTATAATCAGGAATAGAAACTAGAAAAGAACTTAAATTATTTTGTAAAATATGGAAACAAACAGTTTCTATTGCATCTAATTCACCAACAAGTTTGTCATGTTTAAATACTCCTACACCAATATTTTCTGTGGAACGTAGTCCGGAGATTGGTGAGGCACCGGATTTTATATTTGAATCGTCAGGAACAGTGGATTGGGAACCAGTTTGTGTGGATGATGTTACACCGCCTAAAATAGTGTATGGTTCACAAGCGTTACATACTAGTGCGTTATAGAATTTTCCTATTGTGGCGTCTGAAACATAACCAGTATATTTACCAGATGAAGGAAAAATGTCATAATATCTGGTTATTGATGTTTCAAGGCTTGGTATAGAATTTTTTATATATTCATTTGCACTACAGGTTGAAACTATTATGTTTGAAGTTGGTCTAACCTGGTCATCATTCATTAATGTGTATATAAAATTAGAGATTCCATTTTTTGCTATTTCTTCTGAAAAAACAATGCTTCTGCAATGTGATAAATCAATTTTTCGTGCTAAATAACTATTCATAATATTAATTGCATTTGGTATTGAATTTGTATCTACCGTATCTTCAAAAATTTGCATTTCTTGGCTTGAACCTTCATTAGAAGATGGTGGAGTAACAAATTGAAATGTTACTTTAATTTCTTTTGAATCTGAAGAATCAATTCCCAGTGCAACTACAAATGCCAGGTTATCAATATTTAAGGCTCTATAAGAATATGAAAAAGATATGATAAAAATAAATATTAAAATAATAATAAAAATTCTTGTTATAATTTTTTTCAAGTTATTCACCTACTTTTTTCTTTTTATAGTTTGACAATAGTAATATACAAATTCCTAAAAAAATAATCCCTATGGTTATAAATCTATAAATGTATGTTTCAAAAAAATATGAAATTGAATAATTATGAGGCAAAAGAGCAATTACAAATGTTAGGATAGATATTATATCTATTGTTTGTGATGCATCTGAAAGGTTATATATTTTACAAAAAATGCAATTAGCAAATTTTAATGAAATACTCAAATAGCAACAAAACGAAATTGACCATATAAGTAAAAATAATGACTCAAATCGTTGAAAAAAATTACCAAACTCAATATTTCTACTTACAGAAAATAATGGCATAATTTCTTCTGTATTAATGTATATAGGAAACATAAAAAGTAATGTTGCTACACAAATTAATATAAAAAAACTTGATAATATTATTGATAATAAACAAATTTTTTTAAATTGTTCAGGTTTTTTTAGTAATGGTGGAATAAAGTAAATATACGTAATTCCGGTAAATGAACCAATATTTGAAAGCCCTAAAATAAATGTTTTTTTAAATCCATCTCCCATAAATGGAAACATTTTTTCAAAAGAAAAGTTGCTTAAATTTCCGATAAACAGTAAAAGAATGCTAACAAGAAGAAATGGAAAAATAAGGGTTGTTGTCTTTATTGTAGAATCAAATCCGAGTTTATTTGCTATTGTTATTGTGATAATAAACAATAATATAATGTAAGTAATATCTGTGTATGGATAATAAATTACTTTTAATCCCTCACAAAAATTTCGTAAAAGCATGGCAGAGGTTATTATAAAATATGCAATAAAAACAAAACCAATTATATTTTTAAAAATGCTTCCACCAATATAATTTGAAATGTCTATTATGTCAAATCCGGGGAAATTTTTAAATAAAACATAAATAAAATATATAATAAGTGTGCAGATAATTGAAATGTAAATTATATTAAGAAGTGCACTAGATTTTAGTTCATTTATAAATGTTCTAGATATTGAGATTACGGTAAAAGGTGCTAAAGCAGATAATATTAGGGCAATTGCTTCTAGTGTTCCAATTTTATTTTTAGACATTGTAAAATCCCTCCTTTAATTAATTTTTCTCCATTTCATTGAAATTTTATTTTGTTTTTTTTCTTTTTTAGTTGCTAAATATGTTGCTCTATCTTCACGTTTCCAAATAGGTGAAAGCATAAATCCATTGTTTTTTGAATTCACTGCAGGTGCATATGGGATGGTATAAGACACACCAAAAGTTTCTAAATCGCAAAGTGAAGAGATATAAATAAAAAGTCCCATACCAATACCTAAAAATCCTGCTAAAAATCCTAAAAGTATAAATACAAATCTAAAAAATCTTAAATGAAAACTAAATGTAAAATCTGGTATTGCAAATGAACTCATACCTGTAATAGCAACAATAATAATTAGGATTGGACTAACAATTGCAGCGCTTACAGCGGCTTGCCCTAATACCAGTGCACCAACAATACCAAGTGTGGGGCCAATTGGAGAGGGAACCCTAAGACCTGCTTCTCTTATAATTTCAAAAGAAATTTCCATAATCAAAATTTCTACAATTATAGGAAAAGGAACACTCTGTCTTGATGAAAGTATAGAAAATAATAATTCTGTTGGAATAATTTCTCTATGGAAATTAGTTATTGCAATATATAATCCAGGTAATAGCAAAGCAAAGAAAGAAGATATTATTCTTACAACTTTTAAAAAATTGGCAAATTGAGGCTTTAAATTTGTATCTTCTGGAGATGTAAGAAAATCAATCAAAATTGCAGGTAAAATTAGAGCGTAAGGTGAACCATTTATTAATATAATTACTCTACCTTGTAAAAGTGATTTTACAGCATAGTCAGGTCTTTCTGAAACAAGTATTTTAGGCACACCTAGAGAGTTAGTATCTGTTAATAACTGTTCAAGTTCTCCTGCAGAAAGCAAAGAGTCGATTTCTAGATTATTTAGTCTATATTTTGTTTCAGCAACTAAAGCATCATTTGCAATGTCTTTTATATAACATATTGCACAATTAGTCTGGGTTATTTTACCAACTTTTGTGTTTTCAATTATCAAATTTTCATTATTTGTAAATCTTCTTAAAAGAGTTGTATTTGTACGTATGTTCTCAACAAAGGCTTCATGTGGGCCTTTTATTACAATTTCATTTTCAGGTTTTGAAATACTTCGTTGTTTAAATCCTTTTACATCTATGTCAAAACCTACAGATAATGTATCAACAAATAAAGCACAATTACCAGAATTAACACCACTAAAAATATCTTTAAAAGAAGATTGTTGTTTAATATTATTTTGTGGTATCAGGCAATCTTGAATAAAATTTGCAATGTTTGATTTTTTTCCCTTTTGAACTATTATTTTTGAGGTTTCATTATTGCAAAATTTATTTTTTAACATTAAAGGTTTTAAAACGAAATCATTTAAAATTTGAGAATCTACCATGCCATCAATATACAAAATAAATGCTTTATATTGTTTGCTACCTGTGTTAAGGGTGAATTCCCTAGTTATAATATCACTATTTATTAAAGTATTGTATTTTGTTTTTATATATTTTAAATTTGCATCAATTTGCGAGTAAATATTTTCTATTTTGTCAGAATTTGTATTGTTATAGTTTTCCGTATCTATTTCAGGATTATCCGGTAATGTAAATTGATATTCGTTTTTTGGCTTATAGCCAAATGTATTGTTTATAAAATCTTTTATTTTCATAATATTAGTAGTATTGGCAAAAAAATTTAAAATATACTTTTTTTTAATAATAAAAAATGATATAATTATTACGAAGTTGTAATGAGGTAGGTGAATATGGTGTCAAAATTTACAAAATTCATAATGGGATTAATCTCAATGTTATTGGTTATATTTATGATTATCTTTGGGTTATTAATATATGATGAAATAATAAAAACTGATAAGATTAGTATGGTAAAAGATTTTGTTTCCAATATTACAACAATATCAGATAATAATACTGAACAAGAAGCGTTGACACCAGAAATACTGGATACATCTAAAGAAAACACTAATACAGAAGAAACACAATTTTCGAATGGAAAATGTAGTAGATATTTTTATAATCAATTAAATGAGTATTCAAAAATGATTTATAATGCAATATACAACAATAAAGAAAATATGAAAAGTGGAACATATCAAATTGAAATAGGAAAAAAAGTAGCAAATCTTGCTTCGAACGAAGATACTAAAGATTTGATTTTTGAGTATTATAATGATGCAATTAGTGCATATTCAAATGATAATCCAGACGTGTTTTATATAGATTTTTCGAAAGTCTATTATAATATAGAAACAACAACTATTGGAAATAAAAAATCTTATAAGGTATTTTTAAACGAAGGAAAAGGCACAACATATTTATCAGATGAATTTTCTACAGTTAGTAGAGTGAATTCTGCAATAAATGAGGTGGAGCAAATAAAAAAACAAATTGTTCAAAATAAAAAAGAAAATGATTACCAAAATGTTAAAATGGTACATGATTACTTAATTGATAATGCAGAATATGATCAAACACTTGCAAAACCTAATATTCGAAATATTTATGGAACACTTATTGAAAAAAGTTGTGTATGTGAGGGGTATGCTGAGGCATTTAAATATTTATTAGATGCTTTGGATATACCATGTGTTATTGTGTCAGGAACTGCTACAAATTCACAGGGAGAGACAGAAAATCATGCATGGAATTATGTACAATTAAATGGAATTTGGTATGCAGTTGATTGTACTTGGGATGACCCTATCATAATAGGTAATGGAAAAATAAATGAATCTATAAAATATCAATATTTTTTAAAAGGTTCAAAAGAATTTAATACATCACATGTAATATCTGGTCAAATGTCTGAAAATGGTAAGAATTTTGAATATCCAGAACTTAGTGTAGAAAATTATAAATAAAAGGAGTAAGAGAATGACTTTAAAGGATAAGATACCAAACAAAATACCTAATTTTTCGAATTTTTCAAAGTTAGGAACAAATAAAATAAAAGTATATGCTTTTGTAGGTCCATCAGGGACTGGAAAAAGTTATAGAGCACAAATGGTAGCAAGTGAAAAAAATATTAACTATATAATTGATGATGGTTTATTAATAAAAGATAATGAAGTAATTGCTGGTGAATCTGCAAAAAAAGCACCAACAAAAATTGAAACTGTTAAACATGCATTATTCTATACAGATGAGGAAAAACAGGAAATAATTAAGGCTTTTAAAAAGTATAAACCAGAAAGTATATTAATACTTGGAACGTCAGATGGTATGGTGCAAAAAATTGCGGCAAATTTAGGATTGCCTGAGATAAGTGAAACTACGTATATTTCTGATGTTGCAACACAAGAGGAAATGGAAACGGCTAGAAGAATAAGGGTTACAGAGGGTAAACATGTAATTCCTGTTCCTACTTTTGAAATAAAAAAGGATTTTTCTGGGTATTTATTAGATCCTCTTCAAATTTTTAAGACTAAGGGGAGAGGAAAAGATCCGTATATTTCAGAGAAGTCTATAATTAGACCTACATTCAGTTATATGGGAAAATTTACTATTTCTGATAATGTTTTTAGACAAATTATAGAGTATTTGGCTTCTAAAACAATTGAGATTCATAAGGTCCAAAAGATTAGGGTTGATAATTTTGGCGAGGGTGTTAAGTTGTATATGGAAGTTACTGTTGTTTATGGTTTTAATGTGGTTAATGGAATTAATGAGTTTAAGGCTAAAGCAAAGAAAGAAATTGAGAAACTTACTGCGATGAATGTTGAGGAGTTTGAGGTTGTAGCAAAAAATGTATATATTCCAAAGGAAAATTTATAATTTTGTGGGAAAGGGAGTTTGAAAATGAAAAATGTATTGAAAGCAATAGAAAGAGGAATTGTAAAAGGTGCAATTTGGATTTATTGCAAAGTTGTATATAGATTTGAATTAGTAGGAAAAGAAAATATACCAAAAGAAGGACCAGTAATTATTTGTGGAAATCACAGAAGTTTTTTGGATCCACCATTAATGGAAGTAACTACTGGAAGATATACTAGATTTTTAGCAAAAGAAGAGTTAACAAAGAATAAATTTTTGGCGTTGCTAGGTCATGTGTTTGATGCTATTTTGGTTAAGAGAGATTCTAAAGAGGTTATGGCTTTAAAGGAGTCTTTGAAAACTTTAAAAAATGGTGATTGTTTGGCGTTGTTTCCAGAGGGAACTAGAAATGGTTTGGCAAAAGGTGAAAAAGTTAAGGATGGAGCGGCATTTTTTGCTGTAAGAAGCGGTGCACCTGTTGTGCCATGCGGTATTAAAGGTGGAACGAAGGGAAACTGGAAGGTTACTATTACTTATGGAAAACCTCTTGATTTTAGTCAATATAAAGGTAGTAAGGATAAAGAGGTTTTGGATAAGGTTACTGAGGAGATTATGAGCAATATTATTGAACTTGCAAAGTAAATTTGCTTAAAAACATAAAAACTATTGACATAAAGAATAAAAATATAGTATAATTAATATACTAAAAGAGTAATCTTTTGATTACTAAAGGGAAGTTCTTACCTAAAAAAGAACGATTTAAAATTAGGTAAAGTTCAAACCTTATAAATGAACTGATTTAAAATTAGGTAATGCTTAAGCCTTATAAATAAGCAGCTTTAAATTAGGGGGTACATTTGAAAAAGTGTGCTCCTTCTATTTTATGAAGAAAAGAGGTTAAATGGAAGAATTATTATTTTATACAGTTGATAAAAATTACATTAAACATTTAAGCAAGTTTGAAAAACATGTTAGTTATAATAAAGATGAAATCGGACATAGTAGACCATATTTAGGAATAGTATTGAGAATAGAAAATTATGAGTATTTTGTACCATTATATTCTTATAAATGTCATTATGAAAAATATAAAAATAATCCAAGTTTTTTCTTTGTGTATGGTAGAAAAAATAATCCGTTAGCAATTATTAAGTTTTCAGCTATGATACCGGTTCCGAATAATATAAATGTGACTTCAATATTAGAATATAATAATCAGGATAAAAAATATAGAGACTTAATATCTGCAGAGTATAGATATATAAATTCTAATAAAGAGGAGATATGTAAAAGGGCTAATAAAATGTATATATCTGTAACAAAGCATAAAAATAATTTTCTTAAAACAATATCTTGTAATTTTAAATTGTTAGAGAAAAAAAGTGCAGAATATAAAGAATAGGAAGTTTATAAACAAAAGTTTATGCATAATTTATTTAACAGCACAAAAAAATTCTAAAGCTGTGAATTGTAACAGCAAAAAATGTTGACATAATTTTTACTGTAAAATTCATTGACAAACTTTTAATTTAGTAGTATAATTTTAAAGTTAAAAGAGAAAAAATAAAATAATATAAAAAATAAATAAAGAAGGGGTAATAAAAATGAACAACAAAAACATAAGAAACATAGCAATAATAGCACACGTAGACCACGGAAAAACAACATTAGTAGACGCACTATTAAAACAAAGTCATGTATTCAGAGAAAACGAACAAGTACAAGAAAGAGTAATGGACTCAAACGACCAAGAAAAAGAAAGAGGAATAACAATTCTATCTAAAAACACATCAGTAATGCACGGGGACATCAAAATAAACATAGTAGACACACCAGGACATGCTGACTTCGGAGGAGAAGTAGAAAGAGTTTTAAAAACAGTTGATGGAGTTTTACTATTAGTTGACGCATTTGAAGGAGCAATGCCACAAACAAGAGAAGTATTAAAAAAATCATTAGCATTAGGACTAAAACCAATAGTAGTAATAAATAAAATAGATAGACCTGGAGCACAACCAGAAAAAGTTGTAGACCAAGTTATCGAATTATTTATTGAATTAAATGCTACAGATGAACAATTAGACTTCCCAGTAGTATATGCATCAGCAAAAAACGGAATTGCAAAAATGGATTTAGCAGACGAAACAACAGATTTATCTTGTCTATTTGAAACAATAATAAACACAATAGAACCACCAAAATGTGAAATAGAAGGACCAGCACAAATGCTAGTATCTAACATAGATTATGATGATTATGTTGGAAGAATTGGTATAGGAAGACTTGAGAGAGGAACAATGAAAGTTGGAATGCCAGTTAGCATTTGTGGAAAAGAAGACAAAATAACACAAGGAAGAATAGCAAAATTATATACACACGTTGGACTTAAAAAGGTTGAAGTTGAAGAAGTTGGAGCAGGTGATATCATAGAATTTGCAGGACTATCAGACATCAACATAGGTGATACAGTATGTGATTTTGAACATCCAGAAAAAATACCATTTGTAGACATAGATGAACCAACAGTAACAATGACATTTAGTGTAAACAATGGACCATTTGCTGGAAAAGAAGGACAATTTGTAACATCAAGACATATAAGAGATAGATTATACAAAGAACTAGAAAGAAATGTATCATTAAGAGTAAAAGATGGAGAAACACCAGACTCATTTGAAGTATCAGGAAGAGGTGAATTACATTTATCAGTATTAATCGAAACAATGAGAAGAGAAGGATTTGAGCTATTAGTATCAAGACCAAAAGTTATCTTCAAAGAAATTAATGGTGTAAAATGTGAACCAATTGAATTATTAGTTGTAAATGTACCAGATGATTGTGTAGGAAATGTTATTGAAAAATTAGGAAGAAGAAAAGCTGAAATGGTTAACATGGAACCTGCAGAGGCCGGACATACAAAAATAGAATTCAGAATTCCTGCAAGGGGAATAATTGGATACAGAACAGAATTCCTTACAGATACAAAAGGTGAAGGAACAATGAACCACATATTTGACGCATATGAACCATACAAGGGAGACATCCAAGCACGTGTTAGAGGAACAATAGTTGCATTTGAACCAGGTAAATCAGTAACATATGGACTATACAATGCACAAGACAAAGGTGATTTATTCATAGGACCAGGTGTAGACGTTTACGAAGGTATGATTGTTGGCCTAAACTCTAGAGGTGAGGACTTAGCAATAAATGTATGTAAAGAAAAACATTTAACAAACACTAGAGCTTCAGGTTCAGACGAAGCATTAAGATTAGTTCCACCAATTCAAATGTCACTTGAAAAAGCTATAGAATTTATTCAAGATGACGAATTAGTAGAAATAACACCAAAATCTATTAGATTAAGAAAGAAAATATTAGACTCTAAAGAAAGAGAAAGAGCAAATAGAAATAAATAATAGAATGTCAAAGGTTAGGCTTATATAAGTTTAACCTTTTAATCAAATTATTAGTAAATAAAAAAAGGGAAGAGTTGAAAATATAAATTTTTCTCCAAACTAATCTAAATATTTTAGGAAGGAATCAAATTTAAAATGAACAAACAAGAATTAGAAAAAATAAAGCAAAAAGCATTAGAAAACCATATACCAATAATAATGGATGATACATTAGAAGTTATAGAAAAAGAATTAAAGGAAAATCCACCTAAAAGAATACTTGAAATTGGTGCGGCTGTTGGATATTCTGCAATGTGCTTTTCAAAATTTTTAGCAGAAAATGGTGTAATTGACACAATTGAAAGAGATGAAGAAAGAATTCAAGAAGCAAAAGAAAACTTCAAAAAAGTTGGAGTTGAGGATAAAATCAACCTTTATGAAGGAGATGCAGTTGAAATATTGCCAACATTAAATGAAAAATATGATATGGTATTTATTGATGCGGCAAAAGGGAAATATCCATTTTTCTTGAAGGAATCATTAAGAATGATAAAAGATAACGGAGTTATTTTTGCGGACAATATATTGTATAAAGGCTATGTTATGAGTGATTATAATAAACATAAACAACGTACTGCAGTAAGAAATTTAAGAGAATACATAAAGGAAGTTTCTGAAAATCCAAATCTTGAAACTGAGATTTTGGAAGTAGGAGATGGACTTGCAATAAGTAAAATAAAATAGAAGTGGCACTGAGATTCTCAGTGCCATTTTGAGAATTAAAATAAACGATATCTTTCAAAAAGATTCTTGGCTTCGAATAATCCTACTGCATCTTTTATAATGATGTCTTCTTTAGCGGCAAATCCTTCTATTTGGATTTTTGAAATATCTATCATCTTTTCAATGTTATTATTCTTATATCTTAATTCATTGTGAACATCATGAGATGCAGGACCACTTAAAGAAAGAATATCCATTTTATTTGTTTTTACTTGGAATTCGATTGGATTTCCATTTCTGTCTAATAAAATGGTATGTATAGATTGATAACCTGTAGTTGCTTTAGGGCTCATGATATAATCTTTCACATATGGTTGATATTCCAAAGGGAGTCCCGAAACTTTTGGAACATATATGTTTGGAAAATCTTTTGGATTAAATTTTTCTGTAGATATTAGTGGTTGTGCCAGACATAAATTATAGCCTTTAAAAACTGTTAAAAATTTTATTATGTATATAATTATATCATAGCACAAAGATGCGCCAATTATTGGGTCCTCGTTATAGATAACGATTTTACAACCTTTGATGTCTTGAACTTGTGCAATTGACCGGTTTGTATTATAAAAAAGACAACATTTAGAAAGAAACTTTATAAATGCTTTTCTTCTCATGGTAAATTCAAATAATGTATTTGGATAATGAGAAAAAATTGCTTCATATAAATCATCCAAGTCTTTTGGGTGGTTTACTTTTTGTTCGTCTAATATCAATGAACGGAAGTATGTAAGTTCATTACAAAAATTCAAAAATTGAGAATCTTCCCGTATTGATTTTGGAACATTTAATAGATAGTTATCTATAATACTAGGAATGTCATGTGCCTGGTAGATGTGTGGGATTATTTCTGTCACTACATTTGTAGTCATTTTTTATTCTCCTTTCAAATAAAACATAATTTAATGTTGCAATATTCATTATATAACGATAGAAAAAAAAAGTCAATAGAATTGGAAAAATATGGTAAAATATTTTTTTCAATTTTTTTACAAAAACTATTGACAATATATAAAAAATAGGATATACTTTATCTTGCGTTAAGCAATACAACTTAATAGTAATGCTCCCTTAGCTCAGTTGGTCAGAGCAACCGGCTCATAACCGGTGGGTCCAAGGTTCGAATCCTTGAGGGAGCACCAAAAAGATTATACTTAGGTATAATCTTTTTTTATATTATAGGAAGTTCAGAGAATTTTCTTATAATATAAATACTTTGCACAGAAATTTGCATAAAGAAAAATTCGCGTGCGAACAAAGATGCGGACTTAAAAATATCTTAATAAGTGATAATGTCATTAATGTTTGCTTTTGTTCTATATTAGGAAAGTTATGACCTTTTTTAATATAGAAAACTACATTCTAGAGAAAATTTATTGAAATAATTGAAAAAATATATATTGTATGATAAATTAAAAATATAAAATAAAAAAGGAGATATATTCAATGAATAAAAATTTAAAAATTGGACTTATTTCTGATATACATGAGGATATTAAAGCTTTAGAAAGGTATTTGAAATACATTCAAAATTCAGATATAGATATTGGAGTATATTTGGGAGATAGTGTATCAAGAAACTGCGATGATGATACAAATTATTTTTGGAAGTTAGCATCAAAAGCTGATAAGCCAATATATTATACAGTTGGAAATCATGATGTTGGAATTGATGAATATAAAAGTATAGGGTGTGAAAAAATTTATGATACTTATATTTATCCTATGATAGATAATAAATATTTAGATATTAATAATACAAATAGTGGAAAGTGCTATTATTATAAAGATTTTGATAATTATAAAATAAGATTAATTAGTGTATTTGAATATGAGGGAACAAGAGATGCAGATTTAACTTTAGGATTTGAACATCGAAGATATATTTCAAGTGAACAATTGTTGTGGTTTGCAAAAACATTATACAATACACCATTAGACTATTCTGTTATTGTTACAATGCATCAAATACCAGCTTTAAAACCTAATTTTAAAGAATGCAATTTTTGTGCTAATGTTGGAGAAACTAACTTGGAAGAAGATTTGAGTGATGGATATGGATATCTTCAATTATCAATGTTAGGAAATCCTTTGGGAGATATTATAAATGCTTTTAAGAATGGATTACATATAAGAAATAAATATTCTGTAAAGGAAGAATATCAAAAATATTTAGAGACCCCTACAATTGATTTTGATTTCTCTGATAGACCAAAAGGAAAGTTTATTTGTTTTTTAACTGGGCACTTACATTGTGCATTTATAACTACTTCGATGGAGTACAAAGATCAATTGGCTATTACGGTTCCAGCTGCTTCAACAGGTGCATTTGAGAGACAAAATGATGATATTAAACCAATTTCAGAAAATGATGATAATTTTTATATACTTGAAATAAATACTAAAAATAAGAATATAAGTATAGATAAAATTGGAACTGCAATAACATCTAGTGGAGTATTAAGAGATAGAATTAATTTGAAATATGAATAAAGATATCAGAACAGTTACTTATAATATAATTTAAATGTATATAATTAAAAAAATTATATAAAATAAAATACAAAGGAGGTTTCAAAATATGGAACAAAAAATCAAAGCCGTACAATATGGCGTAGGAAAAATGAGTTTATACACAATGAGATACATGCTAGAAAAAGGAATTGAAATAGTAGGAGCAGTAGATGTAAATCCAGCAGTAATAGGAAAAGACATAGGAGAAATATTAGGAAAAGAAAAATTAGGAGTAGTTGTTACATCTGCAGAAAATGCAGAAGAAATGATGCAAACAACAAAACCAGATATATGTATAATAACAACAAGAAGTTTAATAGCGGAATTAGAAGAACCATACATGTTATGTGCAAAATTGGGAATAAATGCAATATCAACATGTGAAGAGGCATTTTATCCACAAAATTCAAATCCAACATTAACAAATAAAATTGATGAATTGGCAAAAGCAAATAACTGTACAATAACAGGAACAGGATATCAAGACATATATTGGGGGCAACTTATAACTTCAATTGCGGGTTCAACACAAAAAATTACAAAAATAAAAGGAAGTTCAAGTTACAATGTTGAAGATTATGGAATTGCTTTAGCAGAGGCACATGGAGCAGGATTGACATTAGAGGATTTTGATAAACAAGTTGCGTCTGTTGATAGAATGTCAGATGAAGAAAGACAAGAAATAATAAATAAAGGTGATTATGCGCCATCATATATGTGGAATGTAAATGGTTGGCTATGCTCAAAGTTAGGATTAACAATTATAAGCCAGACACAAAAATGTGTACCACAAACATATAAAGACGATATTTATTCTTCAACATTGAATATGACAATAAAAGCAGGAGATGCAACAGGAATGAGTGCTGTTGTTACAACTAAAACAAAAGAGGGAATTACTATTGAATCTGAATGTATAGGAAAAGTTTATGCACCAGATGAATTTGATAAAAATGTTTGGACGGTTGAGGGTGAACCTACTACAACTATTACTGTTGAAAAGCCTGCAACAGTTGAATTGACTTGTGCTACAGTTGTTAATAGAATTCCTGATGTTATTAATGCAGAGCCTGGATATATTACAACAGAAAAATTAGGTGATTTACAATTTAAAAATAAAATATGCTAATAATTAGGTATTTTGTTTTTAAATAAAATATACTAAAAACTTGGGATTCTGTGTCTAGAACTAAGAATCCCTTTAAAATTTTTTTTGATTTTTATTGAAATATTTTGTGGTTCAAAAAAAATTTGTGATTTTAGGAAGAAATTTTTAGAAATGTATTGACAAAATTCTATTAAAATATTATAATATCACTTGTCGATGCGTCGACAATATATTTTTAAAATTTAATATGGGTAGGTGGCCGAGTGGCTAAAGGCGGCAGACTGTGGTCTTTGGTTTTAAATCAAAACCTAAATTGCAGCGCTTATCAGTGATGATAAGATGAAAACTAGGCTAATTCGGGGAACTCTTAACAGTTAGGCTGATGACAATCCCGAGCTAGGAAGAAATTCCGAGTGTAGAGACTTTATACCTGGTGTCTTAGAAATAAGACAAAGAGAAAGTCCAGACTACAAACAAAGAAATTTGGTAGTGAAAACTATAGTAGTAAGAAATCTGTTCTCATTTGAGTACGAAGGTTCGAATCCTTCCCTGCCCACCATAAAAACAAGGAGACTTGTTTTTATTTTTATCATATTTTTACTTATGAGTAAAAATAAAAACCAAAGATTGAAAATGCTTGTTTTAGCACAAACCTATTTTGCGGTACAAACCAGAAAACAAGAAATTACAGAAAATAAGAAATGCTTAACTATATAGATTAAATGAAAGGAGAGATAAGTATGAAGTTTAATTCTAATAAAGAAAAAGGCAATACTGGGTTGGGAATTCCAATTGAAGTAATAAAAAACAAAGCAACCCTTAATTTATGTGAAAAGTATGAAAAATATAAAATATAGTCAAATAAAAAATTATACTTTATAAATTTTAAATAAAAAATTAAAAAAAGGTCAAAAAACAGTTGTTTTTTTGACTTTTTTTATATATAATAAGAAACAAATTGAAACAAAAAGAAAAAAACAGGGAGGAAGTTAAACAATGAGCGATATAATGGACTTAGACAAAACACTAAAAATAAAAGTAATAGGAGTAGGTGGAGCAGGAAACAATGCAATATCAAGAATGATAGACGACAACGTAAGAGGAGTAACATTCTACATGATAAATACAGAAACAGGAACACTAAAAAGATCAAGAACAAGTAACATACTACAAATAGGAGTTCAAACAACAAGAGGACTAGGAGCTGGAGCAAATGAATTAGTAGGAGAAAGAGCCGCAATAGAAAACAAAGAAGATATAAAACAAATGCTAGCAGGAGCAGACTTAGTATTTATAACAGCAGGAATGGGTGGAGGAACAGGAACAGGTGCTGCTCCAATAGTTGCAGAAATAGCAAAAGAAATGGGAATACTAACAGTAGGAATAGTAACAAAACCATTCTTATTCGAAGGAAAAGCACGTAGTTTAAGAGCTTCAAAAGGAATAGAAAGACTAAAAAGTAATGTAGACGATTTAATAGTTGTTTTAAATGACAATCTTTTAAAAATAACAGACTCAAAAATCACATTAGACAATGCTTTCTCATTAGCAGATAACATATTAGAACAAGGAATTACAAGCATTACAGACCTATTAACATCAGTAGGAGAAGTAAACATAGATTTTGCCGACATAAAAACAACAATGAACTATAGAGGAAAAGCTTATATGGGAATAGGAAGAGCTTCAGGAGAAAAGAAAGTAGAAGAAGCAGTTAGACAGGCAATAGAAAATCCATTAACAGAAAGCAAAATAGATGGAGCAAAAGGTGTAATATTCAATGTTAAAGGAAATAGTGACTTAGGACTTATGGAAATAAATAGTGCAGTTGGACTTATAAATGAAAAAGTAAGTGAAGATGCAAATATTATATTTGGAACAGTAATTGACGAAGATATGGGAGAAGATGTTCAAGTAACAGTAATTGCAACAGGAGTAGAAGAAAAAGTAGAAACTGAAGTAAAACAATAAATTTGAGTTTTGTCAATTATGATAAAAATATCACAATTGGCAAATAGGAGTGTATGCTAATGAAAAAACTTGTAGCAATAATCTGTATATTGTTAGTTATTTTTGTAGGAATGTATGTCAACAGAAGTAAATCAAATCAAAATTTGATAACTGCCACAGAAGTTGAAAAAGTGGAAGAATATATTTCAAAAATATATATGTGGAAAGAAATTACAGGTGATGCATTACCAAAATTTGATAATATAAATGATGCACCAGATGTATGGACATGGGAAGTTGTAAAGAAAGATTTGGAGAATTATGAATTAACAAAAGACGAAATACAAAATAAAGCAACAGAATTATTTGGAAATCAATTTAAAAAACAATTTCCACAAGAAGGAACTGAATACATGCAATATGATGAAAAACTAGGAAAATACATATCTACAGGAATTGAACTTGATACTTTAGATGATTGTTTTTATATAAAAAATATAAGAAAAACTAAAGATGGATATGAAGTTGAAATTGCAGAATATCTAGAAGATTACGTGAATTCTCTTGGAGTTGAGGATGAAAACGAAATATATGAAATTTATATAAAAAATTTAAATGAAGAGACAATTGCAAATGTAAAAAATACAGAAGGTGAAACCAAAACAATAGAAGTTGTTAAAGAAAATTTAGATAAGTTCACAACAAAAACAGTGAACTTAAAGAAGAATTCAAATGGAAATATATATGTTGAAAGTGTGAAATAAATGGATGTAAAAATTCTAGAAAAATGTGCAATTTGTCCACACAATTGTGGAATAAATAGATTGAATAATCAAATAGGAAGATGCAAGTCAAAAGATACTGTTAAAGTGGCATTATACTCAACACATAATTTTGAGGAACCTTGCATTAGTGGAAAAAAAGGCTCAGGTACAGTCTTTTTTTCAAATTGTAATATGAATTGTGTATTTTGCCAAAACTATGAAATTAGTCAACAGGGAAAAGGAAAAGAAATTTCAATAGAAGAGTTGGCAGATATTTTTATAAAACAACAGGAAAAAGATGTTGAGAATATCAATTTGGTAACACCAACAAGTTATGTTCCGCAAATTCTTGAGGCAATTAAAATAGCACGTAAAAATGGATTAAAGTTGCCAATAGTTTACAATACAAATGGATATGAAAAAGTTGAAACTTTAAAGATGTTAGAAGGATATGTGGATATTTATTTACCAGATTTTAAATATTCAGATAATGAATTGGGGAAAAGATTATCAAAAGTTGATAACTATTTTGAAATTGTAACAGAGGCATTAAAAGAAATGTATAGACAAACTGGCAAAGCAGTTTTTAATGGGGAAGGCATTATGCAAAAAGGTATGATTATTAGACATTTGGTTTTGCCTAATCATATTTTGAATTCTAGAAGAGTTTTAAAGTGGATAAATGAAAATATGCATGATGTTTATGTAAGTGTTATGGCTCAGTATTTTCCTACATATAAGGCTAAAGAGATTGATGATATAAATAGAAAATTGACTAAGGAAGAGTATGAACAGATTGAAAATTATTTGTATAGGCTTGACCTAGAAAATGGCTATATTCAAGAACTTGGGGAGCATGAAGAAGAATATGTTCCACATTGGGAATTTGATTTATAGAAAGGTGAGTTCTTAAAGTAACTGCACGTTTGATTTATAGAAATATCAAAAAAATGTAGAAAAATGTAAAATGATGTGTTATAATGCACTTAAGTTGCAATAGTGCAGCCAATAATATTAATATATTACAAAGGAGATGTTACAAATGAAAATCAAAGTTATTGCATCAACAAAAGTAGGATATGTATTACCAAAAGAAGAAGCAGTTGATTTTTCAGGAAAATCTGCAGGAATTTGTTATTTACCAGATACGGTAGAAACACTATTTGCAGAAGCACCAGAAAAAACACAAAGAAGAGCAAATGGAAACTTAGAATCAGGTCATCACAGTGTTTTTGGCCACGCACATTACAACCTTATTTTAGAGGGAATACCAAAAATTCTTGCAATGATTTTAAACAACGAGAAGATATACAATACTTCTGAAAAATCAGCAAGATACACAAAAATGGAGCCATCTGAAAAAGAAAAAAAACTTTATGAAAAATGGATAGAACTTTACAAAAAAGAAATAAGTAAAGAATATCCAAGGTTTGATGAAAAAAAGGTTCAAAAATTGGCACAGGAAAATGCTAGATATTTAATTAGTGTTTTCACACCAGCAACAATAATGGAGTATACTGTAAGTTTTGAACAGCTAAACTTTATCGTTAGTTGGTTTGAAGACTATATTGATTATGAACCAGAAACAGAGTTTTCAACGAAATTAAAGAAAGCAATGAAGGAATTTTTAGAAGCATTGCCAGATTTAAAAGTAGAAAAATTAAATCCAAGAATAAAAGGTACAAAATTGTCTTTATTTGCAAAAAGAGATAGAGCCGAAGAATTTGGAGAAAATTACAGTACTACATATCTTGCAAGTTTTGCACAGTTAGCACAGGCACAAAGACATAGGACATTGGCTTATGAAATGACATTGCTAAAAAAGCCAGAATATTATGTTCCAAGAATAATCAGGGGAACAGAATTGGAAAAAGAATGGCTAAAAGATATATCTTCATTAGAGGAATATTATCCACAGGGAATGTTAGTAAAAGTGAATGAGAGAGGTACAGTAGAGAATTTTATCTTGAAATGTACAGAGCGTTTGTGTGGGGCAGCACAACTTGAAATTATGGAGCAGACGGTAATAACAATGAATAAGTATTTGGAATCCGTAAAGGATAATCCAGTTATTGAAAATGAATTGCTACCATATTCAAAAGGTGCAAGATGTACATTTCCTGGCTGGAAGTGCAAATCACCATGTATTTTTGGTGGAAAAAATGCTATGAATAGAAAAATCTAGCATTAAAGGGGAAGGCGTTTGCCTTCTCCGAATTAAAAAATAAAGGAGCAAAAGAAGATGTTAAGTATAATAGTAGCAAAAGCAAAAAATAATATAATAGGAAAAGATAATGGTATGCTTTGGAAAATACCAGATGATTTAAAAAGATTTAGAGAAAAAACAACGGGACATACAATAATAATGGGAAGAAAAACATTTGAATCCTTAGGAGGAATTCTTCCAGATAGAATGCATATCATATTAAGTAGAAATCCAGATTTTAACATAGATTCAGACTATGTGAAAGTTGTCCATTCTTTGTTAGAATTACAACCATATATGGATGATGAAGAAGAACATTTTGTGATTGGTGGTGCAATTATTTATAATTTGTTGATGCCATATTGCAAAAAGATGTATGTTACTCAATTGGATAAGGATTTTGAAGGAGATGCTTTATTTCCAAGAATTAATGAGAATGAATGGAAAGAAGTTGAAAGAGAACAAGGTCCATATGATGGTGTTAATGATTTTGATTATGAATATGTTACTTATGTTAGAAAATAATATATTTATGTAATAAAAATTGATTAAAAATAAATAATAAAATAAATGCTTTAGGTTAAACTAAAAAAAGAAGTTGTCAAAAATGGGCGTGCCTATTGACAAGGAAGGAATGATATTATGTTTAAACCTAAAGCAATTTATTTTGAAAAAGAAATTGAAAATTACGAATTAGGAAAACAATTATTAAAAAAATACAAAGAAGTTCCAAAATTAGAAATAGAAAACCACAATAATATAGAAGAAATGCGAAAAAAACAAAACAAAGAATTTATGGATATGAAAAGAAATTTAATAATAGGAGTAAGAAAAACACACAAATTTGTAGAAAACCACAAAACATCAGACTATTTAGTACCATATACATCATCAGGATGTACTGCTGCATGTATGTACTGTTATTTGGTGTGTAATTACAACAAATGTGCATATTTAAGGCTATTTGTAAATAGAGAGCAAATGTTGGATAAAATAATAAAAGTTGCAAATAAATCAGAAAAAGATTTAACATTTGAAATTGGTAGTAATAGTGATTTGATTTTAGAAAACACAATTACAGGAAATTTACCATGGACAATAGAAAATTTTAAAAAAACTTCAAAGGGACATCTTACATTTCCAACAAAATTTGATATGGTTGACGATATTTTAAATGTCGACCATCAAGGAAAAGTCACTGTTAGAATGAGTGTTAATCCAGAATTAATTATTAATAGAGTTGAGTTTGGAACTTCAAGATTAAAAGGAAGAATTGAGGCTATAAATAAATTAAAAGAAGCGGGATATAATATTGGAATTTTAATAGCACCGGTAATTATGGTTGAAAACTGGAAGGAGTTATATTCTGAATTGATAAAACAGTTGGCAGAGGGATTAACAGAAAAAGTTAAGAAAGATGTGTTTTTTGAAATTATTTTTATGACATATAGTTTTGTCCATACAAAAATTAATGAAGAAGCTTTCCCTAATGCTATTAATTTGTATAATAAGGATATGATGACTGGCAGGGGGAAAGGCAAGTATATGTATAAAAATCAATATAGAGTTGATGGTGAGATTTTTTTGAGAAAACAGATGAAGAAGTATTTTCCTAATAATGAGATAATGTATATTGTTTAGAAAATTTTAAAATTTGTTATAAAATATTGATATTTCTAAAATTATATTGTAATATGTTCATATAAAAAGTGATTTAAGGAGGCTTTTATATGAGCGGAGATGTAAACAAAAAAAGAGAAAATTATATAAGTTGGGAAGAATACTTCATGTCAATAGCAAAACTATCAGCAATGAGAAGCAAAGACCCATCAACGCAAGTAGGAGCATGCATTGTAAGTAATGATAATAGAATCTTATCAATAGGATACAATGGTGCACCAAATGGATTTAGTGATGAAGAATTTCCATGGGCAAGAGAAGGAAACAACCTAGATACAAAATATCCATATGTTTGCCATGCAGAATTAAACGCAATTTTAAATTACAGAGGAAGCAAAAAAGATTTAGAAAATGCAAAAATATATGTTGATTTATTTCCATGTAATGAATGTGCCAAAATTATTATTCAATCAGGTATAAAAGAAGTCGTTTATTTGTCTGATAAATATGCAGATTCTGAAAATAACATTGCATCAAGAAAATTATTTGACTGCTGTGGAGTTAAGTATAGAAAAATTGATTTAAAAGAAGATAAAAAAATAGAGATAGAACTTAAATAAAAGATTGAGAGAAAAAAAGGACTAACACGAGGATGCTGAAAAATGTTTTTTATGACTTTTTCAGTATCCTTGCTAATATCCAATTTTCTCTTTTTTTTTATTTTAATTCAACAACCGTAACTCCCATTTCTCCTTCACCATAAGTACCAACTCTAAAAGACTTAACACGCGAATTTGATTTTAAAAATTTGTGAATACCTTCACGCAATTTTCCAGTACCTTTACCATGGACAATTCTTACAGTTTGAAGATTTGCAATAGAACAGTCATCTAAAAATTTGTCAACAACAAAAACTGCTTCTTCAACATTTAAACCAATAACGTTAATTTCTGAACTAACATTTTTGGCTTTAGAAACTGAACTATAGGAACTTGTTGATTTATTATTCTTATTTGTATTGACGATTTTTTCCAAGTATTTTAAATTAACACTAAGTTTCATACTACCAACTTGAACTTGAACTTCATTTGATTTAGAAACATTAGAAACTATAATACCATTTTGTCCTAAAGTAGTTACAAAGACTTCTGTGTTGGGTTTTGCATCTTCAACAGAAATAGCAGATTTTGATTCTTTTGCAACATTATTAGACAATGAAGTTGCCGAAATATCTTTAATGTCTTTATTAAGTTTATTTCTTAAATTATTCAAATCACTATTAGATTTAGAAACATCATTCATTTTAGAAATTATTTCATTCGCCTCTTCTTTTGCATCAAGTAAAATATTTCTAGCCTGAATTTTAGCATTATTAATAATTTCATGTTCTTGTTCATTAAGTTTTGTATTGTCACGTTCTAATGATTTTTTAAGTTCTGAAATTTCATTTAGTTTTTTAGAAATTTCTAATTTTTCATTTTCAATTTTTGATTTATTATCATAAATATTTTTAAGTAATTCTTCAAAATCAATATCATTTTTTGTTAAGTTGCCTTTTGCTTCATTTATTATTGAATCTGGCAAACCAAGTTTTCTACTAATTTCAAAAGCATTACTTTTTCCAGGTACACCAATTAATAGGTGATATGTAGGTGACAATGTATTTACATCAAATTCAACAGAAGCATTTTCAAATCCATCAGTTGTTAATGCATATTTTTTTAACTCTTGATAATGTGTTGTTGCAACTGTTAAAGAGGAGTTTGATTTAAAGTAATCTAAAACACTAATTGCAAGCGAAGCACCTTCAACCGGGTCTGTTCCAGAGCCTAATTCGTCAACTAAAATTAATGAATTTTCTGTTGAGTTTTTAACAATATCAACAATATTTGTCATGTGTGCAGAAAATGTACTAAGTGATTCAGTAATACTTTGGTCATCACCAATATCAGCAAAAATATTATCAAATACAAAGATAGAAGATTGTGTTGAAGCCGGAATATTAAGGCCACTACAAGCCATTGCAGTTAAAAGCCCAACAGTTTTTAATGTAACAGTTTTTCCACCAGTATTTGGACCCGTTATAACTAAAGTGTTAAATTTTATGCCTAATTCTAGTGAAATAGGAACTGCTTTTTCTTGGTCTAAAAGTGGATGTTTTGCATCTTTCAAAATGATTTGTTTTTGCGTATTTATTTTAGGTGTTATACCATGTATTGCTCTTGAATATTTAGCCTTTGCAAAAGCAAAATCAAGTTTTCCAATACATTCAATATCTTCTTTTATTTCATTTGAATAAGGGTAAAATAATTTGCTTAAATCTTGTAAGATTTTTTCTATTTCTAAGTTTTCTTCATTCTTTAAATTGGCAAGTTCATTATTTAATTCAAAAACTGAAATTGGTTCAATAAATACTGTTGAACCAGAACTTGAAATATCATGTACAAAACCTTTAATTTGTCCTCTATACTCGTCTTTTACAGGTATTACATAACGGTCATTTCTAATTGTAATAACATTTTCTTGAATGTATTTTGAATATGTAGATGAATGTAAAAAAGTATTTAATTTTGTTTTTATATCTTGTTCGATATTTCGTTGTTTTTTGCGGATAGAAGCCAGATTTTTTGAAGCCCTATCGTCAATTGTATTTTCGTCAATAATACTGTAAGATATTTTTTCGATAATGGAACTATTAGAATATAGTTTTGAGAAAATATCAGTTAAATATATGTATTCATTTGAATCTATAAAATCGTTGTAAAAATATTTTTTTAGTTCATCTGCCATTTTTAAAATATTTGTTAATTCTAAAATTGATTTTATAGAAAGTGTTCCGTATGATTCGATTGTTTTTAGATTTTTTGTATTGTCAGCGATTTCGGAAATTGGTGGTGTGTTGCATCTGTATAAAATGTTAAGTGCTTCTTCAGTTTCCGCTAGGCTTTTTTTGACGTTTTCTTTATTGTTTGATGGTATTAAATTTTTGCACATATTTTTTCCGATGTATGTGTGTGCATAGTTTGATAGTTTGTTTAATATTTTTGTGTATTCTAGTTTGTCTAAATATTTATTTTTCATTTTTATAGTCCTTTTCTTTTATTTTATGTTTTAATTATACAAGCCTATTATTGATAAGTCAATAATTATTGGTATGTATATTTGAAAATTAGGGATAAGTTGATTAATTTTAATTTACTTTTATTGACTTTTTTAAGTCCAAAATGATAAAATATTTTAGTCAAAGAAAGGAAGAAAAATGAATAAGCAAATAGGAAAAGTCAGTAAGAAAGTTATGAGTTTACTAGGATTAGACTATAAAGAAGAATTACCGATAATACTTGGTGATACTAATGTAGAACATATGAAAAGACAGCACCCAGAGGATTATGATAAATATGGAAAAGATATACAAGAAATAATAAAAAAACCAACATATGTTGCTAGAAATCCTAATCAAGGCTCAATAGAGTATATAAAAGAGTATAAGATAGAAGACAAATTTGTATTGGTAGCAGTTAGAATAAGCAATAAAGGAACAATGTTTGCAAAAACATTATTTACAATGACTGAAAGAAAAAAGGACATATATTTAAAAAATGGGTATGCTAAAAAATACGAATAAAGTATTGAAAAAAATAAAAATGTATGTTAAAATAAATTTAGCATATAATAATAAAGAAAGTTTCTGAGGGCGGAACAGGCAGCCGCCACCCATAGTTAGGAGATGTAGGAAGGTCAACCTACCTAAACTTTCTTTGACTGAGGTAGATTAGAGATTTTATCTAATTTACCTCTTTTATTTTTTTCTATTTCATATTATATTATACTTGGTGCTTGGACAAATTTTGGACAATTTTACTGATTTTAAACAAAAATAAAAGACTTTCAATTTCTTGAAAGCCTTGGTATTATTGGCTGGACTGGCTAGATTCGAACTAGCGCATGCCAGAGTCAAAGTCTGGTGCCTTACCGCTTGGCTACAGTCCAATATATACTGGGGTGGAAGATGGGACTCGAACCCACGGTCTCCAGTGCCACAAACTGGCGCGTTAACCAACTACGCTACATCCACCATAGTTTCCGTGCTTGTTCTTGGCACTTTCTTATTGTAACTCATTTATTATTCATTTGTCAAGTATATTTGAAAAATTTTTTCATATAATTTTAAAAAGTGTATATTATTTGAAATTGTGGAGGTGAATTTATGGAAAAAACACAAATAAAAGAAAATAATATAATTGCAAGAATTGGAAAAGGAATACTAATAGCAATGATTATAACAATTGTATCATTAATAATTTTTTCAATTATTTTGGCAAATACTAATATAACAGAAAATGTGGTAAATCCAGTAATAATGATAATAACCGCAATAAGCATATTGGTAGCAAGTTCAATAGAAAATACAAAAATAAAGAAAAATGGATTATTAAATGGAGGAATTATAGGTGGAGGATATATACTAATAATTTATTTAGTTTCTAGTATTTTAAATTGGAAATTTACGTTAAACCAACAATCTATAATTATGATTGTATCGGCAATTGTATTTGGAGTATTAGGTGGAATAATTGGAGTAAATAAAAGATAAAAATAAATCAAAAGAATTTATTATATATAATTTAAAATAATAAATCTACATAAAATTTTTGCATTCTTTTAAATTTAAAAATATAACAAAAACCTTGAAAATAAGTTATTTCAAGGCTTTTACAAAACCCAAATGTCGAAAAATGTCGAAATGTTTTTGTTGACAAATCAAAAATATGGAAGTATAATCAAATTACATTTTCATATTTTTTATAATTTAATTCAAAATAATTTTTAAAATCGAAAAAACAATCCAAAATTAAAAATCGAATAAGAGGAGGAATGCTATTGAAAAAGAAAACAAAAATAGTATTAATAGTAATTGTTATTGCTGTAATACTTGTATCATTTATAGGAGGACAGGCATATGCAAAATATATGTCAAAAGTAACGGGGAATGGAGTAGGAGAAATTGCACAATGGAGATTCAAGGTAAATGAAAATGAAGAAAAAATGCAAACTATTTCATTAAATTCTACAATATACAATTTTACATTAGCAAATGGAAGAATTGCACCAGGAACTGCAGGAAGTTTTGAAATTAATATAGACGGAAGTGGATCAGGAGTTGCAATATTTTATACAGTAAACTTCCAAAACGAAACAGAAAAACCAAAAAATTTAAAGTTTAAATATGACGGTAAGGAATTTGAAAGTATAGAACTTCTTAATCACTGGATAGTTGGCACAATCCATGGAGATACAGACGCGCAACAAAGAAGTTTTACAATTGAATGGGAATGGCCATATGAAACAGGCAACACACCAGAAGAAATTGCAGAAAACGACGAAAGAGATACAATTGATGCAAAAAACATCAGTGATTATAGATTTGATGTTGTTGTAACAGGAACGCAGGTTCAACCACAGAAATAAAACATAAAAAATATGAAAATGTGCTTTATATAAAAATATTTGAAAGGATGAGACAAAATTGAATAAAAATCAAAGTTTAAAATATATCAATTTGCCAATTTTTTGCAAAGAAAAAATACAAAAAGAAGAAGAAAAAAAATCCAACAAATTTTTAACTGCAGGGTTTATAATATTTATCATCATGTTATTAATGTTTTGTGGATACAGTATGGCAAAATCAATTGAGGACTATGTTATAAATGCAAAAGCACAAATTGCAGAACCAATATTAATTGTTGAAAACAACCCTGCAATAGATATAACAGAAACAAAAAATTACGGAGAATATATATTCAAAATAAAAAATTATAATGACCAAGGAAAACTTTCGGAGTGTGATTTGAAATACTATATTGAAATACTTGCAAAATTGGACAATTCAATTAATATAGAATTATATCAAGGGGAAAATAAAATTGAATTGCATAACAATAAAACAGAATTTATGAAAATTGAAAAAAAACAAAAAGAAGATAGGGAATATAAAATTAAAGTTACATACGATAATGAAAACACGGAAGTAGGAAATGATATATTAGAAAAAATACAAATTAAAGTTCATACAGAGCAAGAAAAGGCATAAGGTGATGATATGAAAAAATTTATTAAAATTTTGCTAATAGTTATTTTGGTATTTTTGTGTGTTATAGTCAAACTTAAAATTAATTCAAAAAATGTAAAAAAAGATGATTTTTTATTTCTAAAAATATTTCAAAATCAAAATAAATTTCAGGAAAAAGAGGAATATACTTTTATAGTAAATTATAAAAATAAAAGTTTTAAATCAATAAATTTATCGGATACTCTAGACCAAAATGTAAGTAAAAAAATTGCACCAGGTACTAGCGGAAAATTTAATATTGTATTAAATTCAAATCATAATTTGAAGTATAGAGTTGAATTTAAAAGCAAAAGCGATAAACCACAAAATTTGAATTTCATAATAATAGTAGATGGAAAAAATTTATTTAGAACTAATAATTTGGATGAGGTTTCTGGAAAAATATCAGGAAAAATTGCAAAAAATCAAAAGATTAATTTAACGGTGTTGTGGCAATGGCCATATGAAAATGAAGAAGATTCTAATGTGGATGTTCAAGATACAAAAGATGGAAGAAATATAGAAAAATATCAATTTGAAGTAACTGTTTTTGGTGAAGAAGAGTAAAGGGGTGATAAAAATTAAAAAAAATAAGGTCTTTTTTGTAATTATATTTTGTACAGGGATGTTGTTGAATTGTACAAATATATATGCAAAATATGTAATTCAAAATGAATTTAATATTGCAAATGTTAGTATTGATAGAACACGACCTAAAATTGAATTAATTAGTATTCAAAATAGTGATGAAAATTTTAAAAATTATGCTAATAAAACGCATGTTGTAGTAGCAAAAATAAAAGTAATTGATAAAAATTTGGAAAGTGTGAATTTGGATGAAAATCATTTTAAAATAAAGGTTGGTGATAAGTTTATAAATGATGTGAGTTTTGAATGTGGACAGGTTCAGGAGTTAGAGGATGGGAAAAGTGTTGAGATTCAATTGTCTAATTTGAATATTGATGGAATGTTGAAGTTGGTGTTTGCAGAGGGTTTTGCTGAAGATGATGGAAAATTGAATAATGTGAATACTGAGATAAATACTGATGTTGTTGTTGATAATTCTATTCCGTTTGTTCCGCTTGAAAGAGATGAGTTTGTGTTTGATGGCGGTGATGGTGCTGGTAGTGAATTGAATTTGGGGTAAATATGTGATTTTTATGTTGCTTGGCTATGGACAAATATAAAAATTTGTGATAGTATAAATTTGGTTTTTATATTGGGGTATCGCCAAGCGGTAAGGCAGTGGACTCTGACTCCACCATTCCTGTGTTCGAATCACAGTACCCCAGCCATTATAAATTTCTGCAGGTGTTTGTTAACAAAAGACATTTGCAGATTTATTTTATATTAGGAAAGTTATACAACTTTCCTAATGATAATGTAATACAGTATTTCCAGTTAATTTTTTTCATAATTAAACAACAGGGGCAATTAAGCTTACTTAATTAATGTAAGGGAGGATTTTATATGACCGAAAAAGAAGTTATAGATGCAATAAAATATATGCAAGAATATCAAACAGAAACGGACAAGATAGAAGCTAAAACAGCTGAAAAAGGATGTCCACAAAAGTGTTATGATACAATTTCTGCATTCGCTAATAAACGTGGTGGAATTATAATATTTGGAATAAATGAGCATAATAATTTTATAGAGCAAGATGTATATGATGTAAATGACTTGCAAAAACAAATTACTTCATTATGTACTACTTCTCTTGAGCCTAAAATTAGACCAGAATTTTTAGCAGTTACATATAAAAATAAAAAATTATTAGCTGTTAAAATAAATGAATTACCACAGAAAAAGAAACCTTGCTATTATAAAAATGTAGGAATAAACAAAGGCTCATATATAAGAATTGGAGATTCAGATGAGCATATGACTGATTATGAAATATATAGTTTACAAAGTTATACTGATGGAATTGAAGAAGATTTAAGACCTGTTAAAAGAGCTGAGTTTGAGGACTTGAATCAAGAAAAAATGGCGAATTATTTAACTAATATAAAGAAAGATAAACCTAACCTTTCAAAATTTTCAGATGAAAAGATATTAAAATTAAATGGTATTATAGAAAATAGTACTGGTGAAATACATCCTACACTTGCAGGGATGATGGTATTTGGAGAATATCCACAAGGATATTTGCCGCAACTATTTATTGCTTGTGTGGTAGTCCCAGGAAGAAAACTTGGAGATGTTGGAGAAATGGGACAAAGGTTTGACGATAACAAAAGAGTTGAAGGAACTATTGAAGAAATGTTGGAAGCATCTTTATCATTTGTTAGAAAAAATATTCCTGCTAGGGTTATTATCGATGATAATGGAAAACGAGAAGATATTCCTATTTATCCAATGAAAGCATTAAGAGAAGCTATTGCAAATGCACTTATTCATAGGGATTATAGTTTTAATACAGAAGGTTCATATATTTATGTAAGAATTTTTGATGATAGAATAGAAATATTAAATCCAGGTGATTTGTATGGAAATAATAGATTAGAAAATTTAGGTACAGACAATATGCTAGAAGTTAGAAATAATACTATTATTAGACTTTTGGAAGAAACTACAGATATTGTTGAAAATAGACATACAGGTATTGCTACAATGAGAGATGAGATGAAGAAAATGAATTTACCTGAACCAGAATTTGAAAACTTAAGAGGAACATTTAAAGTTACTTTTAGAAAAGAGAAACAAGAAATAATTGCACAGAATATTACAGAAAATTGCACAGATAATTTCACAGAAAATTGCACAGATAATGAGATAAAATTATTAGGATTATTAAAAATAAATCCTAATATAACTCAAGTAGAACTTTCAAATAAATTGAATGTATCAAGAAGAACTATTTCTACTTTATTATCTCATTTGAAAGAAAGAGGAAAAATTGAAAGAGTTGGATCAGATAGAAAAGGTTATTGGGAAATTCTAAAATAAACCGAACAAGATAACCGAATAAGATGACCGAACATGTTAATAAGAAAAACAATAATAAGATATTTACAGACAGAATGGAACCTATAAAAAAAGTAAAATGAAAAGCAGATATAGAATTAAATGAAAAAGGTATCAAACAAGCAGAAGAAACAAGAAATTCTTTGAAAAAATGAAGAAATAGATTTAATTTTATGTTCGCCATTAAAGAGAGCGGTACAAACTGCAGAGATTATAAATCAAGGAAGGAATCCAAATTTTTTACAATTCTAAATCCACACCAAGATATGCCACCGAATACTCTTTTATTATTGTGAGTCTGTGTTCTAAAATCTTACTCACGCACTTTGTATAATTTTACAATAAAATTTTAAAAAAATGTTAAAAAACTATTTATCAATAGTAGATTATTTGTTATAATATATCCAGGAAAAACAATACATTGATTAAAAATAAAATTAATAAAATATGGAGAAAATTATGATATTAACAAATGAAAATGGTGTAACGATACAGGCTTTAATAATAACAATAGTTTTACTTTTGATATTAGTATCAATTGGAACAACTGCTGGGACATCCGCTTTAGAATATTCAAAATATAGTAAACTAAAAACAGAGATGCAATTACTACAAACGAAAGTAAATGAATTAAATGAAAAAAAAGAATATAGTAATGGACAAGAATTAACTGATGCACAAAAAGCAATTCTTAATAAAAAAGAAATAAGTGATATTATTTATAATAACAGAAGTGAAGAAGACAAAGCAAAGGTAACAAATGGATTTAGATATTTTACACCAAATGATATAAAAAATACGTTTGATTTAGACGGAATAGAAAGAGGTTATTTGATAAATGTAGAATATAGATATGTGGTATCTTGTGAAGGGCTCAAATATAAAAATAATATTTATTATATTACAGATCAAATGGATGGTGGAATATATAATGTAGAATATCATAATAAGAATAAAAATCCGGATAAATCAGAGCAGGCATATGAAGTAACTACAAAAGCAGAAGGAGACGAATGCAAAATTGTTGTAACAATTACTAATTATGGTGGATATGTTAATTATTGGCAGGTAAAATATAAATTGAATACTGAAGAAAAATGGCATATTTCAAATAATCTAGAATTTGTTGTTGAAAAATCTGGAACATATAATATAAAAGTTGTACATGGAGATGAAATAGACTTAGGACAACAAAATATAGATGTGGATGCTGTTGTTGATTATAAAAAACAAGATGGAGGTTGGAATGGGGTTTCTAATTCTCCTAAGATAATGACAGGTATGGTCCCAGTATATTTTGATGATAATAATAATACTGTTGAATTGACAGAAAATAGCAAAGATGAAGAGTGGAAAAAATGGTTTAGTTATGATAATAAAAAATGGGCAAATGCGATAACCAAAAATAGTGAAGGACAAATTACTGGTTATTGGGTGTGGATACCAAGATATGAATATAAAATAAGTGGAAAAAATGTTGATGTTAAATTTATTAGAACAAGTAAAAAACAAGTAGACAAAAATTATGATCATATACATCCTGCTTTTGAAGATGGAAGTGAAAAAGGAAAAAATAATCATTATATGAATGGTGAGTGGAGAGATGAAATTCCTGGCTTTTGGGTAGCTAAATTTCAAGCGGGGTTTGCAAGCGGAAATAATGATGTTACAAAAGTGCAAAGTTCAACTGGAAAAGACTTCCCTGTTTTTTTAGGAAGAACATATGCATATAATATAATTAGAATTGGCGAAGCTTATGAATTGGCTAGAAATTTAACTGCATCAAACAATATATATGGTTTAGATGGTAATGAAACGGATTCTCATATGTCAAAAAATAGTGAATGGGGAGCAGTTGAATATTTAACACAAAGTTTATATGGGGTAGACGGAGAGGATGTTTTAATGTCCAATAATGTATATGTCAAAAACTCTGGTGGATATTATGTTTTTGGTATAACTGGATATGCAAATAAAAATAGAAGTGGAACTTGTAATACTTCCATTGAAAAACCACCTTATGGCGATGTTATAACAAATGAAGATGGAAAAATAACATCATATGCATGGTATACAGAAATAGGACAAAGGGGAAGTTCAACACAAAATATAACAGGAGTATATGATTTAGCTGGATGTTTGAATGAAATGCAATCTGCGTATATAACAAATGGTAGTCAGACGTTGATTGATAATGCTAAACAGTTTGCAAATACTAATAAAAATGTAGAAGGTTATAAGACATATAGTACTGAACATGTGACGACATATCCATATGATGAAAGTAATGATAATTCAGATAGTAATTTAAAAAAATATTTTAGTTTAAAAAATGATAAATATGGATATGGAGATGGAATTCTTGAATTTCTATCATTAAATGGTGAGAATTTTCAGTATGTATTTGGTTATAATTATCTTGGATTTCCATTTGAAAATAATTCTTTTTGTGGAAGAGGTGGCCCATATCATTGGGGAGACGGTGCAAAGTTTTTTATTATTTCGGGTAGTAATGGATATCCATTTGGTGATTGGGGTTTTCGTGCTATACTAATAGGGATAAAATAAAATTATAAAATATTAAAAATAAATATTCAACAATAATAAAGTTGAAAATGGAGGTTAATAATGATATTAACAAATGAAAAGGGCGTAACGCTACAGGCTCTAATAATAACAATAGTTTTACTTTTGATATTAACATCAATTGGAGCGACTGCTGGAACATCTGCTTTAGAATATTCAAAATATAGTAAACTAAAAACAGAGTTGCAATTACTACAAACGAAAGTAAATGAATTAAATGAAAATAATGATTCTAGTAAAGGCCAAGATTTAAATAATGTAAATAATGCACAAAAGGAAATTCTTGAAAAAGAAGAAGTAAAGAGTATTATTTATAAGGGTAAAGAGGATAAAAAGGATGAAGTTAAGAATGGTTTTAAGTTTTTTAGTGTTAGTGAGATAAAAAGTGATTTTGATTTAAGTGGAATAGAAAGAAGTTATTTGATAAATGTTGATTATAGGTATGTTGTTTCTTGTGAAGGTTTTAAATATAAAAATGTTACGTATTATATGATAGACCAAATGGATGATGGAATGTATAATGTGGAATATCATAATAAGAATAGTAATAAAGGGGCATTTGAGGTTAGTTCTAGTATAGAAGGAAATGTTGGCAAAATTATTGTTTCAATTAATAATTATGATGGATACATTAATAATTGGCAGGTTAAATACAAATTAAATACAGAGGAAAAATGGCAAATTTCAAATGATTTGGAATTTACAGTAGATAATGCAGGAACATATATTGTAAATGTAGTGCATGGTGATGAAATAGATTTAGGCAAAAAAACTGTTACTGTTTCGAATGAATTAGGTTGGAATCAAAGCAAAAAAGTAAATAGTCCAAAGCTGATGACAGGTTTAAATCCAATAAAATTTAGTGAACCCAATGATAGCAAAGAAGGACAGACTATACAAACAAATAAAAGTGATATTAATTGGTATGATTACGATACTAAGAAATGGGCAAATGCTCAAACAAAAGATGGAAGTATGTGGGTATGGATACCAAGATATGCTTATAAAGTTGTATATAATGATTCAAGTGACAAATCAAAAGGTGGTAAAGTTGATATTGTATTTTTAATTGGTACTACAGATAATTATTATGATAAAGATGGAAACATTCAAACTGCTCAAAGGCAAACTTCAGAAGATCAAACAATAGAAACAGACTCAACAAAAACAGACAAATATACAGTACATCCTGCTTTCACTGATGAAAGCAATATAGGGTATGCTAACGGGGGATGGAGAGAAGAATTGACTGGAATTTGGGTTGCAAAATTTGAGGCGGGATATGCAGGTGGAAATAATTCTGCAACAGTAAAAGCAAGTTCAGTAAATTATACTCAAGAAAATGCAATGGTATGGTATGGAGAGGCAGATACAAAATATGATTCTGAACAACTTGCAAGAAATTGGTTAGATGGAGTGTATGGGAAAAAACAAATAGCAATAAAATATCCAACATTTCAAGGTGTAACTTATTCAATGAATTATATAAATCATAGTGATGCGTTTAATATATCAAGGCATTTAACAGATGATGAAAACATTTATGAATTAAATCAAATAAAAACAGATAGTCACTTGATGAAAAATAGTGAATGGGGAGCAGTTGCATATTTAAGTCAAAGCAAATATGGCTTGGATGGTCAGGAGATTAAAAAAAATGGGGTTACTTTAAATAGTAAACCATCAAGTGCTTATGCGGTAACTGGTTGTACAGGTGATTATATAAATACAACTATTGATAAGATAAATAGTGGAAATCAGGAAGGTGTGTATATTTGGAAACAAAATAATGGTACTAAATCAAGTAGCACGGGAACTATATATGGAATATATGATTTGTCAGGTGGGGCATGGGAAAGGATATCTGCAATAGTCAATAATGGAAATGCTAACTTGAATAAATTTGGAAGCATGTTAGTGCAAAATATTAAAGATGGCAAAAGCACAGAATATGTTACCGTATATCCTAATAATGAAAAATCTTTACAGGTATTAAATGATATATCTGAAGCAAATTATAGGGCGAATACGAAAATATATGGAGATGCGGTTCGAGAAACATCAACTGCCGGAGGTATAAGTAATTCTTGGTTTGGAAATTATTCTTTATTTTGGGGAAGTGATTACCCATTTTGCGTACGTGGCGGAGGCTGGTGGGATTTTCAAAGCGGATTATTTGCATTTTATCGTTCTGAGAAATCTGAAAATAATCACTATGGTGTGGGATTCCGATCAGTGTTAGTAGCAAAATAATATTCTAAAGTAAAAAGTAAAGGGGAATTGTAATAAAGGCGAAAATTCACCTTTATTTTTTTGAAAAAATTTCTAGAAATACATCAAACAATATGATATAATAAAAAACAGAAAAAACAAAAGGAGCGGACGCAATTGGTAGCAGAAGTAATAATAAATAGCAAAGCAAAACAACTAAACAGAACATTTGACTATAACATACCAAAAGAAATGGAAGAACTAATACTAATAGGAAGCAAAGTATTAGTACCATTTGGAAAAATGAAAACACTAGAAGAAGCACATGTAGTCAAAATAAAAGAAAAATCCCAATATGAAATAAAAGACAT